>Ga0209812_10001309_pt1 | contig 17752 bp, 15 predicted proteins | sample JI71714BDNA_FD_187502 | JGI IMG/M metagenome (GOLD analysis project Ga0209812, IMG submission 187502) | Wastewater effluent complex algal communities from Wisconsin, to seasonally profile nutrient transformation and Carbon sequestration -... | ecosystem: Engineered > WWTP > Effluent > Algae...
ATTTTTACAAAGTACTTGGCTATTTCAGCTTGGGTGAGCAAAGCGAGGCCTTTAAAGTGGCATTTCAAAGCGCCACCGATCGGCCGTTCTGTCAGCAATACGAAAAATTTCGTAACACGCCCGATGGTGTTTTTATTGATGCCCTCAGTGGTGCTGCACTGTTCGATACCCGTGATCGTTTTAACTCCGGTACCGGCTGGCTCTCTTTTAGTAAACCGGTAGCTGGCGCAGTAACCACCCGCCCGGATCACAGCCACGGCATGGTACGCACCGAGGTATTAGCCGCCGTATCCGGCATCCATTTAGGCCATGTCTTTAACGATGGCCCTAATGGCAGCACCCGCTATTGTATTAATGCCACGGTATTGGAGTTTGTGGCACGCTAGCCCGTTAGTAATGGCGTTTATCGGTATTTGCCATTTTATAGCAATAGGGTGAGCGCTAAGGGTGTAACAATAGTTAATCCCAGTGCATACCCTAAGCGCTGCTGCCACGGGCTAAAAACATGCGTGGTTTTTAAGCCTACTAACGCAGCGCACCAAGGCAGATGCCAAAACACCCCGGCAAATACTACTGAGGCGACAAGCGTAAAAAGCAACACTAATGCCGCCTCCAGCGCACCACCCAGCTGAAAGGGCGTTAAGTACAGTGCCGCGATAATGATGGCACTTTGATGCACCAAATAAATAGGAAATACCGTCCTATTGGCAACGTTGAGATAACGATGCGGCTTATTAAGATAACGCTCGGCCAATGCCAGTAACCACCACACTACCAGCGCAGCTTGCAGTACAAAACTGCCCAGTAAGCCGATTTGCAGCAGGGGTTGCAACGCTGAGGGCAGCAGCGCCGGTTGGGTATAACAATAATATAAACCACATAACAGCAGATAATTGCCGAAACACCCCCAACCAAGCCAGGATCGTGCCTCAGCTAACTTTTGCCAAAACGCCGTTTGCCCTACCAGTAACGCCCCCATTAAAAAATAGCCAAAACCTTGCACATCACGCCGGGCATCGTCTTCCAATCCATAGCGGCTAACAAACAGTAACGCGCTATACAACAGCAACTGCCAGCCTAACGGCAATGCAAACACACGACCAATCTGGCGTTGCAAGGGCGGCCAGTACAGTAAGGGTGCGAGCAGCAATAACACGAAAGTAAATTTCCACAGCGAGCGTAAATACCAGAGATGATTTACATCAACATGCGGCCATACCCCACGCTGGTAAGCCGCAAAAAGCGGATGAGACAGATCAAAAAATGCCTGATAGAACTGCCAATAACTTAAGGTTAGGCCATCTTTTTGCACCATTTCCGCATACAGCTGTGGTGGCACTATAATCCATAGACCCACCATTAATGGTAGTAACAACCCGACACTGCGCGTTAACGCTAGTCTGCCATAATGCTGCCAGCGGTGTAGTCGCCGCAAAACCGTACCGAGCGCATAACCCGAGATAAGCCAAATTAATAACATCCGCCAGGGCGAGGAGGCCAACATCAAATATTCCAAGGTGCTGCTGAGATACTGGCTTTTATAGTGAAAGCCCCAGCGCTCCACATACAACATGCCCGTGTGGTAAAAAATTAATAGCGCAAACGCCAGTACTCTTAACCAATCTAATTCATAGCGCCTTGCTAGTTGCCCTGCGTCAGTCATCTTGCATCCTGTTATAATTTAAGCCATTGTCAGTCATGCTGTTGTTCAAATATAAGTATGCATAGCGCATTACCATAGCGATATTTGTTGATAGCTAAACGGTGGAAATAAGGGATAACAGGTGGGACAACCGTGACGAAAAACGTCAAAATGACACTAGATTCACAATTACGGCAACACCCTGTTGCCTGTGCCTATGCAGTTTTATCGCTTTTTTTATTGATTAACGCGACGGTAAATGCCAGCTCAGTCTGGACAGATTTACAACGCGCGGCCGTGACGGATACCGCCCGATGGGAGCCATTTTTATGGGAATACAGCAGCGCGCTAAGCACCCTATTATGGTGCCCGCTACTGTTTTGGTGGTTTACCCGCTATCCGCTAAAGTTAGCGCAATTTGGCCGGCAACTGCTTTGCCATTTGGCGGCGTCCCTGATGTATGCCTTGCTGCATATCATTACGATGATTGTATTACGCCAACCCATTTATCACTTGGCAGGTGGTCACTATGGCTTTGAGCCCCTTACCGCCGACTTTGTTTACGAATACCGTAAAGATGCTTGGGCCTATGTGTTTTTCATGTGCTGTTTTTATATTGCGCGATTTATTCATTCACGGTTAACCGGTGAAGCACATACTCTCGATCAGGCTGAAAACACTATCCCGGCTAACCTAACAGAGGATCGGCAACCAGCCCCAAATTTTTACTTAGTGAAAAAACTGGATAAAGAGTTCTTGCTAGCCACAACAGATATAGAGTGGATAGAAGCCAATGGCAACTATGTGAATTTACATAGTCAGGGCCGTATTTATCCGCTGCGCGCCACACTAAGTGCAACTATACTGCAGCTAGCACCATTGGGGTTTTGCCGCATCCACCGCAGCCTAGCAGTGAATGTGAATAAAGTGGTCAGTGTACAATATCAAAGTAGTGGCGATGGCGAGGTACATTTGCAATCTGCTGCGAAAATAGGCCTATCGCGCCGTTATAAAGAAGACTTTAAGCGGTATTGGCAAGCCGGATAATTTTAGCGATATCAACCTGTAAAGCACTGCGGTAACCAGGCCGTAATGCGTATAAAAAAGGCAACATGCCTAAACACAATAAGGAAATACGATGAAAAAAGTAGCTGTTTTAGCCATAGTTTCGTTAGCATTAATGACCGGCTGCGCCCCAGAAGTGGGCTCTGAGAAATGGTGTAAAGCGATGGAAGCCAAACCAAAAGGGGACTGGACCGCCAACGAAGTTAAAGATTTTGCAAAACATTGTATCTTTAAAACCACCGAATAAAGACTGATAGATATTCTTCTGCTCTGTAGCGGCTTATGGCCGCTTTTCCGCTATTTTTGCTTATAACCTCATTCACCCTGCTGATTAACTTGACTCTAGAGTAAGCTCTAGGGTTTATACTCTTTATAATCGTTTTTACGTTTGCTAATTAACCGGAGTAATACCATGAAAATTGGCGATTTAGTAAAACAGCATGGGGTAAGCGTAGATACCATCCGCTTTTACGAAAAGCAGCAGTTATTAACACCCAACGCCCGCTCTGAGAGTGGTTACCGTTTATATAACAGCGCAGATAGCCAACGCCTTAGCTTTATTTTACGGGCCAAAAGTGTCGGTTTTAGCCTACAGCAAATTCGCGAACTGCTGCAGATTGAAGATAACAAAAGCCAGTGGCAATGCAGCGATGTGAAAGACAAAGTGCAAGATAAAATGGTCGAAATCGCGCAGCAGATCAGCGAACTACAACGCTTTTATCAGGCGCTGGAACAATTAGACCAAGCCTGCTGTGGTGGCAGTATTAGCGCTACCGAGTGCTCTATTCTAACCGCTTTGGAACAAGGCCAACCCGTTCAGGCCGAGCATCATCTATCCAAGCAGGAGTGTGCAAAATGTTAAGCTTTATTGAGAATTTCTGGCAACTCTTTGTGCTATCCGCGCCCTGGTTATTGGTGGGGCTTTTGGTCGCGGCCATTATGAAAACCTGGATCCCAATGGACTGGCTGCAAAAACAACTGGGCGGTGATGGGGTTAAACCCGTTATTAAAGGCGCCTTATTTGGCGCGCCTTTACCCTTGTGTAGTTGTGGCGTGATTCCGGCAGCCATGCAATTACGCCGCGGTGGTGCCAGCAAGGGAGCAACAGTGGCGTTTTTAAGTGCCACGCCAGAAACCGGAGTAGACTCTATCTCAGTGTCTTATGTGTTACTGGGCCCGTTAATGGCCATAGTGCGACCGTTAGCAGCCATTAGCAGCGCTATTGTTTCTGGCCTGTTAGTGGGACGTACCGAGCATACTGTGACAAATACTAGCCTTTCGAGCGATACAAAAGCTGAGACTGCACCCGCCAAAAGCTGCTGCGCCAGTAAAGCCGTTATAACAACGCCTGCAGAGCCTGTAGCGGCAGCGTGTTGCCCGACTAAAGCACAAGCCGAAGCCGAGGTTACAACCGCTAAAACTAGCTGCTGCCCCAGTAAAACCGCTACAGCAGCAGCTGTCGAGCCCGCAGTTGCAGCATGTTGCCCGAGCAAAGCGCCAGCTAAAGCCGAGGTTGTCGCAGCAAAAGCCAGCTGTTGCCCGAGCAAGTCAACTGCGGCCGCGGCCAATACCAAACCCAGCTTTTTGCAACAAGCAAAATCGGGCTTGGCATATAGCACCGGCAAGCTATTAAGCGATTTTTATCTGTGGCTATTAATTGGTTTATTTTTTGCGGCCTTAGTGCAAACGCTGGTGCCTATGGATGCCTTAGCCCAATACGGCAGCAGTATTTGGATGATGCTGTTAATGGTACTGATTTCAGTGCCCATGTATGTCTGCGCTACCGCATCAACCCCGATAGCGGCTGCATTAATGTTAATGGGAATATCGCCGGGCGCCGCGTTGGTGTTTATGCAAGCTGGCCCGGCTACCAATATTGCGACCATTAGCGTGGTGTATAAGGAACTTGGCAGACGCGCGTTGGCAGCCTACCTTTTTGGGGTGATCGTTATGTCGGTGTTTTTTGGTTGGCTGTTGGATGTGGCACTAAACTACTTTGATATCTCGGTACAAGGCGCCATGCAACATCAGCATTCGGTATTGCCAGGCTGGTTGGAATTGGCCGCAGCACTTTTACTGGCAGCCCTGATTGTGCGCATAGTGGCAAAGCAACTTACGCAAAAATGGCAACAGGCTAAAATCGCCTAGCCGGGAAAAAGCCATGCGCGAGTAAACAGAGCCCAGTGCTAGCAAAAGGTTTTAACCGCAAAAATACGCTTTAACCTCACTCGCGCCTCCCAGCGTGATTGAGGTTTATGCTTTTTGCTTTTACTAACGAAACGCAGCCCCCTCATGCCGCAGCAGCCAAGCTTTTTTATCTAGCCCCCCGGCATAACCGGTTAGGGTACCATTCGCCCCAATAATACGGTGGCACGGTACAATAATCGCAATCGGATTTTTGCCATTGGCCAACCCTACCGCCCGAACCCCCTTAGGGTTATTAATGGCTTTAGCAATATCACCATAACTGGCGGTTTGACCATAAGGTACTGTAGTTAACGCCTGCCACACCTGCTGCTGAAACAGGGTGCCCGTAGCGGCCAATGGTAAATCGAATTCACGCAGCTCTTGCGCAAAATAGGCGATAAGTTGTTGTTTGGCTTCTGTTGCAACGCGCTGTACTTGTATTGGCTGACGCGGCTTATCGCAAAACGTAACCGCAACCAGCCCCTGCTCAGAAGCGGTTACCTCCACTAAACCCAGCGGGCTGTCAAGGTATTCATAGTAAAGCATTAATGATTCTCCAATAAATTGCTCCGAACAGCGCTTGTCTGCGGCGCCGTTGGCTTAGCCATAGCGGCCAACAACTGCCAAAGCTGTAAGGTTAAATAACTGCGCCAGGGTCGGCCAGCCTCTGCGCTAAAACTGATAGCCCCCTGCTTTAACGCATTTTTCACGCCGGCGTCACCCGCCAGCCAAATATCAGGATCACTCAGTCCGCGCATACGGGCGTACTGACAGGTCCAGGGACCTATGCCTTTTAACGCCTGCCAAGCGTTAATATCCTCGGTGTCTTCGCACTCTTGCATATAACAACTAAAACGGCGCAAGGTATCCCGCCGCGCCTGCGGCATCTTTAAAAACGTCAGCTCACTGTCGACAATAGCCTGCGGTGTAGGAAACAAGCGCTGTCCGGCAACCTGATCGCCTAATTGCTGTACCAGTTGCTGCACTAGCTGATGTGCCGCCCGCACCGTTACCTGCTGGCCTAAAATAGCTCGCACACCCGCTTCAAACGGGCTCCACAGCCCCGGTAAACGTAGTCCGCTGACGGCACTGCGTAGTTGCGCTAATTGCGGGGCTAGATCTTGCTCCACCTGAGTGATATCTACATCCAAGTCGAAAATACGACGAATATTGTGTAATACGGGCTGTAACATTGCGAGACGATCCAACTGCAATTCAAGTCGGAAACGATGCTGCTGCGGCTGATGGTATACCGTAAAAGCCCCGACCGCTTGTTGATAACGAAAGGTGCGACCATAGTAATCGTCACCACTCCACTCTAATCCCGGTATTTGTCGTTGCCGTAAAAAATCCCGCAGCGGTTGCCAGGCATAGGGCGGGCGGTATGCAAGATACAGCTCAATGGTGGATGTTGGCATTTGTTGGCGCTTACGGATCTCGCCGGGGGTGAGCTTTAACACCGCTTTGCACTGCGCATTAAAACTACGGATACTCTGGAAACCGCTGGCCAACGCCACATTGCTTATAGGCAGAGCACTACTTTGTAAGAGTTGTTTTGCTAACAACAATTGCTGTAATAGTGCATAACGTTTTGGAGCTATACCCAACTCTGCAGTAAATAACTGGCGTAGATAACGCTCAGACACGCCAAGGCGAGCCGCCAGTTGCGGCAAACCAGCTTGCTGTAACGCACCTTGCTGGATCAAACTAATCGCCCGTTTTACTGTCGCGTCGGTACCCCGCCAGGCCGGTGAGCCCGGTGCACTGTCGGGCCGACAACGCAAGCAAGGCCGAAAACCGGCTGCCAGTGCCATAATCGCAGAAGGATAATACTGCACATGTTGCTCTTTGGGTGCCGGTGCCGGGCAGATATTGCGGCAAAAAATCCCAGTACTGGTCACGGCCACAAAAAACTGGCCATCAAATCGGGCATCGCGGCTGAAACGAGCACGTTGATAAATAGCTAAGGTTGTTTCTACGGTGAACGGCTGGCAGCGCATGCGGCACTCCTATCGATTGTGCTGCCAAGTATAACCAGCTTGGCAACGCTGTCTGGCAGTTTTCGGCACTGAATACTCTGCCGCTATGGCACGGTGTTACCGCGGATAACCGGTGATCTCGCGAATTTTTTGATATAGCGGCTTTAATTGCCGGTACATTTTTAGGTAAACCTCACGGTATAAGCGCTGATATTGTGCCGCCACGGCGGGCTCTGGCAAAAAGCGCTCGCCCACATGACTCATGGCCGCCAAAGCGTCGTTATAGTTGGCAAAGCGCTCTAAACCGACCATAGCGCTAATGGCGGCGCCTAAGGCAGAGGTCTCGCTGGTATGCGGTCGCTCAACCGGCAAGTTAAACACATTGGCGGTTAGCTGCAAAATTTGCGTGCTTTGTGAACCGCCCCCAGACACGCGCAGATGCTGCATCTTTACCCCATTGCGCCGCTCTAACCGCTGCCGCCCCTCTTGTAACGCGTAGGCCAGCCCTTCAATTAACGCCCGATAAACATGTGCCCGCTGGTGCACATCGCCAAAGCCTATCATCGCACCCTTGGCCTCCGGCCCCGGCTCGCGAATACCGGGTGACCAATAAGGTTGCAACATTAACCCCATACTGCCAGGCGGCACAGCTTTTAACAGCTCATCAAACAACTGCTCTGGCGCAATCCCCAGTAGCGCCGCTTCTTGTTGCTCTTGTAAACCAAATTGCGCTTTAAACCAGCTGACTAACCAAAAACCGCGATAAATCATCACCTCTGAAGTGTAAAAACCGGGCTGAGCCGCTGGATAGGCTGGTAACCAAGGGCCGGGTTCAATATAGCGCCGGTTCGCTGTATTAATCGTGGCGGTGGTACCATAACTAATACAGCCGGTTTGAGGTGTTAAACCGCCACATCCCAATACTTCACAGGCTTTATCCGAGCCGGCTGCAATAAGGGGTAAGCCTGCAGGTAAACCCAGCGCAGAAGCAGCCTGTGCGGTAAGCTTACCTAGCTCTGCGCCCGCTGGCTTTAACGGCACCAACTGACTGGGTTTGAGCGATAATGCCCGCCACTTCCAGCTAAACTGACTCGCCCAATGTTGCTGCCTAAAATCAAAGGGTAAATACCCAACCTGCGCCGCGCTGCAATCTACCCGCTCACCGGTGAGTTGTAGGGTCAAATAACCAGACAGTAACATATAGTGTGCGGTATTTTGCCACTGCTGCGGTTCATGCTCTGCCAACCAATTAGACGGGGCGCGACGCTGAAAACGTTCGACCATGGCCGTCACGCCAACGGTTCGAAACAAGGCTCGCCAGATCCCCAACCCCGGCAATACCGTCGCTTCGCGCTGATCCAGCCAAATAATAGCGGGCCGCAATGGCTGGCCGCTTTTATCCAAACACAACACCGTACCACGTTGGGTCGTAAGTGTGACCGCCGCAATTTTGCATGCAGGTACGGTGCTCTGTTGCCATAAATTAGCGCAAGCGGCAGCCAGCGTTTGCCAATACACGGCTGCGGGTAACTCAGCCATACCGGGCTCAGGCGAGGTATAGGGCGGCATACTCTGCTGGCCTTTGGCAATAATATTGCCGCTATCATCAATAATAATTGCGCGCACGCTTTGCGTGCCAAAGTCTAGCGATAATACATAACAAGGCGTCTGCTGCATGGTTATTCTTATCATTATCAGCCTTCAGATTCTTAGCACTCTAACGTAAAGCCCTCAGGCTACCAAGGCTAGTTTAAACACAATCATAAGATAATTTACTCAAATGATATTGATAATGATTATCAATACTGTATTATTCATCTCCTTATTTACGGACATCAACCCAATACATCCGATATGTATTTCACTAGAGGAGACTGTTTTAATGAAGTATTCGTTCCTTGTTGCCAGCCTGTACATGGCCTTTGCCAGTCAAGCAGCCACCACGCCAACGGCGGAAGTTAATTCTGAGGATGATATTGAAGTTATTACGATAAAAAGTCAGCGAGGTTTAATTTCGTATGTCAGTGCCTCGGGCGCGAAATCGGATACGCCTATTATCGAAACTCCGCTCTCAGTATCAGTGTTAACGGAAGAACGGATTACGGATCTCGGTGCCTTGACTGTGCAGGATGCCCTTGGGTATGTCGCGGGTTTGTATAACGGCCCTTATGGCTTAGATACCCGCGGTGATTGGGCGCAGATCCGCGGTGTATCACCGGTGCAGTATTTGGATGGTTTAAAGTCGCTGTTCGGTTTTTACAATAACGTCCGGATTGCGCCGTACGCTCTGTCACAAATTGAGATCCTAAAAGGCCCAAGCTCAGTGCTTTATGGTCAGGGATCGATAGGTGGTATTGTGAATCTGGTCAGTAAAAAACCGGAACCGGTACCCAGTGGTCAGGTGTGGCTGCAATTGGGTAACTATTCCCGGCAGCAACTGGCCGCTGATTGGACAGGCCCACTCAACAGCGATGCAGCAGTTCAGGGGCGCCTGGTTGCACTTTGGCGTGACAGTGACACTCAAACCGACTTTGTACCGGATAACAGCAAAGTGCTGGCGCCTTCGGTCAGCTGGCAGCTCAGTGACGCGACGAAACTGACGGTACTGCTAAACTGGCAGCAAAATGAATCTGGCTCCAGCACCCAGTTTTTCCCGCACAAAGGAACAATACTGGTCAATGAATTTGGCCAGATCCCAAGTAACCGCTTTGTGTCTGAACCTGGCTTCGACAAATATGATACTGAGCAGGTGGCACTAACCACTATCCTGGAACATGATCTATCGGCCGACTGGCAACTGCGTTTTGCCAGCCGCTACAGCGACAGCCATGCAGACTATCGTACGATGTATGGTTGGCCACCGGTACTACAAGCCGACAACCGCAGTGTAAATCGGGTGGTGTATTTAAGTGACGCCACGGCCCGCGCCCTGACCAGCGATCTGCAATTACACGGCAAATTACAAACTGGCCTGATCGAACACAATCTGGTGGTCGGTTTTGATTATCAGAACGCTTACACCGACAATGACTCCTACTACGCCGCAACCGGTGGCTTGCTGGATTTATATAACCCACAGTATGGTCAGGTTGCTAATTTGCCAACAACCGCAAATCTTGTCGATTATCCATCCAGTAAAACCTATCAAAGCGGGCTTTATCTGCAAAATAATATGAAAATTGCCGAAAAGTGGCTGCTTTCTGCAGCGCTGCGCCGCGACAAAGCCACCACCAATCCCGAGCTAACCGCTGCGGCCAGTCAATATGCTACAACCGGCCGGCTTGGTTTAATGTACTTGTTCGAACACGGTATTTCGCCTTACATCAGCTACAGTGAGTCATTCGAACCGTTACTGGGAACGGATGCCTTCGGCAAAGCCTTTGTGCCCAGAACCGCGGAACAAGTTGAAGCCGGGGTCAAGTATCAACCAAAAGGCACTGAGCATTTGCTTACGGCCGCGGTGTTTGAGATCACCGAACAAAACCGTACTACCAGTCTGGCTGCCGGACAGTTAAACGATCCGGCACTGATTAATCCAAATGGTCAGATACAAAGCGGCGAGGCAACGGCAAAAGGTGTGGAGCTGGAGGCTCAACTGGCCTGGCGTGATCTGGATATTTATGCCAGCTATGCCTTGATTGACGCCTATGTCAGTCGCAGTAACCGGATTGGCGAACAAGGCGCAACCCTGGCCGCGCAACCGGAGCAACTGGCGTCGATTTGGGCAACTTGGCGCCCAGCAGCACTTGATGGTTGGCAATTTGGTGCTGGCGTACGTTATGTTGGTGAAACGTCGGACGGCACCGCTTTTGTGCAACAAAATGGCGTGGTGTTTAATCAACCCCTGACGACAGCGTCCTACACCCTATTTGATGCCATGCTGGGTTACAATTTCGGTCGTTATAGTGTCAGCCTGCAAGCACATAATTTAACTGATAAAACCGTTATCACTTCCTGCCTTGCCCGTGGCGACTGCTTCTATGGCCAACAGCGAACCCTGACCGCTAACTTACGTTACAACTTCTGATAAGAGGGTCGCCACTGGCTCAGCAGTGGCGACCTTGCATCAAATATCAATTGATAATGATTTCTATTAGCGCTACGATTATATAAATTCCCTAGGTGTTCCTGTTATGGCAAAACTGACTAATCGATTCTGGTTTCAGTTACACGGCTGGTTTTCCTTACCCGTGTGGTTGATTTTCTGCTTTGTATGCCTAACCGGCACCATTGCTGTCTTCAGTCATGAATTAACCTGGCTGACTAACCCAGCAGCACGAGCTAATAATCCCCATCACGCCCAAGCTAAACCGGTTACTGAATTAATCGCTGTGGTCGAGCAGCAATATCCTACAGCCGATGTGAGTATGGTCATGGTATTTGAACCCTACTTAGTCAATGTCATTGCCTTTACCGATCACGACAAACCCTATGCGCTGGCCTATGTCAATCAGTACAGTGGGGAAATACAACAAGTTAATGAAGGGCTTACCTTTATAGGCTTTATGCGCAGCCTGCATGGTTGGCTGTTGTTTCCATGGCAAAGTGGCTACAGTATTGGCTATTATTTGGTCTCAGCCATGTCTTTAGTGATGCTGGGGGCTTTAGTCACTGGATTAGTGATCTATAAGAACTTTTGGCGCAGCTTTGTGGCCCCCAAAATTCGTTTTAAGCAAGGCAAGAAAACGCTGATTGCCGACTTACACCGCCTAGCCGGGGTGTGGTCTATTTGGTTTTTAATGCTAATGAGCGCCACCGGTTTATGGTATTTAGTGCAAGCCGTGCTCTGGCATGCTGATGTTGATATCGAACCCCATGCGCCGCTCGTCAGCGCGGCACAATTACCAAATGACGCTACCGCCCCCAAAATCGATGTGGCAACCGCCCTAAATATTACAACCTCACGTTTTCCAGAGTTCAAGCTTAGCTATCTTATGCTGCCTGAGCATCAACGGGGTATGTATCAATTAATGGGCAGTGGATCGCATATTTTTTACGATAATGTTGCCTACAGCATCAGCATTAACCCTTGGACGGGCGAGATTGCCAGCGAAAAATCGCCAGCCAGCATGAACACGCTACAAACCTTAACCCATATTACCGATCCGCTTCATTACGGTACCTTAGGGGGTATTTGGACCAAAATTATCTGGTTTCTGTTCGGTGCGCTGCTGACAGGCATGTCGATCACCGGCTTTATGTTGTGGGGTAGCCGCACCATAAAGGCTATTCGCCAATCTGACATCAACACCGCTGCATTGGGGGATCGTTATGACTCACGTAAAACCACGTAATCGACAAGGATGGCAGCGCCATAAGTACAAACTGAATGGTGTAATACTGCTTTTACCGTTACTTTTTTTATACCAATCGCTGAATCCACGCTTCCCCGAAGCTTGGTCTGCTCAGCGCATAGGCCAGTTTGAAATCGCACCCATGCCTTTGGATCTTAAGCCACCTTATGCTCACCATGAGAAATATGTAAAAGACTTTTATGTCGCCTTTACACAAGGAGAAATTAGCGACATCCGTCAAGCCTATTTAACCATTGGACCAGCAGCATTATCGCTTAGCACTTTACAGCAGGGTGACGATGGCATCTTGCATGGTAGTCGACATGGCCAACATGCCCATGCCATTGCCCCAGCAAACATGACACCAGCGGATCGACTCTGGCTCACGCTAGAAACCTGGCAAGGCGACGTGCTGGTGCTGAGTTGGCCTATTCCAGATACATTAATTAGCGCCAGCTAAGGTGTCACCGCTAAGCTTATCCCCAGCAACACCGCAACGATCACGCTGGGGATCCCCACTTTTAAAAAGTCAGTAAAGCGCACGATATAGCCATGTTGGCGGGCAATTTCTGCCACAATTATCGAGGCCAGCGACCCGTTTAAAAATAAATTGCCGGTGACTGTAGTGTAGTAAGCTAATTGCGTCGCCAAACCCACCGTGAGATCTATTGGCAGTGATAACAGTAAAATAACCGCAGGCACATTACCGATACTGTTGCTGGCTACCGCACTGACACCAATCAATACCGGCTCTGATACCGCCATTTGCGCCAACACCTGATGTAACCAGGGCCACTGCGTAAGCGGCAAGTGGGCTGCACTGCTGTTGGTGACAACAAAAAGCCCGGTAATTAAAAAAAGTACGCTCCAATCGATCTTTGGCCAAACGTGGTTCAACGACTGTGGGCTAAGCAGTAAAAGCACCATAAACACCGCGAGCAATAAGGGCACTTTATACGACGGTAACAGCAACATACCGCCGATAAAGCCAGCGATCAGTAACGCTAAAATACAGGCTGAATAATGGGCCGCAGGCGCTTGTGCCTTATTAGTATCAGGCTTATTAATAACAGCCTTGATAGTATCAGCTACCGATGCCACAGCGGAGGGGGCAGCAGACACAGTGGCCGGCGATAATTTAAATTGCTGTCTAAACACGCCGAGCAGTAATAACCAAGTTCCAAGTAAACTGAGTAGCACGGGTAATAGCGTATGTTGAGCATACCCCAATAAACTTAGCCCAGCCGCATCGGCTAATAATAAATTTTGTGGATTGCCAACAACGCTGGCGGCCGATCCCAAATTTGATGCCAACGCCGTACCCAATAACAACGGTAACAGCGGTTGCTTTAGTTGCTGGGCGCAGCGAATCACGATAGGGGTTAATAACACCACCACAACGTCATTGATCATAACCATGCTCAGCAATGCCGTTACGGCCATAACGCAAGCCAAAAAACGCCGCGGCCCCCAAGCGCGATGCAATAGCGGCTGTGTCAAACAGGTAATGGCACCACGCTGCTGCGCGATCACCCCCAGTAGCATAAATACAAACAACGCAAACAAGGTACTAAGATCAACGAAGCGCATAGCCGCAGCAAGACTGTGCTGGTGTAACAAACATATGGCGGCCGCGCCCAACAGCGCGGCGGCAGTGCGATCAATCCGGGTTCCGGGGCATCGCCCCACAGCCATCACCAAGTACACCCAGGCGAAAATCAGCACGGTGATCCACATAATGAGGTTCCCGTTCGGTAGGCTCCAGGTCCACATACTTAGGCACGCTTATCATTGACAAACAATACATGCACCACGATGGCTAATACCGCAATAACCGACAGATATAAGAAACCTGCGCCGTAAGAGTCAAAGTAATCAATCACAAAACCCGACGTGGTTTGACTGAGGAAAAACCCAATCATATGCGCCGTGTTAATTAGCCCTAATGCAGTGCCATAAAACCCGCTATTCCGCGTAATGTTAGCGACAATCAGCACCCACATCACCCCGAAAATACCTGCACTGACGCCATCGAGTAATTGCCCCGCCAATAACAACGCTGGGGTATCGGCAAAAGTAAAAATCAGCCCACGTATTGGCAACACTACTAACGCCACTAAAAAGATCCATTTGTGGCTGTAACGCTCACTTAATTTGCCAGAATAATGCGCAAAGGGAATCATCACCAACTGAGCTAACACAATACACGCCGACATCCATAAGGCGGCCCCCTCATTGGCGGTCAGGGCACTAAGCTTTTGCCCTACTAAGGGCAACATTGCGGCATTACCAAAATGAAAAAGTGCCACTACCAAGGCAAACCATAGTACCTGCCGATTGGTGAGCAGATCGCGTAGCGAGTTGTTACTCGCCGGCACAGCAGCTGCGGTATCACTGGCCGTTGATCCATTAGTCCGACCACCATCATCGGCGACCTCGATACCTCGCGATAAAACCGGATTGATATCTGCAGCACGGATCGCCAGAATAGAGAGCAAACTAAAGACACTCCACAGCGCAACCATCCAGAAAATCATCTCGCGTGCAATAAAATGGCCTATTACCCCCGCGATAATCGCCGCGACCACATTACCGGCATGATTAAACACCTGATTTCGCCCGGTCGCAGCTGAAAAGCCACGATAACCTGATAAACCCAGAGTTATAGCTGAAATACCCGGCACCACAAAAGCAGCACTGGCACCAATAACAATTTGACAAAGTAAGACCACGCCGAAGCTTGGATAAAGTGCCATTAACGGGCAGGCAATACCAATTAGCAGACTTGAGGTGGCAAGCAAGGCACGCTTGCGCGAGGTCGCGTCGGTAATACGCCCCGCAATAAACTGACTAAACCCGGTGGCAATACCCATTGCCCCCATCACGATCCCAATATCACCCGCCGACCAGTTATGGCTGGCAGCGAGGAAAATGGCTAAATAGGGGCCCACACCATCCCGTACATCAGCCAGAAAAAAATTCATCCAGTCTAAGGCACGGCGGTTTTGTTGGTTTATGCGAGGCGCTGACATAGAATACTCCCTTATCGACCCGCAGACGCGAACCGGACTTTTCGGGTCATCTCAACGTCTTCAACCAATTGCGTACCGTCGGCGGACACTTCAATTTCATCGACGATTAAGCCGTTAACGGCAATGCCAATTTCCCATAAACGATCTTTTTTATCGTATTCCGCACCTTGCAATACCACCACGTTTGTCAGGTTAGTGGCGCCCGTTAATATACCGTCGGCCATGATCTGACCTGTTGCAGCATCAATATCCACCTCTCCCACGATTACACCTTGGTAAAGGATTGGCGCCAGCGCCTTATTTTCGTGACGACGACGCTCTTCATAAATCACGTCGCCCAACGTAAAGGCCGTCGCGGCGGCGGTCAGCGTTTGAATCGCGGTTGTGGCGTTATTGTCGGCGACTTGTGCCTGTGTTTGACTTTGCACGCCAGGTAAACTTTGCGCAAAAACCGGGGCACTAACACCCAATGATAAGGCTAAAATACTGGCAGTTAAGAATGGGGTTTTGTTTGTCATATACAATCTCCTCTTAGTGACACTAGGGAGATTGCAAGCATAATGCCAATTATTAATTCAATTAAAATCAATGCTTTGCGATTTTAACCATCAAGAGCGACTGTCTGCTTTTATGACAAGGTGTCATGATTTATGTCACTCCAGCTGATATTTTTCCAGCTTGCTATATAACAGTTGCCGAGTAATACCAAGGATTTTCGCCGCATCACTCCGATTACCCTCCGCTTGCTGCAATGCTGTGCGAATATACTGTATTTCCAGTTGCTCTATGGCGGTAGGCAAGTGTAATGACGGGCTTGACCTGGTGGGATCATCGCTCGCTAAGGTGGCGTTGAGCTGCGTGGCACTGGCTAAATAAGAACTCACGGTCTCGGCACTGATTTCCGCTTGGGTACTGGTGGCCAGTAATCGCTCGATCAGATTCTTTAACTCTCGCACATTGCCGGGCCAAGAATAATCAGCTAATACGGCGTAGGCAGCCGAACTCAGTGCTCGACCCGCACCCGTTGTGGCGTGCGTTATAAAGTGTTCTGCTAATAACCTTACATCTTGCTCGCGGTCTCGTAACGGCGCGATTTGGATCGCGATAACATTTAATCTAAAAAATAAATCCTGACGAAATTGGCGTTCAGCCACCAGCGTTTCCAACGGCTGATGAGTGGCGGCAATAATTCTGACATCAACCGGGATACTCTCAGTCGCCCCCAGCGGCGTGATCCGCAATTCCTCAAGAACCCGCAGCAACTTACTTTGCATACTCACGGGCATGTCGCCAATTTCATCCAGAAATAAGGTCCCGCCATCGGCACGCACAAAAGCACCATCGCTGTGTTGGCTGGCACCGGTAAATGCCCCTTTGCGATAGCCAAATAACACTCCTTCCAGTAAATCGTGTGGAATAGCGGCACAGTTAATGGCGATTATCGGCGCTGCCGCCCGGCTGCTGTAGCGGTGAATACTTTGCGCGACCACTTCTTTACCCACTCCGGTTTCCCCGCGGATCAACACCGGCAGCGTATTGGCAGCGGCTAAGCCAATTTGCTTGTGTAGCTGGCGCATAGCGGTAGAGTGGCCAATTAACGCCAGTCCTGGCTCAGCGTCGCGCTGGCTTGATGTATCAGGAGTTTGCGTGTTTAGCGCTTGTTGATGTTGGTTAATCGACGCGAGTAACTGCTGCCGGCTTATCGGTTTGATCAGATGATCGCGCGCGCCATAACGCATCGCCATAATCGTGTTTTCCGCGGTAGCATGTGCAGTCAGTACCACAACCGGTAACTGCGGTAATACGCCTGTTTCATGCCAGTGTGCCAGCAACTCCACCCCCGACATACCCGGCATGCGCAAATCGAGTAGCACGAGATTAAAACCGTGTTTAGCCACCTGTACTATGGCGCTTTGCGCATCGGGCGCTGTTGTGACGCGATAGCCAGCCTGCGCTAAGGTTTCGCACATCGCACTGCGAAAATCGTCGTCATCATCTACTAACAGTATGTTTAACATGGTATTTGGATCCGAAAGCGGCTACCGGGTAGCAGGGGCTGATAACTCAATTTTCCGGCGTGAGCGTGCACCAGTTCTCGGCTTAAGGCTAACCCTAAGCCAATGCCGTCGTGCCGGCCAGTAACAAAAGGCTCAAAAATATTGGCGCGCAGAGCTTCTGGCACACCACGCCCAGTATCATCAATATCAATTTGGCAGTAACCATTTACCACAGCGGCGCTCACTCTTACTTCTCCGCCAGCAGCAGTGTGTTGTAGGGCATTTCTGACGATATTACGCAACGCCCGCCCCAGTTGAATCGGATCAAAACATGCCTGCAGGGGGGTGGTCTCCACTTGCAATAGCACGCCGTGTGATTTTGCCTGCTCAGTTAAAGCGCCAACTTCCTCTAACAGCCACTGATCTACTGCTAATACTTGCATGGTCAGTTGCGTGGGTTTAGCGAAGTCCATCAGCAACTCAAGCAAGCGCTCTAGCTTTTCGGTTTGTGCGAGTACCCGCTCTAACGCCTCGGCTTTATCGCTTTGTGGATCCG
>Ga0209812_10001310_pt1 | contig 17738 bp, 17 predicted proteins | sample JI71714BDNA_FD_187502 | JGI IMG/M metagenome (GOLD analysis project Ga0209812, IMG submission 187502) | Wastewater effluent complex algal communities from Wisconsin, to seasonally profile nutrient transformation and Carbon sequestration -... | ecosystem: Engineered > WWTP > Effluent > Algae...
CAACACGCCGTTCGTAGCCAGCGACGAGAAGGTCACGCGGCGCTTCCCGCTGCTGCTGACCACGGGCCGCATCCTCAGCCAGTACAACGTGGGCGCGCAGACGCGGCGCACCGCCAACACCGCCTGGCACGACGAAGACCGCCTCGACCTGCACCCGCACGACGCGCAGGAGCGCGGCATCCGCGACGGCGACCGCGTGGTGCTGCACAGCCGCGCCGGCCAGACCACGCTGCGCGCGCGCCTGACGGACCGGCTGCAGCCCGGTGTGGTCTACACCACCTTCCACTTCCCGGGCAGCGGCGCCAACGTCGTCACCACCGACAGCTCGGACTGGGCCACCAACTGCCCCGAGTACAAGGTGACGGCCGTTCAGGTGGCGCGTGTGATGGGCGCGCCCCCCGAGGCCGCCGCGCAGGCCGAGCCGGCGCTGGAGCGCGGCCGGTGAGCGCGCGCCCCGTGCCGCCGGGCGCCGTGCCCGCGCAGGTGACCGTTCAGCGCCCCGGCGTGGCAGCCCAGCAGGCCGACTGGCTGGCCGACGAGGTGCCCGTGGCCCTGGTGGTGGACGGTGTGTCGCAGGCCGTGATGCTGGCCACGCCGGCCGACCTGGAGGACTTCGCACTCGGCTTTGCGCTCACCGAGGGCTGGATCGCCCGCGCCGACGAGCTGTATGCCGTGGAGCCCCGCCACACCAGCGCCGGCATCGAGCTGCAGCTGGAGCTCGCGGCCTCGCGCCGCTGGGCCTTGCGTGAGCGCCGCCGCGCCCTGGCCGGCCGCACCGGCTGCGGGCTGTGTGGGGTCGACAGCCTGGCCCAGGTCGAACGCCCGCTGGCCCCGGTGATGGCGCCCGCTTCGCAGCCCGGCGCCCTGGCGCGTGCGATGCACGGGCTGGCGCAGCGCCAGCCGCTCAACGCACTCACCGGCGCCACGCACGCCGCCGCGTGGTGCGGGCTGGACGGCAGCGTGCAGCTGGTGCGCGAGGACATCGGCCGCCACAACGCGCTCGACAAGCTGGTGGGCGCGATGGCGCGCGCGGGTGTGGATGCACGCGGTGGCTTCGTGGCCATCACCAGCCGCGCCAGCTTCGAGATGGTGCACAAGGCCGCCAGTGCCGGCGTGGGGCTGCTGGCCGCGGTCTCGGCGCCCACGGCGCGCGCGGTGCACACGGCGGCCGGCTGCGGCCTGGCGCTGGCAGGCTTTGTGCGCGGCGACGACGCCGTGTTCTACACAGCGCCGGGTGTGCAGGTGCCGCCTTGCAAGGAGGCCGCGTGAGCGCCGGGCCGGGCGAGCTGGCCCACCTGGTGCGCGGCGCCAACCGCATCGCGGCGTTTTTCGAGGCCATGCCCGACCCGGCCGAGGCGCGCGCCGGCGTGGCTGCCCACCTGCAGCGCTACTGGGCGCCGGTGCTGCGCCGGCAGCTGCTCGATCACCTCGCGAAGGGTGGCGAAGGCCTGGAGCCCCTGGTTCGCGAGGCACTGCAGGCCCTGCGCGCCGAGGCCGACGAGCCACGCTGAGCCGGTGGCCGATCAGCGGCTAAAAAAATGCCACGACCGCTGGCCGTGGCACAAGCACACGAGGAACATGAGGGACGGCCCTGTGCGCAAGACCCCTGTGCGATCACCAACGCCCAGGGGCCCGGGAACGGGTCGCGCGCCGCAGGCCGGGCCTGCGCCGCACGGCGGCGTGATCAGGCCCCGAAGAGCAGGCTGATCATGGCCGTCAGCCAGCCGCCGTAGGGGAACTGGCTGGATTCGCTGGTCGTTTCGAGCATGGTGATCTCCTCGGGGGTTGATGGCCGGGTGTGGCCGTTGAGGAGATTTCAGCAAGCGCCGGGGCCGCGCTCCAGTCGTCCAGGCTGTCGAGTTGACAGCCGCGACAGGCCTGTGCTAGCCGTCGATCAGCCCCAGCCCGATGGCTCGCAGGATGGCCTGGTGTTTGCTCGAGACACCCATCTTGCGGCGCACGTTGCGCAGGTGAGTCTGCACGGTGGACTCGCTCATGGCCAGGATCTGGCCCACGGCCCAGGCCGACTTGCCTTCTTTCGTCCAGTGCAGGATCTCGATCTCGCGCGGCGTCAGGCGGGGCAGCTTCTGCGGCGAGGGTTCGGCGAGGATCACGCGCACCGCGGCCTCCTGGGCATGCACGGCCAGCAGGCAGATGTCGGCCATCACGCGGTTGAGCAGGTCGGTGTCGGCGGGCAGCGGGCGCGCGCGGTCCATGCCCAGCAGGAAGTGCTGGCCGCCGGGCAGGTGCATGGCCATGGCCACGCCCGTCTTGTAGCCGTAGGGCGCCTGCAGTTCCCACAGGTCGCCGGCGCCGGCCTGGGTGTACATGGACTGGTCGTACACAAACGGCAGGCCCGAGCGGCGCAGGCGCTGGATGACGGGGTCGCGGGCCACGTTGCCGGGGTCGCGCGAGGCCTCCATGAAGGCCTTGGGCGTGTTGCCCACCATCTCGAACACGGCCGGCTGGCCGGGCCGGTCGACGGCCACGGCGGCGCTGGCGATCTCGAAGTCCATGGCCTGGGCGATGGCCACCAGCTTGGCTTCCAACGCCGCGCGGTCGGCCACCAGGCCCAGTTCGTGAAAGTCGCGCTGAATCATCGGTCGGTCATCGGTAGCCTGGCGGGCGCGGACATCGCCAACCTTGAGGAGTGGTGCCGCCGGGCCGGCCTACCGAAGATGCAGGCTGCAAGGCCAAACACCGGAGGTCCGCCGTGCGACTGCTTTCCTGGCAAGTGCCAAGTCTCCCGCGGGTGGAATGCTACCTGCCGCGGCAACTCGACACGGTGGTGCCGCTGCAGCACCTGGGCAGCACGCTGCGCCCCGAGCCGCTGGCCGACGGCCGCCGCATGGGCGACACGGCCTGGGGCGCGCTGCACCGCGGCCAGCTCATCGCGCTGTCCTGGGACTGGCTGGAGATCGTTCCCGGCGTGGTGTGTGTCGTCGACCCGGCCAACGTGCTCACCAACATCCGCTTCCTCGACGCGCACGACTGCTACGAAGAGCCCGTGCAGGCCATCGTCAGTGCCAACCGCCTGCTGCACAGCACACCCTGGCAGCCCACGGTGCTGGGCCTGCTGGGTGCCGCGCCGCGCGCCGTGCGTGCCGAGGCCTCGGCGCGCGGCCGGCGCGCCGCCTGAGCCGCATCGGGTTGGCCAGGCGTCAGGTGCCGGGTCTATGATGCGGCGCGTTGGTGCTCGTCGCGGTGTTCAGCCGCGACAGTTCAACGGGAATCAGGAGGGGCAGGGTCCGGCAGACCTCACCCCAACCTGAGCTGCCCCCGCAACGGTAAGTGGACGGCAGGCTTCCATCGGAGGCCTGTCCGCTCGTGACACACCGCCACTGGCGACGCCGCGCGTACAGCGCGGCCCGCCGGGAAGGCGTCACGGGTTGCCTCCACCAGCCCGGATACCGGCCAACGAGGTGGTGCGCCGCGCGAGCGACACACCGTGAGGCACCGGGCTGCGGGGAAGCGGCCGGGTGCGGTTGTTCCGAGTCCCTGCCATGTCCCTTGTTCGTACCGCCGGCGCGCGCCTTGTCGCGGCCGCTGCATGCCCCTGTCTCGTGGCGTCCGCCGTGGCGCTGTCCCTCACCCCGGCGCAGGCGCAGACCGCCGCCAGCCCCGTGACCGAATCGGTGCTGATCACCGCCACCCGCACGCCCCAGCGCGTGGACCAGGCGCTCGCGCAGGTGACGGTGATCGACCGTGCCCGCATCGAGGCCGCCACCGGCCGCACCCTGGCCGAACTGCTGGCCAGCGAAAGCGGCGTTCAGTTCTGGAGCAACGGTGGCCTGGGCAAGCCGGCCACGGTGTCGCTGCGGGGGCTGGAAAGCCGCCACACGATGCTGCTCGTCGACGGTGTGCGCTACGGCGCGGCCACCGTGGGCACGCCCAGCTGGGACAACATCCCGCTCGACGCCATCGAGCGCATCGAGGTCGTGCGCGGCCCCTTGTCGGGGCTGTACGGTTCCGACGCCGTGGGTGGCGTGGTCCAGGTGTTCACGCGGCGCGGCCAGCCCGGCCTGCACCCCGAGCTCACCGCCACGGCGGGCAGCCACGGCTATGGCGAGCTGGCCGGTGGCGTGCGCTTCGGCCGCGGCATCGTCGACGGCAGCCTGCGCCTGCAGCACCGCCGCACCGACGGCATCTCGGCCACCAACGCCACCGTGCCGTTCGGCAACCACAACCCCGACGACGACGGCTTCGAGCAGACCAGCGTGAACGGCCGCCTGGGCCTGCGCCTGGGCGACTGGCGGGCCGAGGCCTCGCTGCTCAAGGCCGAGGGCGAGTCCCGGTTCGACGACGGCCCGACGGCCGACTCGCGCGCCGAGTTGCGCACCGAGGTGCTGGCCGTGCAGCTGGGTGGCCCGGTCACCACGGGCTGGCGCAGCACGGTGAGGCTGGCGCGCTCCCAGGACGACTACGACACCCTGGCCAGCGCCTCCCCCTTTGCCGCGCTGGGCACCATCGGCACCACGCAGACGCAGCTCAGCATCGAGAACCAGATCGCCACGCCCCTGGGCACGGCGCTGGTGCTGGCCGAGCAGGTGCAGCAGGAGGTCGAGCGCCCCGGCACGCCGTTCGCGACGAGCGAGCGCAGCATCACCGGCGTGGCGCTGGGGCTCAGCGGCGAGTCGGGCATCCACGGCTGGCAGGCCAACCTGCGGCGCGACCGCAACTCGCAGTTCGGCCATGCGAACAACGGCGCCCTGAGCTACGGCGTGCTGCTCGGCGCGGGCCTGCGCGCCACGGTGTCGGTGGCCAGCACCTTCGTCATGCCCAGCTTCAACCAGCTTTACTTCCCGGGCTTTGGCAACCCCAACCTGCAGCCCGAGAAGGGCCGCCACCGCGAGCTGGGGCTGGTGTGGCGCAACGGGCCCGTCACCAGCCGGGTGGTCTATTTCGACAACCGCATCCGCGGCTACATCAGCAGCGGGCCCTTGCCGACCAACATCCCGCGGGTCAAGGTCGACGGCCTGAGCGCCAGCGTCGACGCCGTGCTGGGCGCGTGGACGCTGGCCGGCGGCATCGACAGCCTGCTGCCGGTGAACGCCACCGAAGGCACGGCCAGCTTCGGCAGCATCCTGCCGCGCCGCGTGCAGGAGAGCGGCCGGCTCGCGCTGGGCTGGCGCGGTGGCAGCCTCACGCTCGGCGGCACGCTGCTGGCCTTTGGCGAACGCTTCGACGGCGTCCGGCTGGGCGGTTATGCCACGCTGGACCTGCGCGCCGAGTGGGCGCTGTCGCGCGACTGGCTGCTGGCCGCCAAGCTCAACAATGCGCTCGGCAAGCGCTACGAAACCGTGCGCGGCTACAACCAGCCGGGGCGCGAGGCGCTGCTCACGCTGCGCTGGACGCCGCGCTGAGGGCCTCGGTGGGGCCGGTGTCCAGCCGTTCGGGAGGTGGGGCGATGCGACGGTGGTTCTGCACGTGGCTCGGGGGCCTGCTGCTGGCCAGTGGCGCAGCGCTGGCGCAGCCCGTGGAGGTGCACGACGACCTCGGCCAGGCCCTGCGCCTGGAGCGGCCGCCGCAGCGCATCGTCTCGCTGCTGCCCTCGCTCACCGAAAGCGTGGCGGCGCTGGGCGCGGGCGCGCGCCTCGTGGGCGTGGACCGCTACTCCAACTGGCCGCCCGAGGTGGCCGCGCTGCCGCGCCTGGGCGGCATCGACGACGCGCAGATCGAGGCCCTCGTGCGCCTGAAGCCCGACGTGGTGCTGGCCTCGAGCGCGGCGCGCTCGCTGGAGCGCCTGGAGGCGCTCGGCGTGCCCGTGCTGCGCCTGAAGAGCGACAGCCACGCCGACGTGCGGCGCTCGCTCGCGCTGCTGGCGCAGCTGCTGGGCACGCCGGTCGAGGGCGAACGTGTGTGGGCGCGCATCGAGGCGCAGCTGGCCGCCGCACAGGTGCGTGTGCCGGCGGCGCTGCGCGGCCGCAGCGTCTACTTCGAGATCGGCGGCGGCCCCTATGCCGCCGGCACGGGCTCGTTCATCGGCCAGACGCTGGCGCGCCTGGGCATGGCCAATGCCGTGCCGGCCGAGCTGGGGCCGTTTCCCAAGCTCAACCCGGAGTACGTGGTGCGCGCACGGCCCGAGATCGTGATGGGCGCGCTGCGCGAGCAGCCGGCGCTGCGCGCGCGGCCGGGCTGGCAGGCCGTGCCGGCGCTGCGCGAGGGGCGGCTGTGCGGCTTCGACGACGCCGGCTACGAGCTGCTGATCCGCCCCGGGCCGCGCCTGGGCGAGGGCGCCGCGCTCATCGCCGACTGCCTGCAGCGCCTGGGCACGGGGGCCGCCCGGTGAACCGCAGCCTGGCCCTGGGCGGGGGCGCGCTCGACGGCGCCGACACGCGCCGTCGCCGCCGGCTCGCGGTGGGCCTGGTGCTGGTGCTGCTGCTGGGCGGCTTGGCCGGCCTGGCCACGGGCTCGGACGGCCTGTCGCTGCGCGCGCTGTGGGCAGATCTTCAGGGCCCCGACACGCTGCTGCTCATCGGCCACATCCGGGCGCCACGCACGCTGGGCGCGGCGCTGGTGGGCGCGCTGCTGGGCCTGGCCGGCGCGCTGGCCCAGGGCCTGTTCCGCAACCCGCTGGCCGATCCGTACCTGCTGGGCAGCGCGGCCGGTGCCGGCCTGGGCGTGGTGCTGGTGCTGGCGGCGGCCTCGGCCGGTGGCGCGGCGGTCGGCCTGGCCGGCCTGGCCTGGCTCGAACGCCTGGGCTTGGTGGGCGCGGCCTTCGTGGGGGCGCTGGGCGGCGTGGCGCTCACGCTCTCGCTGGCGCGCGGCGCGGCACACACGCTGCGCCTGCTGCTGGCCGGCGTGGTGGTGGGCGTGATGGCTGGCGCCGTGAGCGACCTGCTCACCGTGGCTGCGCCCGAGGCGCTGCGCGGCAAGCAGGCCTTCCTGCTGGGCAGCACCAGCTTCCTGGGCTGGCCCGCGCTCGCGCTGCTGGCGGTCGGGCTGCTGCTTCTGCTGACCGTGGTGGGCCGCTTCGCACGGGCGCTGGATGCGCTGACGCTGGGCGACGACAGCGCCGCCAGCCTGGGCCTGGACCTGCCGCGCCTGCGCCTGGTGCTCGTGCTGGTGCTGAGTGCGGCCACCGCGCTGGCGGTGTCGCAGGCCGGGCTCGTGGCCTTCGTGGGCCTGGTGGCGCCGCACCTGGTGCGACGCGCCGCGCCCGGCCCGCACGGCTGGCTGGTGCTGGCCAGCACGGCCATGGGTGCGGCGCTGCTGATGCTGGCCGACGTGCTCTCACGCGCCCTGGTGGCCCCGCAGGAGCTGCCCGTGGGCGTGGTGACCGGGGTGCTCGGCGGTGCCTACCTCGTGTGGCTGCTCAAGCAGCGGGGTGCGCGGTGAGGCCGGCGCTCGCCGCCGAAGCGCTGCGCGTGCGGCTGGGCGGGCACGAGGTGCTGCGCGGCATCACGCTCGCCCTGGGCGGCGGCTGGACGGCGCTCGTGGGCCCCAACGGCGCCGGCAAGTCGACGCTGCTGCGCGCGCTGGCCGGCCTGCAGACGCCCAGCGGTGGCACCGTGCGCCTGCAGGGGCGCGACCTGGCCGGCGTGTCGGCGGCCGAGCGCGCGCACCACATCGCCTGGCTCGCGCAGCTGGGCGACGTGACGGGCGAGCTGAGCGTGCGCGAGACCGTGGCCCTGGGCCGCATCGCGCGCCTGGGCCTGCTGGGCACGCCGGGCCCGGCCGACGGGGCCGCTGTCGCCCAGGCCATGGCACTCACCGAGTGCCGCGACTGGGGCGCACGCCGCCTGCACGAGCTCTCGGGCGGCGAGCGCCAGCGTGTGCTGCTGGCGCGTGTGCTGGCCACCGAGGCGCCGCTGCTGTTGCTGGACGAGCCCACCACCCACCTGGACGCGCCGCACCAGCGCGCGCTGGCGCGGTTGTTCCGCCGCCTCGCGCACGACACGGCCGCGCCGCGCAGCGTGCTCACCGTGCTGCACGACCTGCCCATCGCCCTGCGCGCCGACCGCCTGCTGGTGCTGGACGCCGGCACGCTGCAGGCCGACGGCCCGCCCTCGGACCCCGGCGTGCAGGCCGCGCTGGCGCGGGTGTTCGGCCACGCCATTCACATCGACACCGATGCCGCGGGCCGCCCGCGCGTGGCGCTGGCACTCGACGACGACTGAAGGACCGTTCGACCAACGATGAAGACCGCCGTGATGGTGTGGGGCGCCAGCAGCGGCGCCGGCAAGAGCCTGCTGGCGACCGCGCTGTGCCGCTGGGCCGCGCGCGAGGGCCTGGACGTGGTGCCGTTCAAGGCCCAGAACATGAGCAACAACGCGCGCGTGGTGCCGGCGCCCGACGGCGGCGTCGGCGAGATCGGCTCGGCGCAGTACTTCCAGGCCCTGGCCGCGCGCGCCGCGCCGCACGTGGACATGAACCCCGTGCTGCTCAAGCCCGAGCGCGACACCGCCAGCCAGGTGGTGCTGCAGGGCCGCGTGGCGCCCGAACTCTCGCGGCAGGGCTGGCGCGAGCGCAGCGCCGCGCTGGCCGCAGCCGCGCGCCAGAGCTTCGAGCGCCTGGCCGCGCGCCACGAGCTGGTGGTGATCGAGGGCGCGGGTTCGCCGGCTGAGATCAACCTCGCGGCGCAGGACTACGTCAACCTCGACACCGCGCGCTGGGCCCGCGCGCTCGGCACCTGCCGCGCGCTGCTGGTGGCCGACATCGACCGCGGCGGCGCCTTCGCCCACCTGCATGGCACCTGGGCGCTGCTGCCCGAGGACCTGCAGCCGCTGCTCGCCGGCTTCGTGCTGAACAAGTTCCGCGGCGACGCCGCGCTGCTGGCGCCGGGCCCGCAGCAGCTGCAGGCGCTGACGGGCGTGCCCACGCTGGGCGTGCTGCCGATGCAGCGCGACCATGGCCTGCCCGAGGAGGACGGCCTGCACGCCGGCCCGCCGGCCGGCTCCGGTGGCGGCCTGCGCATCGCCATCGTCGCGGCGCCGCACATCAGCAACCTCGACGAGTTCCAGCCGCTGCAGGCCGCGGCCAACGTGCGCTGGGTGCGCCGGGCGGCCGACCTGGACGGCGCCGACTGGGTGGTGCTGCCCGGCTCCAAGCAGGTGAGTGGAGACCTCGACTGGCTGCGCGCGCAGGGGCTGGACCGCGCCATCGTGCGCCACGCGCGCGAGGGCTGGCCCGTGCTGGGCATCTGCGGCGGCCTGCAGATGCTGGGGCAGGGCCTGTCGGACCCCGACGGCGTCGACGGCCAGCCGCACGGCCCGCGCTCCGGGCTGGGCCTGCTGCCGCTGGAGACGCGTTTTGCCGCCCCCAAGCGCCTGCACGCCGGGGGCATGGCCTTCGACGACGGCCTGGCGGGCATCGACGGCCCCTGGCGCGCGCTGGCCGGGCGGCGCTGGCCGGGTTACGAGATCCGCTGCGGCCGCACGGACGAGGTGCAGGCCCTGCGCGGCGAAGCCCGCCCCGTGCTGTGGGCCGCGGGCGACGAAGGCCGGGCGGCGCCGCTGGGCTGGTGCGGCGGCCCCCAGGGCAACGTGCTGGGCCTGGCGGCCCACGGCTTGTTCGAGGACGCCGGTGTGCTGCAGGCGCTGCTGGGCCGCTCGGCGCGCAGCCTGGACGAAAGCCTCGACGGCGTGGCCTCGCTGCTGGAGACCGCGCTGGGCGCCACCACGCTGCGCGCGTTGTGCCGCGCCTGAACCAGGAGCTGAACGCCTGACCGCGCGTGCGGCTGGCGACGTTCAGCGCGCCGGCGGCCCCAGGTGCCGGACCAGGAAGGCCTCGAGCCGCCGCGCAAAGTCGAGCTGGTTGTCGGGCTTGCGCCAGCCGTGGGCCTCGTCGTCGTAGACCACCCACTCGGGCTCCAGGCCAGCCTCCTGCATCGCGCTGCGCAGGCGGCGGCCGTGCGCGATGGGCACCCGGCGGTCGGCGCTGCCCCACACCAGCTGCAGCGGCCGCTGGATGCGGGCGGCCTGAGCCAGGGGCGAGTTCGCGGTCAGCATCTCGCGGTCGCGCTCGGCGTCGCCCACGCGCAGCGGCAGGCTGTAGCGCCGGTGGCGGCGGCTGATGTCATCGTCCACCCACCACGAGCCCTCGAGCAGCAGGAAGGGGTCGGTGACCGCCACCCAGGCCGAGCCGCAGCGGTACAGCTCGGGGTGGCGGATCAGCCCCATCAGCGTGCTGTAGCCGCCGTAGCTGCCGCCGATGATGCAGGCGGCATCGCTGGCCAGGCCCTCGCGTCGCGCCCACAGCAGCGCGTCGGCGACGTCGTCCTGCATGGCCTGGCCCCACTGGCGGAAGCCGGCCTGCAGGTGGGCCAGGCCGTAGCCGTCGCTGCCGCGGAACTCGGGCTCCACGACGACGTAGCCGCGCGAGGCCAGGAACTGCGGCAGCGCCTGCCACTGCCACCGCCGCCCGCGCAGCCAGGGCCCGCCGTGCACCAGCACGACGGCCGGCCTGGCACCCGTTTCGCCTGGCGGCTGCGTCACCCACACGGGCAGGTCGCGGCCGTCGCGCGCCGTGATGCGGTGAAACGCGGTGCCCGCCATCTGCGCCGCGTTGATGTGCGGCAGGCGCCGGCCGACACGCAGCCAGCGGCCGGCGCCGCCGTTGTCGTGCGGGCGGAACAGCATCAGCTCGCCGGGTTCGCGGTCGCTGTGGCTGTGCACCAGCACCACGGCGTCGGGCAGCGCGCAGCGGCGGCACTCGATGCGGTTCACGCGGCCGGGCAGGGCGGCGTCCACCCGCGCCTGCAGCGCCTTGCGCACGGGGTCGAGCCACACGGTCTGCTCGGCGTCGGTGTCGATGCGCACGCCCAGCAGGCGCTGGCCGGTGGCATCGGGCAGCAGCTCGCCCAGGAAGTCGAAGCCCGGTGCGCTCACCAGCGCGGCGCCCGGGCGGCCGAGCGCAAAGTCGAAGGCGGCCACCACCAGCTCGCCGGCGGAGCCGCCGGTGTGTTCGACATAGAGCGTCTCGTCCTCGCCGGCCCACACGGGCCGCATCGACAGCTGGTTCAGCGCGGCCTCGGCGATCGGCACCCAGCGCGCGGGCTGTTCGTCGCGTGCCGGCAGCAGGGCGTGCAGCGAGTCGCGGCCGTCGCGGCTGCTGCACTGGATGGCACGTGGCTGCCCGCGCGGGCTGAACCACCACGCCACGGCGGCACAGGGCAGGCGGCCGGTGTCGATGCGGCGTTTCTGACCGGTGAGCGTGTTCAGCCGCCAGGGGTGGACGCCCTGGAGCTCGCCCGCGTGCACCGACCACTCGCCCACGATGACCTCGGGCGCCGGGGCGACGCCCACGTCCTCGGCGGGTGCCGGCACGTGCAGCAGGCTGTGGTTCCAGGGCAGCGACTCGAAGCGGCCACCGCCGCTCAGCTTGGGGCGGCCGCGCGTCTCGACGAGCAGGCGCAGCTCCTGCCCGTCCTGGCGCACGGCGTACAGGCCCGGTGCCCGGAAGCGGTCTTCCGCCAGCCCGGCCTGGCGGTCGGCGAGGCTGAAGACCAGCCGTTCGTCGTCGACCCAGTGGAAGCGCGCCACGTCGGCGTCGCCGAAGCCGGCGGCCCAGCGGGCCTGGAAGGGCTCTGCCCCGAGGTCGATGACCAGCAGACCCGTGCGGCCCTGGGGCGTGGGCTGCGCGATGGCGACGCGGCGGCCGCTGGGCGACAGGCGCACCTGCAACAGCGCCGGGCTGGCGAAGAAGTGCTCGGCCGGCAGCGGCGCGGGCACCTGCGCTTGGGCCCGTGCGCCGGCCACGAGCAGCAGCGCCGCGAGCCCATGCGCGAGCCCATGCGCGAGCGCGGTGCCGAGGCGCGCGACGCCGCACAGGCGCCGCAGGGGTGGCGCGGCAGGGGAGGTCGGGCCATCGGTCGTGCGCATGGTGAACCTTGTACCGCTGCTGGCCGCGGCGCAACAGGCTCAGCCTGGGGATGGATCCGCTAGAGTGTCGGCGTGCTGCCGATCCTGCGTGTCCTGCTCCTGACGCTGCTCGTGCTGGCCCTGCCGCTGCAGGGCCTTGCGGCCGTGCACGGCCTGCACGGCCAGGGCGGCCGGGTGCCCGTCGGGGCGCCGGCGGCCCCCGCCGGCGCGTTGCCCCAATGCCACGAGGTCCAGGCCGGGCACGCGCAGGATGGTGCGGCCGTTGAGCAGGCCGACACCCGGGCCTGTGGTGTGTGCGCCGCCTGCTGCATGGCGTCGGCGCCGTTTGTGGCCGGGTCCTGGCGCGCACGCACGGCGCCGCCCGTCAGGCCGGTTGCCGCGCTGACGACCTTGCCGGGCTCGGCGCCGCCGCAGCGCCTCGAACGCCCACCGCGAGGCACCCGCTCCGACTGAGCCGGCCCTTCGCCGGCGGCACCACCGCGCGTGGCCGGGCATGCCCCGGTGCACCGGTCGCGGTGGCTTGACGAGCTTCCGAACGAGGTGACCCCATGTTCCGTCCCACCGCCCTGGTGGCCGCGGCCGCGCTGCTGGCACTGAGCCCGGCGCCCGCTGCGGCGCAGGCACCCGCCGCCCCCCGCCCCGCGCCCGCCGACCCGCTGGATGCCGAGGCCCGCGTGCCCGCGCCACCGCTGCCCTCGGCCCTGCGCCGCTACCGCGCCGCCACCACGCCCGAGCCCGGCGGCTGGCGCGAGGCCAACGAGCGCGTCACGCGCATCGGCGGCTGGAAGGCCTATTTGCGCGAGGCCCAGCAGCCCGAGCCCGCTGTGCCTGTCGCCCCTGCCGCCGCGGCCTCTGCGGCACCGGCCGCAGCGCCGGCACCGACGCGCCCACCGGAGCACCACCATGGCCGCCACTGAGCACCGCCTCGCCGCCACCGTGCTGGCCCTGGCGGCGTCGCTGCTGGCGGGCTGTGGCTCGCTGAGCCCCGACGCCGGCTTCGACGGCGTGCGCCAGGCCAGCCAGCGCCTGGCGGGTGTCGAACCCGTGTGGGCGCGCGACGACGCCACCCGCCGCGAGCTCGAGGCCCAGGTCGCGCAGCGCCTGGCAGAGACGCTGTCGATGGACGCCGCCGTGCAGGTGGCGCTGCTCAACAACCGCCACCTGCAGGCCGACTTCGAGGAGCTCGGCATCGCCGACGCCGAGCGCGTGCAGGCCCTGCGCTGGCCCAACCCCGGATTCAGCTTCGGCCGCTCCACGAAGGGCGACGAGGTCGAGATCGAACGCGGCCTGCACCTCAGCATCGGCCGCCTGCTGGCGATGCCCATGGTGCGCGAGGTCGAGTCGCGCCGCTTCGCGCGCGCCCAGGGCCTGGCCGCCACGCGGGTGCTGCAGCTCGTGGCCGACACGCGCAAGGCCTGGGTGCAGGCGGTCGCGGCGCGGCAGGGTGTGCAGTACGCGCGCCAGGTGATGGATGCGGCCGAGGCCAGCGCCGAGCTGGCGCGCCGCATGGCCGCCGTGGGCAACTTCAACAAGCTCCAGCTCGCGCGCGAGCAGGCCTTCTACGCCGACGCGGCGCTGGGCCTGGCGCGCGCCGAGCAGGCCGAGCGCAGCAGCCGCGAGCGGCTGACGCGCCTGCTGGGCCTGTGGGGCGAGCAGACGGCCTTCCGCCTGCCCGAGCGGTTGCCCGAACTGCCGGCCGAGCCCCGCGAGCTGCCGCAGCTCGAGCGCCTGGCCATCGCGCAGCGGCTCGATGTGCAGGGCGCGCGTCTGGCCGTGGACCAGGCGGCGCGCCAGCTGGGCCTGAGCGGGCCCGTGCGCTTTGTCGACGCGCTGGAGCTGGGCCTCATGCGCAACTCGTCCAACGAGGGGCCGGTGCAGACGGGCTGGGAGATCGGCTTCCAGATCCCGCTGTTCGACTTTGGCGACGCCCGCCGTGCGCGCGCCGAGGGCCAGTACCGCCAGAGCGTGGCACGCGCCGCGGCGCTGGCCGTCGACGCACGATCGGAAGTGCGCGAGGCCTACGGCGCGTACCGCACGGCCTGGGACATCGCGCGCCACCAGCGCGACGAGCGCGTGCCGCTGGCGCGGCGCATCTCCGAGGAGAACCTGCTGCGCTACAACGGCATGCTCATCGGCGTGTTCGAGCTGCTGGCCGACGCGCGTGCGCAGATCGCCACCGTGAACGCCGCCATCGAGGCCGAGCGCGACTTCTGGCTCGCCCAGGCCGATCTCGACATGGCCCTCATCGGCCGCCCCGGCCTGGAGGCCGCCGCCGCCATCGCCGCCGCGCTGCCGGCTGGCGGCGCCGCCGCGGACCCCGGCCACTGAACACGAGGACGACAGACATGGTTTCCCGACGTCAATGGCTGGGCGGGGCTGGCGCCATCACGGCCGCGGCCAGCGCAGCGGCCGTCAGCCGCGTGGCGATGGCCGCACTGCCCGAGCCCGTGATCCAGACCCGCCCCGACACGATGCCGCCGCTGGTGCCCGCCAGCGGCCGGCCCTACAACCCCGTGGTCACGCTCAACGGCTGGACGCTGCCCTGGCGCATGAACAACGGTGTCAAGGAGTTCCACCTCGTGGCCGAGCCCGTGGTGCGCGAGATGGCGCCCGGCTTCAAGGCCCACCTGTGGGGCTACAACGGCCAGAGCCCGGGCCCGACCATCGAGGTGGTGGAGGGCGACCGCGTGCGCATCTTCGTCACCAACAAGCTCGGCGAGCTCACGAGCATCCACTGGCACGGCCAGCGCCTGCCCAACGGCATGGACGGCGTGACCGGGCTCAACCAGCCCGGCATCCCGCCCGGCAAGACCTTCGTCTACGAGTTCGTGGCGCGGCGCCCCGGCACCTTCATGTACCACCCGCACGCCGACGAGATGGTGCAGATGGCCATGGGCATGATGGGCTTCTGGGTCACGCACCCGAAGGCGCGCCACCCGCTGATCGACGAGGTCGACCGCGACTTCTGCTTCTTGCTCAACGCCTACGACATCGACCCCGGCAGCGCCACGCCCAAGGTGATGACCATGCTGGACTTCAACCTCTGGAGCTGGAACAGCCGCATCTTCCCCGGCATCGACAGCCTGAACGTGCGCCTGAACGACAAGGTACGCATCCGCGTGGGCAACCTGACGATGACCAACCACCCCATCCACCTGCACGGTCACGAGTTCCTGATCACCGGCACCGACGGCGGGCCGACGCCCAGGAGCGCCCGTCAGTACGAGATCACTGCCGACATCGCGGTGGGCCAGATGCGGCAGATCGACTTCGTGGCCGACGAGCCCGGCGACTGGGCCTTCCACTGCCACAAGAGCCACCACACCATGAACGCCATGGGGCATGGCGTGCCGACCATGATCGGCGTCGACCACTCCGGCGTGGCGCGGCAGATCACGCGGCTGATCCCCGACTACATGGTGATGGGCGAGCGCGGCATGAAGGACATGACCGAGATGGAGATGCCGCTGCCCGACAACACCGCGCCCATGATGGCCGGGCAGGGGCCCTTCGGTGCCGTGGGCATGGGCGGCATGTTCAGCGTCGTGAAGGTGCGCGCCGAGCAGAAGCCCGGCGACTACAGCGACCCCGGCTGGTACCGCCACCCGCCGGGCACCGTGGCCTACGAGTTCGCGGGCAGCCTGCCCGACCCGTCGCGCTTCAGGGCCGAGGGCGGTGGCTCCATGCCGCTCGCGCGCAAGCCTGATCGCGAGGTCGAGGTTCAGGTGCGCAAGCCGCGCGCCGGGCAGGGCGGCCATGGGCACTGAGGCCGTGCCTGCCCACCCCATCCGATCGAGGAGAACGAGCATGTCGAACACCACCCGCCCATCCCGCCGCCGCTGGCTGTTGTCCGCCCTGGCCACCGGCCTCACGCTGCCCGGCGCGCTGCGGGCGCAGGGGCCGACCATCCTGGTCGAGGTCTGGAAGAGCCCGACCTGCGGCTGCTGCAAGGACTGGATCCGCCACATCGAGCAACATGGCTTCCGTGCCAAGGTCCACGACGTGGGCAACACGGCGGCGCGCGCGCGGCTCAGCGTGCCGGCCCGGCTGGGCTCCTGCCACACGGCCTGGGTCGGCGGCTACGCCATCGAGGGCCACGTGCCGGCGGCCGACATCCAGCGCCTGTTGCGCGAGCGGCCCGACGCCATCGGCCTGGCCGTGCCCGGCATGCCCGTGGGTTCGCCCGGGATGGACGGGCCGGAGTACGGCACCCGCCGCGACCCCTACGACGTGCTGCTCGTCGCGCGCGACGGCAGCACGCGCGTGTTCAGCAGCCACTTCAAGCCCGGTTCCGCCGCGCCAGCGCGGTCGTAGACTGTGGTCATGAACACCGCCGACCTCATCGCCATCGACGTGCACACACACGCCGAGGTCTCCTGCTGGAATCCGTTCGACAACTATGGCGAGGAGTACGACCGTGCCGCCGACAAGTACTTCGGCAGCAACCGGCGGCCGACCATCGCCGAGACGGTGGCCTACTACCGCGAGCGCAAGATCGGCCTCGTGATGTTCACGGTCGACAGCGAGAGCCAGCTCGGTCGCCGCCGCATCCCCAACGAGGAGATCGCCGAGGCCGCGAAGGCCAACTCGGACATGATGATCTGCTTCGCCAGCATCGACCCCCACAAGGGCAAGATGGGTGCGCGCGAGGCGCGCCGCCTCATCGAGGAGCACGGCGTCAGGGGCTTCAAGTTCCACCCCACGGTGCAGGGCTTCCTGCCCTACGACCGCATGGCGTGGCCGCTGTACGAGGTGATCGCCGAGTACAAGCTGCCGGCCATCTTCCACAGCGGCCACAGCGGCATCGGCAGCGGCATGCGCTGCGGTGGCGGCCTGCGGCTGCAGAACAGCAACCCCATGCTGCTGGAAGACGTGGCGATCGCCTTCCCCGACATCGAGATCGTCATCGCCCACCCGAGCTGGCCCTGGCAGGACGAGGCGCTGAGCCTGGCGCTGCACAAGCCCAACATCTGGATCGACCTCTCGGGCTGGAGCCCGAAGTACTTTCCGCCCCAGCTGGTGCAGTACGCCAACACCCTGCTGAAGGACCGCATGCTCTTCGGCAGCGATTACCCGCTGATCACGCCCGAGCGCTGGATGAAGGACTTCGACGAGGCCGGCTTCAAGGACAAGGTCAAGCCGCTGATCCTGAAGGACAACGCGATGCGGCTGCTGCGCCTGGGCGGCACAGCGGCCTGAGCGCTGCGCCTCAGCGGCGCAGCAACTTGAGCGTCGCGCCTCAGCGGCGCGACGACAGGCCTGGCGGCTCGGCCGCCTGCCGCTGCACCACGGCAGCCGCGGGGACATCGACCTCGTCGGTCGGCCTGATGTTCTGTGCGAGGTTGCCCTTGGGGCCCTGCACGAGGTCATAGCTGACCTTGCTGCCCTGCTTCAAGGTGCGGAAGCCGTCCATCTGTACCGCCGAGAAATGCGCGAAGACGTCCGTGCCGCCACCCTCCGGCTCGATGAAGCCAAAGCCTTTGGCATCGTTGAACCACTTGACCGTGCCGATTGCCATGTTGGCCCCCTTCAGAGCGCGTCAGAAACAAGGCCATTCTGGGCATGTCTGCCCAAGGTGTCAACCTGGACTAACACAAACGTCGTTAAGTTGAATTGACACTCCTGGCGGGCGGGCGATCGCCGCTGGGCACACGCCTTGCCGCAGGCGATGCGGCCGCACTCGGCTGTTTTTCCGCTGCTTTTCAGCGCCACCCCCACACGTGCAACGGGGAGGCCTCTCGATAGAATGGGTCATGCCCGAGGAAACTCCTCCGCCCTCCAAGCCGCCCGCGCAGCCCCCGCGCGAGCCGGACGGCGTGGTGGTGGCCGAACGCAAGGCCGCCCGCACCAAGCCCCCGGCGCTGTACCAGGTGGTGATGCTCAACGACGACTACACCCCGATGGAGTTTGTCGTCA
>Ga0209812_10001311_pt1 | contig 17727 bp, 11 predicted proteins | sample JI71714BDNA_FD_187502 | JGI IMG/M metagenome (GOLD analysis project Ga0209812, IMG submission 187502) | Wastewater effluent complex algal communities from Wisconsin, to seasonally profile nutrient transformation and Carbon sequestration -... | ecosystem: Engineered > WWTP > Effluent > Algae...
CCGATCTCGCTGGCGGCGTCGTGCCAGTGCCGGTACAGACAGTCGAGCCCCGCAAAGGCCGGATCCGCCCCGCGGGCGAGTCCATCGACGATCTGCACGCCGGCCATCGGCGCGATGCCGCTGCCATCCGCGGCCCGCAGGGCGGGCGGCACCTCGCCCGCGGCAACAAATCGGTAATCGCAGACCGGCCGGTCGACTGGCGCGCGGGCGTAGGCCTGCGCGTAGGTCGCCGCCAGCGCTCGCCACAGGTCCAGCGACAGGTTGACGCCGGACAGCATCAGCGACTCGGGCGTGAAGCCCAGCGCCAGCAGCCGGTCGCGGGCCGCCGCGGGCGTGGCGTCGGGGTAGCCGGCAGCGGCCAGCGCGGCGCAGCGCAGTTCGGCGGCCGCGGTCAGCGCCGCCGGCGGCACGAAGGCCGGCAGACCGGGCAGCGTCGCGGCGGCGCAGGGCTGATACAGCGCGGCCTCCAGCCCGTAGGCATACAGCGGCACGCCGCCGGCCACGGTCACGTTCGGCGCCCCGGCGATCACCGCATCGAAGACGCTGCCATCGTCGCGCTCGGACGCGGCCAGCAGCGCGGCGGCGCCGTTGCTGATCGCCACGCCGAGAATGGTCGTGTTATCCGGCGTGAATGGCGCCTGCTCCGGGAAAGCCTGCTCCAGCGCGTGCAGGCCGAAGGCCACCGCCTGCAGCGTGTGGCGGCCCCAGTCGGCTTCCGGATGGTCCTGCGAGTGGGCGTGCTTCATCGCCAGCCCCTCGCCCGCCAGCTTCGGATCGAAGTCCAGCGGCGCGTTGCCGCAGTCGGCGGCGCGGCCGTCGAGGCCGATCCCGACCCCTGTCGCCAAATCGAAGACGCCGGTGCCGGCGCCCTTGTCGGTGTAGACCACCGCGCAGCCGCGCGGCAGCCCGAACAGCCCGCCGACCGCGATCGCGCCGTAGACCCCACGCGAGCCGGAGGCCGGCGCGACCACCAGACAGCGCCGCGCGCGATCGAAGCCGTCCGGAATCTGCGCCAGCACGCGATGCGGCTGCAGCTTGCCGGGTAGTCGGGCGAAGGCGCGGTACTCGCGGCCCGGCACCGCGTCGAGCGCGCCGTACAGCGTGCCCAGACCGCCGGCCGGCGACAGGTCGGCGATGCCGCGCCAGTTGGCGTGGATCGCGCGGCGGCGCAGCGTGGCGAAGTCGGCATCGGCCGCGGCGGCCGGTGGGTCCGCGCGCAGGCCGGCCAGACCCAGCCCGGCGCTGAGCAGGTCGTCACCCTCGCGGTGCGCGGTAACCAGCAGCGTGCCTTCGTAGGCATCGAGCCCCGCGAGCGGGCCGGTGTTCGGCATGACGACCTCCTCGGCAACGGGCATTTGGGCACAGCCAGCCAACGCCAGCAGCAGCCCCGCCAGCAGGATACGCCCGCCGAACGCACCACCGATCCTTGTTGCCGATTCCACGTCCGCTCCTGGCACCGTCGCTGCCGCGATTGTCGCGAGCCCGGCGCCGGTGGGTATTGGACCCAAGTCCACCGGGCAAACCGCGGCCGCACTGCTAGATTGCCCGGCATCGCTTTCTGTCGGAGCCCGCATGCACGCCCGCTCGATCCTGATCACCGGTGCCGGCAGCGGCATCGGCGCCGGCATTGCCGTTGAACTCGCCGCCCAGGGCCACCACGTCATCCTGACCGACCGCGCCGCTGCGCCGGTCGAGGCACTCGCCGCCGAGATCGTCGCGACGGGCGGCAGCGCCGAGGGCCACGCGCTGGACGTCACCGATGCCGCGCAGATCGCGGCAGTGCTGGCGGCCTGCGCCCGGCCGGTCGATGTGCTGGTCAACAACGCCGGCCTGCAGCACGTGGCGCCGCTGACCGAGTTCCCGATGGAGCGCTGGGCCTTTCTGGTCGAGGTGATGCTGACCAGCGTCGCCCGGCTGACCCAGGCGGTGCTGCCCGGCATGCGCGAGCGCGGTTTTGGCCGGATCGTCAACATCGGCTCGATCCACTCGCTGGTGGCGAGCAAATACAAGAGCGCCTATGTCGCCGCCAAGCACGGGCTGGTCGGCTTCTCCAAGGTCATCGCGCTGGAAACCGCCGACTGCGACATCACCATCAACACGGTCTGCCCGACCTATGTGAAGACGCCGCTGGTCGACCAGCAGATCGCCGATCAGGCGCGCACCCACGGCATCCCGGAGTCGCAGGTGGTCAAGGAAATCATGCTGAAGCCGATGCCGAAGGGCGTGTTCATCAGCTTCGAGGAGCTGGCCGGCATCACCGCGTTCCTCGTCTCGCCGGTGGCCCGCAACATCACCGGCCAGTGCATCGTGGTCGACGGCGGCTGGACGGTGCAGTAGTTGCCGCGAAATCCCGATACCCAAGAGCCTGCCGATGAGCACCCGGATCCTGATCGCCGACGACCACCCGCTGTTCCGCCTCGCGCTGACCCAGGCGGTGGCCGGCGGCGGCGCGCTCGGGCCGGTGGCGGTGACCGAGGCCGGCAGCCTCGCCGAGGCGCTGGCCGCGCTCACCGCCGCGCCGGACACCGATCTGGTGCTGCTGGACCTGCATCTGCCGGACAGCTACGGCCTGATGGGCCTGGCCGCGCTGCGCGCCACCCATCCCAGCGTCGCGGTACTGATGATTTCGGCGCACGACGACCCGCGCACGATGCGGCTCGCGCTGGATTACGGCGCAGCGGGCTACGTGCTGAAACGCGCCGACCTGAAGGAGCTGGGCCGCGCGGTCGAGACCGTGCTGGCCTGCCGCCAGTACCTGCCGCCGGAGCGCGCCGCCCAGGTCGCGCAACTGAAGGCCAGCGCCGAGGACCGCGCGCTGGCGACCCGGCTCAAGGGCCTGACGCCGCAGCAGTTCCGCGTGCTGCAGCTGATCGCCGAGGGCAAGCTCAACAAGCAGATCGCCGACCGGCTGGCGATCACCGAACGCACCGTCAAGGCGCACGTCTCGGCGATCTTCGAGCGACTCGGCGTGCGCAACCGGACCCAGGCGGGCGTGCTGCTGCGCCAACTCGACGTCAGCGATGCGGCGCAGGCGCCGATCCCGGTGGGCTAAGCCGGTTCAGCGCCGCCCGAGCAGGCGCTTCAGACGCTCGTAACGACGCTTGCCGAGGGTCAGCGCGGCGAGTGCCGGACCGGCATCGGCGCGGGTCAGCAGCAACCCCGGGCAATCGCGCAGCAGCTCGGCGTAGACCCGACGGGCGTCGTCCTCCATGCCGGCCGAGAAATAGCTGCGAGCCAGGCTGCGCAGATGTCGGCCGCGCACGCGGGCCGCCGGTTCGGTCAACCGCGAACCCGCCGTGGGCAGAAACTCGTCCAGCAGCTTGCGGGTGTACGTCTCGCCGCTGCGGTCGCGGATGTAGGTGACATGCATGCCCAGTGCGTGCACCCGGTAATGCGCCAGCACTGCAGGCACGTGGACGAACGGCCCCTGCATTGCCAATCGAAGGTTCGTGTACCAGTCCAGCGGACCGGCCTGGGCGTAGGCCGGCAGCGGAAACAGCGTGCGCCAGTGCTCCATCCGCCCCAGCATCGCCGGCGCGCAGGTGTAGTGACTTTCGAGCAGCAGGCCGAACTCCTCGCGCAGCAACGGGCCGGGTGGCCGGTCGATGCCCTTGGTGCCGACGCGCCCCGCCGGGTCGATCATCCGGATGTCACCGTAGGCCACCGGCGCCGACGGGTTCGCGTCCAGCGCTGCGGCGAGCTGCTCCAGCGCCTCCGGCAGCCACAGATCGTCGCCATCGAAGCGCCCGACATAGCGGCCGCGCGCGCGGCGCATGCCCTCGCTGATGCTCTGCGCCGCACCGAGGTTGCGGGCGTTGCGGATCACCGTCAGCCGCGGATCGTCCAGCCCCTCCAGAACGTCGGCCGAGCCGTCTGGCGAAGCGTCATCGATGACGATCAGCTCCAGCGTCCGCCGGGTCTGCTGGGCCAGCAGCGACTCCACCGCCGCCCGCAGGTAGGGACGGAAGTTGTAGCTGGTCAGGACAACGCTGATCTCGGGCGACATGGCGAGTGGCGAGCGGATGGCCCTCTACGTTAACAGCCGCCTGTCGAGACCGCCGGCTCGACGACGGTCCATCGCCTGCTGCCTGACCCGGCCGGGTTGCCGGGTCCGTGCCCGGGCGAGGTTCTGACAGCGCCGGCCAGCCCCGCCGCTGTCCTCAGAACCAGTCCGCCTGCATCGCGTAGGCGCTGTCATCGACTGACGCCACCAGCTTCGCCGCCAGCTCCACCTGCGGCAGCTCGGTCGCGAACACGTAGCGGCAGGTCTGCAGCTTGCCGCGATAGAAATCGGCATCGGCGGCATGCGCGTCCGGCAGCGCGGCCAGCGCGATGCGCGCCATCTTCAGCCAGCACCAGGCCAGCGTCAGCTGACCGAGCAGCGTCATGTAGTGCTGGGCATTGGCCAGCACCGCACGGACCTCGCCGGCCTGCATCCGCGCCGCGGCAGTCTGCGTGGTCCGCGCGGCGAGCCCTGCGGCGGCGGCGAGCTGATCGGCGTACCCGGCCAGTTCCGCATGCGCCTTGGCCGCCTCGACCTCGCGGCCGATCTCGGCCAGCAGCAGCTTGAGTCCCGCGCCGCCCTGCTGCATCACCTTGCGGCCCAGCAGGTCCAGCGCCTGGATGCCGTTGGTGCCCTCGTGGATCGGGTTGATGCGGTTGTCGCGGTAGCACTGCTCGACCGGGTACTCGCGGGTGTAGCCGTAGCCGCCGAGGATCTGCACGGCCAGCTCGTTGGCCTTCAGCGCCGTATCCGAGCCGAAGGCCTTGACGATCGGGGTCAGCAGTTCCAGCAGCACCGCGCTGTCGCGGGCCACCGCCGGGTCCGGCGCGTGGGCCTGGTCGACCAGCATCGATGCATGGAAGCCCAGCAGCTGCATGCCCTCGACGTAGGCCTTCTGGATCAGGAGCATTCGCCGCACGTCGGCGTGTTCGAGGATCGCCACCGGCGGCGAGCTGGGGTCTTTCTGATCCGGATGGCGGCCCTGCTTGCGTCCGCGGGCGTAGTCCAGCGAGTGCAGGTAGCCGAAGGTGCCCTGCATCACCGCGCCCATGCCGACCTGGATCCGTTCCTCGTTCATCATGTGGAACATGCAGGCCAGCCCCTGCCCCGGCGCGCCGACGATCTCGGCATAGCAGTCGCCGCTCTCGCCGAACTTGAGGAAGGTGTTGACGCTGCCGCGCTGGCCCATCTTGTGGTTGAGTCCGGCGAGGCGCACGTCGTTGCGGCGCGTGCGGTTGCCGTCCTCGTCCACGCACCAGCGCGGCACGATGAACAGGCTGATGCCGCGCACCCCGGCCGGCGCGCCGACGATCTTCGCCAGCACCAGGTGCACGATGTTCTCGCCGAGCTCGTGGTCCCCGGCCGAGATCCACATCTTCGCCCCGGTCAGCCGATACGTGCCGTCCGCCTGCGGCTCGGCGCGGGTCAGCAGATCCGCAAGCGAGGAGCCGGCCTGCGGCTCGGACAGGCACATCGTGCCGAACCAGCGGCCCTCGATGATCGGCTGCATGTACAGCTGCTGCTGCCGCTCGGTGCCGTACACCCCCAGCAGATTCGCCGCGGCGCGCGCCAGCGACGGATAGGCGATCGTGCTCGGATTGGCCGAGCTGAACATCGCATCGCAGGCCGAGGCGATCAGGAACGGCAACTGCAACCCGCCGCGCTCGGCCTCCGCCAGCGCCGCGCAGAAGCCGGCCTCGTTGTACGCCGCCACGCCCTCGCCGATCTCCGGAATCAGCTCGACTCGGCCATCGACCAGATGCGGCTCATTGAGGTCGCTCTTGCGGTTGTGCGGCAGGAACTTGTCCAGCGCCACCCGATGCGCCAGCTCGATCGCGCTGTCGAAGGTCTCACGGCTGTGCGCGGCAAAGCGCGGGTAGCCGGCCAGCGCCTCCGCGTCCAGCACCTCCCAGAGCATGAAGTCGAGGTGGCGACGGTCGATCAGGGGACTGGTGGACATCGGCGGGCTCCGGCAATGAGTCTAGTTTCGATGATGACTCATTCTGCGTCATGGTGTCGACATGATCGCGTGGCGCCTTGCTGACGGGCGCCTCGCGCCGGGGGCCAGGAAGAGACCGAGGCTCGCCTGGGAACGCCGGCGTCCTCGCCGGCACGCGAACTCCATGCCGACGAGGACGTCGGCGTTCCCAGGGTGAAGAACTCAGTCCACCCGCCAGCCGCCGCCGCAGAGCTGCTGCTGGGCGTGCTGCAGGGCGCAGTCCAGCCGGCTGAGCGGTCGGTCGCCGTCGAGCGGGACCAGTGGCTGGTTCCAGATCAGCGGATTCGCGGCGATCACCTTCAGCGGCGGGCCCCAGTCCTCCAGCGGCAGCCAGTGGCGCAGGCGCTGGACCGTGTCCCAGTCCAGTGCCGCGCCCAGCAGCTCGTGATCGTGGAACAGCCAGGCCGTGCGGCGTCGCTTGGCGGCCAGCGTCAGGGTGCTGTCGCTGACGGCGCGAATCGCCTCGCGAGTCCACGCCGGGTGGACGCCGCGAGCCTTGAGCGCCCGCAGGGTCGGGCGATCCAGCGCCATGACCGCGTCCAGATACTGCTGGCGCCGTGTGTCCGTTCCGGGGCGGGTCTCGTCTGCTGGCCAGCGCGCCAGCATCGTCGCCAGATCCATCGCGGCAAACGCGCGGTCATCGGATGCCACCCCCGACGTTTCGAGACCCGGGCAGCCGTCGTCGTCGCAATGGTCCAGCAGCACGTCACGGCTGCCGGGATGCAGCGATGCCGGCATCAGGCGCAGGCCCGCATCGTCGGTCGCCACGCGCAGGACCTGCGGCAGCTGCGGCCGTGCGAGGCAACGGCCGGCCTCCTGCCAGCCGCCGAGGTAGTAGCGCTGCCCATCCTCGCGGTCCTCGATCAGCCACAGGCCGGACACCTCCGATGAGAGCCAGGATTGCTCGACCGGGATCTGCTGCAGCTGGCCATCGGCGTCTTCCCACGACAGCTCGACGGCTCGCGAGGGGTCCGGGCAGGACGGTGTCGGCTCGCGGTACGGGCCGTCGAAGCTGTCGAAGTCGCCGGTCAGCCCGACATCCAGTCGCGCCGAGCCGGCGATCAGGAGTGCACAGCGTTCGCGGCCGGGCAGCTCGATCCATTGCAGCGCGTCGATCGGAATCGCCGGGTCGCCGTCCACGCCACGCCGCTGCAACAGGTGGCGATACAGCGTGTCGCTCCAGTGCGGCTGGCAGCGCGGCGTCACGGCCAGCAGACGCGGGGTGCGGGCCACCGCCGGGGCACGGAAGGCCTCGATGGCCTCGCGCAGCGACGCGCCCGCTTCGCGCAACGCCATGGACGAGAATCCCGTGACCCGACCGTAGGCCCCGAGCTGCTGCAACAGACGCAGCTTGCCCAGCGTTTCGTCCTGATCCCGAGACCAGCAGCTGGCCCCGAGGCGGTAGTGATCGAGCACCGCAGTCGGCGCGCGCTGCGGCAACTCGGCGAAGTGCCGCGCCAGGATCGGCCAGTGCGCCTCCAGTTGCGCCGCACTCCAGTGCGTGAGCGCACAGCCCAGCGCCTGCTCGAAACCGAGGGCGGCGTAGCCCGAGGTCAGCAGTTCGTCCAGATGCGCCTCCGGAAACACGGCCAACAGACGTCCGGACCCGACGCTCGCCGTGCTGGCGTAGTCCATCGGGACGCCGACACGCTCCCAGAGCCGTCGCCAGGCCTCGATCGGCGGGGCGCGCAGGGTGGGCCTGCGGCCGGCGGCGTTTTCGGCCGCCCACAGCAGGCCGTCGAGCAGCGCGCCGGTCAGGGCCGGTCCCGCATCGGCAGGCAGCAACGCCAGCACCTCCTCCAGCTGCGCGGGATCACCCGCGCTGATCGCCACCAGCGCGGTCAGGTTCTGCCGCTGCGCCGGGGTCGCGAGCCGCATCCCGCCGTCCGCGCGTATCTCGGCGAGCTGACGCCCGCGGGCCTGTTGCAGGCGCTCGGCGTCGGCGCCGAACTGCAGCGCCTGATGGATCGTCGGCAGGGCCACCGGCGCATTCGACGACGGCGGTTGCGGATCTCGCAGGCCATGCTGCTCGATCAGCAGCCGCGCAACCTCCTCCAGTCCGTAGCGGCGCGCGAGGGTCAGCGCATCGTCGCCCACCTCCGGTCGCGGATCGGCGCCCTGATCCAGCAGCCAGATCGCCGTCCGACCGAGCCTGGCACGCAGGGCGTGCTGCAGCAGCGTCCCGAAATGCCGACGCGCCTCCAGATCAGCGCCGCTTTTCCGTTGCTGTTGCAGGTAGGCGATCAGCCGCGCTTCGTAGACGGGCTCGAAGTCCGCCGGCCGCGGAATGATCCACTGCCCCTCGGCAGGCTCGGCACCCGGCATCGACAGCAGCGCCGCAAAAGCCAGATCGGTGGCCTTGCCGCGGTAACTCGGCGGCAGTTCCGCGGCGCTGGCGGGCATGCACAGCTGGAGCCAGAGGCCGGCGATGAGGCCGATACGGCGAGATGCGGACATGGCATTCCTCGGCAGAGCCCGGGCGAACGGGGCATCGGGACCATAGCGCCGGCGCGCGGACCGGCGATGGACCGAGGCGAGGGGTGCGCCGCGGGCGGGGTCGCGACATTCGTGATTCTGCAGTGACGATCGGTTACAACCACGGCCCTGTCCGAGTCACAGGAGCGCCGCCCATGACCCAGCCCAGTCTGACGCCCATCGAAGCCCCGGTCCGCCCCGGACTGCATCCGCGCTGGCAGAGCGACGCGGTGTTGCTGAAGAAAAAGCAGAAAGATCCCTCGGTTCCGCTGGTTGCCAAGATCCTCGCCGAGGGCCACGCCGCGCTGCAGATCTACGCGGCGGGCGACAACCCCTACAAGGATCCGCAGGATCCGCAAAAGTCGCAGCAGGGCTTCCTGTGCCGATCCGTCCAGAAGAGTCTGGATCACCCGTACGCGTATGACGGTCCGCCGGGCGATTTCGCCGAGTGGTTGCCGACGATGGCCGCGAGCCTCTGGCGCAGTTACTGGCGCTGGCAGATCGAATGGCAGCTGCAGTGTCTGCCGCAGGCCAAGGGACCGGTGTGGCTCCGCGAGGCGGCGTACTTGCTCGGCAAATGCCTCTACGCCGGCTGGATGACGGAGGCGCGGGTGCTCGCCGGGGCGATCCGGCAGATGTACGCGGAGCGCAAGCTCACCAATACCGAGGGCACGGAGAGCCAGCCGCTCAGCCACTTCCTGCTGCGGATCGCCTTCGATCACTTCGAGTTGCCCTTCGCGCACTGGGGCCGCGGTCGGCATCCGAAGCTGGATGCCAAGAACCCCTTCAAGAAGGGCCAGTGTCTCGGCGAGCCGGTGTTGAACGCGCTGGTCGACCACTGGCGCGACCCGGACCTGACTCCATGGGCCGAGCACATCCTGTGGCTCTGCGACTACGCCACCCATCGGGTCAAGTCGAACATGGACTACGAGGCCTTCCCCTATTCCGCGCGCTTTCCGGGCGTCGTGCTGCCGTGGATGCGGCTGCGCGAGGCGCATGGCCTGAGCGCTCCGACCATCGACCACCCGCTGGTCGCCGCGCCCTTCGACCGGCTGCCGGCACCGCTGCCGAAACCGGAAGACCCGGTGCTGGACGCGGTACTCGAGCGCCTGACGCGCGAAGAGCTGCCGGAGCTGCTGGCGGCGGGTCGCGGACTGCGCACGCCCGTCGATGCCGTCTGAGGCTGCAACCGTCGACACCGAGCTGACCCGTCCGCAGCTATCTCGAAGTTCTTGATTTCGCGGTGAAAATTGGTCACGACCACACTCCTGTCCGAGTCCCCGGACCCCATGACCCAGCCCAGTCCGACGCCCATCGAAGCCCCGGTCCGCCCCGGACTGCATCCGCGCTGGTTGAGCGATGCGGCGATCCTGAAGCGCAAGCAGAAGGCGCCGCCCACCGATCTGGCGCAATTGCAGGCCCTGCGCGACCGGCGGGCGGCGATGCAGGTCTATGCCGATGGCGGCAATCCGTTCCGGGACACCATCGACCCCAGCCAGCCGCTGCGTGGTCCGATGCACTGGAAGCTGGCGCAGACGCTGGTCTGGGATCTCGATGCGCTGACGAACGCCGACCCGCTGGTCGATCGACTGGAGGCCTGGCTGCCCGACCTCGCCCAGGGCCTGTGGTCCGGTTACTGGCGCTGGCAGATCGAGTGGCAGCTGCAATGTCTGCCGAAGGCGACCGGTCCGGTGTGGCTGCACGACGCCGCGGATCTGCTCGGCAAATGCCTCTACGCCGGCTGGCTGACCGAAGCGCGGGTCGTGGCCGGCGCGATCCGGCAGATGTACGCGGAACGCAAGCTCACCAACACCGAGGGCAAGGAAAGCCAGCCGCTCAGCCACTTCCTGCTGCGGATCGCCTTCGATCACTTCGAGCTGCCCTTCGCGCACTGGGGCCGCGGCCGGCATCCGACGCTGGACGCCAAGAACCCTTCGAAGAAAGGTCAGTGCCTCGGCGAGCCGGTGTTGAACGCGCTGTTCGACCACTGGCGAAACCCGGACCTGACGCCATGGACCGAGCACCTGCTGTGGCTCTGCGATTACGCCACCCATCGGGTCAAGTCGAACATGGAGTACGAGTACAACCCCTACGGCGCGCGCTTTGCCGGCGTGGTGCTGCCGTGGATGCGGCTGCGCGAGGCGCAGGACTTGAGCGCTCCGATCATCGATCATCCCCTCGTCGCCGCGCCCTACGACCGACTGCCGGCCCCGCTACCGAAGCCGGAAGACCCGCTGCTGGACGCCGTGCTGGAGCGCCTGACGCGCGAAGAGCTGCCGGCGCTGCGCGCGGCGGGTCGGGGGTTGCATCCACCCGCTGATGCAGGCTGAAGCAGCGGCGCACGCCGGCCCCTGAGGCGGCCCCGCCCAGCGCTGCCACTGCCTGCATCCCGCCCTCGGCGCGCCAGAGCCGCGGCTGAGGTGCGAGCCGCTCCGGCGCCAGACTGCCCGCCCCGATCGCCGCCGCAGCTGCACGGAAGCCCCATGCCCGATCCGCAAGCCCCCGGCCATGTCGGCCCATCTGTGCAGCGCTGCCTGATCCTGATGGCGCTCCTGTTCTTTGGTCACGCGCTGGCCGACCAGATGCCGAAACCGCCGGCGGTCGAGCCGGTTGCCACGTTCGAGCGTCCGCTGCTGCAACGCGACAACTCGATGGACGTGGTGGAACTGGCGGACGGCAAGCTCCTGCTGTTTGGCGGGCGAGCCTACGGCAGCGCGGTCAGCGCCCGGCGCAGCGAGATCCTCGATCCGACCACCCTGCGCTTCGAGGCGGCCGGCACGCTGAGCGTCGAGCGTCGATGGTCTCGCGCGCTGCGCTTGTCCGACGGGCGCGTCGTCGTCGCGGGCGGTGCCTACGCGAGCTTCGACCTCAACCGGCCGGACGAAGCCGTCAGCGCGCCCCCGGAGGTGTGGGATCCGCAGCGCCGGGACTGGTCGCCGCTGGCCGGCATCGAGATCGGCGCGCGCGAGGGCGTGCTGATGGCCGAGCGGGCCGGCGAGCTCGTGTTCCTGCTGATCGACGAGAGCCCGCCGGACGCCAGGGCAGCACGCGCCCTGCGCGCCTTCCGCTGGCGGCTCGCCGAGGACCGCGCCCAGTCGCTGCCGCCGCCACCGGTCACCCGGACCGGCGGCGTGGTGACGCAACTCGGTGATGGCCGGGTGCTGTTTCTCGGCGGCGAAGCCTGGCCGGATCGGAGTCTGGCGGATTGCGGGGACTGTGCCGGTGGCTTCGCGCCGGTCACGCCGGCCGCCTGTCGGGTGGCGGCGGCCTTGTCCGCGTCGCTGGCCGGGCTGCCCGAACTGGGCTGGCGTCGCGGCTTCGGGGAGGCCTTCTGGCCGCCGGGACCGAGCGCGCTGGATTGCGAGATCGCGGTGCTGCCCAGCGAGCTGCTGGAGCCGTGGAGCGGCCGGATCGTTCAGGCCGCCGCCGCGCCGCCGACGCTGGTCGAGCGCATCCACGGCGGGATCGGCCATCCGCTCGCGAACGGAGACCTGCTGGTCCTGACCCAGTCGCGCACGCCGCCGGATCAGCCCGCCATCGTCCACGCGGCCCGCTGGTCCCCGGCGTCGGATCGCTGGCAACTCCTGCCGGGCTTCGAGATTCCCGCCTTCGCCGGCTGGCAGGGCTCCCTGCAGGAAGCCGCGGACGGCAGTGTGATCCGGCTGAGGAACCGCTGGAGCCCCGGCGACCCGGCATGGACCCCGATGGACCGGCCGCTGCCGGGCGAGAGCCGCCTGCTGAAGAACGCCGCAGGCGAAGTGCTCGCGGTCGCCAGCCGCGCTCCGTTCATCGCCAGATACGATTCCGAGAATCACGCATGGGCATGGGCGCAGGCCGGCTACATCGACGGCGACGGGACGGTCAGCCTCGGTCTGCCGGATGGCCGACTCGCAGTGTGGACCGTGCTGCCGCTCGATGGCGGACGCCAGATCCACGTCCAGTGGTGGGATCCGCATACCGACCGCTGGCAGTGGCGACGCGAGGCGCTGCCGCCGAATCCGCGACGCCTGGAGGCCGCCCTGCTGCCCACCGGCGAAGCCTTGCTGATCGCGCATTACGATCACGGGCGGGCACGCTGCCAACGCGGGAACCCGGGCAACACGAATGGCCGCGAATGCGGGAGCCTGGGCTTCGATTCGGCGTCCCGCCGCGACCCGACCGGCCAGAACCGCCCGGTGGCCGACGACGTGATCCTGACCACGGCCGCCGATGGCCGGCTGCTGCTGGTGCAGAACCAGGCCGAGGCGCAGCTTTTCGACGTCGAGGCCAACCGCTGGCGGCGGGTCGCCCTCGAGGCCACCGGCCAGTTGCTGCTGGAGGGCGCGCCAGTTCGGACACCCCGACCCTACTTCTGGTTCGCCGATCCGGCCAGCGGGAAGCCGGTCGATGCCAGTGCGGCGGTCCTGCGCCAGCAGCGCGGCGAGTACGGCGGCTACCGCGCCGAGCTGCTGTGGGATCCGCGGCAGCAAGAGTGGGCGCAGGTATCCGTCGGCCAGCCCCGGCTCGGCAACGACGCCCTCTGGCTGCCGGACGGCTGCGCGATCGGACGGGTCGACGGCCGCTTTCGCCTGTACGACCCGAAGCAGGGCCGCTACGGCGACCTCGGGCCGGTACCCTTTCCCGCGGGCAGCCTGGCGGTGCTGCCGGACGGCACGGTGACGCTGGTCGCCAGCCTGACGGCCTACCGCGAACGCGAACCCACCTTCTTCCACCGCCGCGCCCGCTGCAGCGGCTTCGACGGCGGCGAGTTCATGCCCCTCCCGCCGGCGAAGCCGACGCCCGCCGGACCGGCCACCGCGGTGACGCCGGCCGAACCGGCCACGCCAGGCCGCGGGCAGGCCGCCCTGGCCTGGCTGGTCGCCCACCCCGTGGTTCCGCTGGCCGTGCTGTTGCCGGCGCTGGCGCTGATCCTGCTGCGCGGACTCCAGCGTCGCCTGCGCGACCGGGATCGGCGCCTGCAGGTGCCGGCGCCGCTGGCCATCGGGATTCGCATCCTCTTCTATGGCGGCGTCGCCCTGCTGCTGATCGCGCCGCTCCTGCAGTACCTCGCTCTCACCGACCAGGCACCGGCCACCGGCATCCGCAGTGCGGATCGCCCCTGCCGCTACGTCGGCTACTGGACCGCGCAGGACCCCGAGGCCTCGGACGGCACGCGCTGGCGCTACTTCCTCGGCGATGACGGCGAACTGGAGATCTGGCGCCTCGACGCGAATTGGGTCGCCTCGGAATCGGTGCTGCGCGGCCGCTGGCACCACCGCGATTCGCATCTCCACTGGCAGAGCGACTCGGCGTCGGACAGCGTACAGACGAACCTGATCCTGGCCGATGTGGGCCAGGCGAACGGCCTGCTGCTGCAGCGGCCCGACGGCAGCCTGCTCCGGCTGCACTTCAAGGCGCCGGCGTTCTCGACGCGCGCCTGCAGCCCTTGAACCGCGGGCCATCGGGTTGATGACACGCCAGATGCCGGCGGCTCACCCCTGACGGGTCGAGCACCCCGTGCCTGCGCGGGCGCCGTTGCCGGCCTCGCCCTCGGCAGCCAGCAGCGCCGCTTTCCGCTCCACGCCCCAGCGATAGCCGCCGATGCCGCCGTCGCCGCGCAGCACGCGGTGGCAGGGGACCAGGATCGCGATGCGATTGCGCGCGCAGGCCGACGCCGCGGCGCGGACCGCCCGCGGATGCCCGACCGCGGTGGCCAGCTCGGCGTAGCTCAGGGTCGCACCGCGATCCAGACCGGTGAGGAAGCGCCACACCGCGATCTGGAAGGCGGTGCCGCGCAGGTCCAACGGCAGCTGTGGTGACGGCCCGGCGCATCGCAGATGCCCTTCCAGCGCCTCCAGCCAATCGCGCAACGCGGTGCTGGGCGGCGACTCGCCGAGCTCGGCCTGCGGGAATTCGGCGCGCAGCTGTTCCAGCAAGGCATCGAGGCCGTCGCCGAACTGCACGAAGCAGATACCACGATCCGTGGCAGCCATCATCAGCCAGCCGAGCGGCGTCGAGGTGCTCGCATGACTGATGGACTCGCGGACGCCGCCGCGGGCGTAGCGCTTCGGCGGCATGCCGAGTTCGCGAGCCGGCGCATACGCCCGACTGCTCGAACCGAAGCCCGCGGTGTAAATGGCGTCGGTGACCCGCTCGCCGGACCTCAGCGCCTGCTTGAGCTGCTTCAGGCGGGCAGCATCCTGATAGGCCTTGGGCGACAGACCGAACAGGGCCTTGAAGCGCTTCTGAAGCTGCGTCGGTGAAGTGCCGACCCGGGCCGCGAGCTCGGCCAGCGGCAGCCGCTCGGTGGCGTGCGCTTCGATATGGCGGGCCAGATCCGCCAATCCGCGGTCCGTCATGGACCCTCCCGACGGCAGGGGTGCTGCCGGAACTGTAGCTGCTGGCCGGAGGCGGGAAGACGGAGGCATGGCTCAGATCCGCTCGATGCGCGCCGCGTAGCACCCGCGCACCGCATAGTGCGCGTGCACCCAAGCGACGGCGGGAGCAGCGAGCAGGCGTTGCAGCTCGGCGTCGGCCTCGCCGGGGGCGGTCAGCGCGGCGTCGACCATCCAGCCTTCGGCATCGAAGGCCCGCAGCGACAGCGACCGTCGCTGCAGGGGCGCGGGCAAGCGGTTCTCGACGCGCACCGCCTGCTCGGCGCCCTCGCGGACGAAGATCGCGTGGCTGCTCCGATAGGCGGTCGGCAGGTCCAGATGCTGGAAGTTGAGCAGCAGCATCGACTCGCCAACGTCGCCATCGCGCAGCTCGACGCGATCCGGAAAGGCCTGCGCTCGATCCACCCGCAGCCGCCGCACGCCCCGGTCCTGCAGGCGGGCGTCGTCGAGTCCGTACAGCGGCAGAAAGGGGGCCGGATCCAGTCCGATCACCTGGTAGTGCAGCATCGCGAGTCTCCATTTGGGGTGCGGGCCATGCTGGCGGCCCGCACGCAGACGGACACTCCGATTCTTGCCGATCGCGATTGCGACGGCCCCGGCAAGCCCCTTGCCTCCAGCAATGAGTCGAGTTGCGAAGATGACTCATTCCGCGCCATGATGCCCGGATGCACGCCTCTGACGCCGACGACGCCACCCCCACCCGCCTCGCCCGCGCCCTGCGCGAGCCGAAATCGCGGCGGGCGGGGCCGGTGGATCTGTTCCGGCTGGCGCGGCGGCAATGGCTGAAGGGCGAGCGGGTCGACATCGGCGCGCTGGCGGGGGATCTCGGCATCGGCCGGGCGACGGCGTTTCGCTGGGTGGGCAGCCGCGAGTTGCTGCTCGGCGAGATCCTGTGGTCCCTGTGCGAGCAGCTGATGAAGCAGGCCGACGCCGCGGCCAGCGAGCTGTCCGGCGCGGCGCGGATTGCCGCGGTCTGCGCGCGGGCGGTGCAGGCGATGGTGGCCTTCGGGCCGCTGCGGCGCTACGTGCAGCAGGAGCCGGAGGCGGCGCTGCGGCTGCTGACCAGTCGGCACGGTCCGGTGCAGGCCCGCACGATCGCCTACGTCGAGTCGCTGCTGATCCGCGAGGCCGCCGCCGGCGCGCTGACCCCGGCGCTGCCGGTGGCGACGCTGGCCTGGCTGATCGTGCGGGTCGGCGAGTCCTTCGTGTACAGCGAGGTCATCAGCGAACGGCGGCCGGATCCGGCCGATGCCGCGCTGGCGATCGCGCTGCTGTTGTCCGGCCGGCTGCCCGAGGGGCTGCCGGCTGACCTTCTGCCTTCCAGCCTCACCCGGAGCCCCGAATGACCGTCCTGAGCGAGCGCCACGGCAGCGTGGCCGTCCTGACCCTGTCGAACCCGCCGGTCAACGGCATGAATCAGGCGACCCGCGCGGCGCTGGCGGGCGCGCTCGACGCCGCGGTGGCCGATCCGGCTGTGCAGGTGATCCTGCTGACCGGCGCCGGCCGCAGCTTCAGCGGCGGCGCCGACATCCGCGAGTTCGGCACGCCGGCCGCCCTAGCCGCACCGAACCTGCGCGAGCTGATCGCCAAGGTCGAGGCGCTGCCGAAGCCGGTGGTGGTCGCCCTGCACGGCACGGTGATGGGCGGCGGGCTGGAGCTGTCGCTGGCCTGCCACTACCGCGTCGCCGCGCCGGCCGCGAAGCTCGGCCTGCCCGAAGTCAAGCTGGGCCTGCTGCCCGGTGCCGGCGGCACCCAGCGGCTGCCGCGCACGATCGGCACCGCCGCGGCGCTCTCGATGATCGTCAGCGGCGAGCCCGAAGCCGTCGAGCGCCTCCATGCGCTGCCCGGACAGCGCCTGCTCGATGCGGTGCTGCCGGGCGCGTGGCCGCAGGTCGCCATCGACTGGGCCGCAGCCAACGCCACCACCGTCAGCGACCGCGTGGTCGGCGCGTGGCCGCTGCCCGCGGGCGGGGAAGCCGAACTGGCCGCAGCGCGGGCGCGCTGGCAGCCGGTCGCCGCCGACCAGCCGGCGCCGCTGGCCTGCATCGACTGCGTGGCGCAGGCGCATCGCCCGATCGCCGAGGGGCTGGCCTTCGAGGCCGAGGGCTTCGCGAAGCTGATGGACACCGCCGCGTCGCGGGCGCTGCGCCACGCCTTCTTCGCCGAACGCGCCGCCGCGCGCATCGACGGACTGCCGGCCGACACGCCCACCCGCCCGATCCGCAGCGTCGGCGTGATCGGTGGCGGCACCATGGGCAGCGGCATCGCGCTGGCCACGCTGGCCGCCGGGCTTTCGGTAACGATGATCGAGCGCGACGAGGCCGCACTGGCCGCGGGTCGCGGCCGCGTCGAGGCCGGATTGGCCGGTTGGCTGAAGAAGGGGCGGCTCAACGCTGACAGCCACGCCGCCACGCTGGCGCGCTACACCACCCGCACCGAGATGAGTGCGCTCGCCGAGGCCGATCTGATCATCGAGGCGGTCTACGAGAACCTCGCGGTCAAGCAGGAGGTCTTCCGCGCACTGGACGGCATCGCCAGGCCCGGCGCGATCCTCGCCACCAACACCTCGACGCTGGACGTGGACCGCATCGCCGCCGTGACCTCGCGGCCGGCCGACGTGATCGGCCTGCACTTCTTCAGCCCGGCGCAGGTCATGAAGCTGCTGGAAGTGGTGCGCGCCGCCGCCACCGCGCCGGACGTGCTGGCCACCGCGATGGCCTACGCCCGCGCGCTGGGCAAGGTCGCCGTGGTCGCCCGCGTCTGCGACGGCTTCATCGGCAACCGGATGATCGAGCAGTACGCCCGCGAGGCGATGTTCCTGCTGGAAGAAGGCGCGCGGCCCGAACAGATCGACGCCGCCATCGAGGCCTACGGCT
>Ga0209812_10001315_pt1 | contig 17686 bp, 24 predicted proteins | sample JI71714BDNA_FD_187502 | JGI IMG/M metagenome (GOLD analysis project Ga0209812, IMG submission 187502) | Wastewater effluent complex algal communities from Wisconsin, to seasonally profile nutrient transformation and Carbon sequestration -... | ecosystem: Engineered > WWTP > Effluent > Algae...
AAGAAAAATCAGCCAGAGCGGCCGCAGAAGACCTAGAAGCTATGGAATCAAGGGTGCAGATGCGCTTAGAGCTGGTGCAAAAGTGCCAGCGCATCTTGGGCGAAGATGCTTTAGGTGGCAAGAGCGATGAAGAGCTCAAACTCATGGCCATCAAGAAGTTTTATCCCAACGTGGATCTAAACGGTAAAGACCAAAGCTATCTCGATGGTATGTTTGAGACTATTTTAAGCCAGCAAGAGCTGCGAAACGATTCGCTAAGCACTACCCGTATGGCTCTTCAGCAAGCAGACCAAAGCAAAATCAATCAGGCCTATGAAAAATGGGTTGAGCATAGCGCCAGGTTATGGACCATCCCCTTAAGCGGTTCCTTGAGGTAATAAACTATGCAAATCGAATTTTTACGCGACCGTGAACGCGCTCAGGTTGGCCAACAGCTTGATTCTATCAAAGGTGTTGCCGTTTCAGCGAGCTCAACTGGTTCGTCAGATATAGCATTCGGAGTTTTGGTGGTTTTTGATGACAGCGATGCTTTTTTATGCAAGCTGCCAACTAGCAAAGCTCATCTAGAAAAGCCGCTTGGTATTACGGTGCGACAACTACATTGTGAAAACTATCAGCCCAAGAGTTCAATTCTAGTCCTGCGCAAAGGCCGGATTTGGGTTGAAGCTGATAAGGTCGAGTCACCTGGTGACCCGGTTTATATCAAGCTGGCTGAAGATGCTAGGGCTAGTTTTAGCGGTGTTAAAAGCGGCAATACTATGCTCAAAGGCGCCATATTTTTAGAAAAATCTGAGGGTGGCAAAGTGCCCATTGAAGTTAATTTCTTTGGCGGTGTGGCATGAGCTTTAATCCTCAATCAGTCTTTCTAAAGCAGCAGCTTAACCATATCTTAAATTTAGCCTTCGAGGAGAGCTTCCCGGCCCTCAAGGCGCGTTCCTTTGTGCCGGTCAATCGTGGCATACCCCAGGCAGCCGAAACCGTCTCTACGCGTATCTGGGACGCTTATGGTGAGGCCAAGCTGTTAAACGCGGGTGCGGATGATTTTCCCTCAGTAAGCATCGGTCAACGTGAAGCCTTTGCGGCTATCAAATCTTTGGGCTGCTATTTTGAATACTCAGTGCTCGATCTACGGCGCAGCGAGCTCGCCGGTACTGGCTTAGATGCCAAACTGGCTGTTGCAGCTCGGCAAACCATCGAATCCAAGATCGATAAATTAGCTGTTAACGGCGATGAGCGCTTTGGCATCAAGGGAATAACGAATCACGAAGGCTTTAATGAGCTGACGCTCAGCAAATGGTTCGATGACAAGGGCAAGGCGCTTAAAACACCAGAACAGATGCTTGGTGATATCAACCAGATGATTTCGGTGATTGCTGAGAATACCAACAACGTGCTTTTGCCTGATACGTTGTTGTTGCCAGTCAAGCATTATTCATATCTAGCCCAAACGGCGTTTTCGTCGCTCAGTCAGGTGACGATTTTAAATTATCTCTTGAGCAACAACCCCTATCTCAAAAACATCGATTGGTGGGTGCACCTCAAAGACCTCTGCATAGTTTACCCGCGCACACCTCAAGCGCTTGAAATGTACATACCGCTGGAGTTTGAAATGCTGGAGCCTCAATCGGTGGGCATGAATATCCGGGTGCATTGCCATGCTCGTTTTGGTGGTGTGCAGGTCTATACGCCCAAAGCTTGTGCTTATGGGTTAGGGCTATGATCAAACCATTTTTGACGCGTTTCCCTGAATTTTCTGATGAACTGGAAGATGGTGGCAGGGAGGTGGTCAACCTTATTTTGAAAGCGGCTGAGTCTGAGCTCAGCCAAATATTATGGGGTGAGTTGTTTCTAGAGGGCGTTTTTTATTTAGCCGCTGATAAACTCATGCGCTCGCGACTGGGTGAACAACTGAGAAATCCTGATGATCCAGCGGCGAAATCGGTATATGCCATCGAGTTTGAACGCTTATGCCGTATCGTTAGTATGGGGGCACGTGTCATATGAAATACGTCAAAGACGACAAGCGCCAACAAAAACGCCTAGCAAAGATCATACAAAAAATGGCCACATCTCCTCATGTGGCGGTGGGTATTTTGCAAGACGAACCCATCACCGGCCGGTTTAGCATGGTGGATCTTGCCACGGTCCATGAATATGGCTCCAAAGATGGTCGTATTCCAGAGCGCTCATTTATGCGGTCTACTTGTGACGCCAAGCGGACTAAGCATATCAAGTTAGCAGGTCTGCTTCAAAGCAAAATAATCGATGGCAAGCTAAGCATAAAACAGGCTTTAACCCAATTAGGTGAAGTTGTTGAAAAAGACATGGTACAGACCATAAATCGCGGTATCCGACCTGTGCTAAAGCCAGCCACGATCAAACGTAAAAAAGGTTCATCAAAACCTCTTATCGATACCGGCCATTTAAAGGGATTTATTAAGCATGAAGTACGAGGTGTCTCATGACTTTTGCCTGGGATGGCATGCAGATTGCTTTAGAGCACGTGTTCAGCGAAGCTACCAGTATTCCGTTTACGTGGGAAGAAACAACCAGGCGCCTTCCTCGCGCGCCCATTGGAGTTTTATCGCTGGGCCAAAGCATGGAGGTGGGCCGTGACGGTCATCGTTATACATTTCGAGATAGTGATATCACGCTCGATATGTATGGTTATCGTGAGCTGACTATTAACGTACAGATCCGCGCTCGTCTTAGTAAAGCCGCGCCTTCGTCTCGTATATTGGCAGAAAAGGCCAGGCTAAGCTTAGCTAATCCCGTCTATCGTGATGAGCTCAGATCGGCAGGGCTTGTGTTTGTGGAAACCCATCCGCTCTTAAACTTAGATTTTGGCCGCGCTAGCCGAAAAGAGCTCAGATCGACTTTTGATGTGGTGTTTCGTCTGGTGCTTCATGAGCAAAAATCAAGCACAGAAAGAGGTTTCTTTGAATCGATCGCAGTCAGCGAGAATTTCCTATGAGCTTAGACAGCATCGTTAATATTTCCATCGATACTAAAAGCCTGGCAGTGGCTCAGGCGGGTTTTGGTGTTCCTCTGATTATTTGTCGAGAGCATGATGGCTGGAAAGAACGGGTTAAAACCTTCAGTGATTTATCTGAACTTAAGGGTATCAATTATGATTCTCCGCTTTACCGCATGGCCCAAGCCTTGATGTCGCAAAATCCTAAAGTACCTAAGGCTAAGATCGGGATGCGCTTAAAGGATGAAACAGTTGAAATGGCATTAAACGCCATTATGAAGGAAGACAGTGATTTTTATGGCGTGCTATTAATCAATGAACACGGCAATGCTGCAGATAAATATATTGCCGACCTCAAATCGCTGGTGCTTGCTGTAAAAACTAAGCGCCTGCTTGCTGGTGCAGATGTAACAGAAGAACAGTTCAAAGCTATTTCTTCATTAGATGACCTAGCGGATCGACGACTTTTTACCATGTATAAAACCAAGGCCGATGATTACCCAGCCGCCGCATGGATGGGCAGGATGCTGCCATTGCCTCCAGGTTCTGCTTCCTGGGCTTTTAAACAGCTCGAAGGTGTAAAGAAAGACAAGCTCAATACCGAGATCATCGAAAAGCTAAAAAAGGCCCACATAAATCGCCATATCGATATCAATGATGTGGGTGTGACCATGGATGGCAAGGTGATGGGCAAGGGTGAATATATCGATATCGTTCATGGTATCGATTGGCTGCACGTGCGCATCCAGGAGCGCTTGTTTCGCTTGCTCGTGATCAACGAAAAAATTCCTTATACCTTAAAAGGTGTAGATCTGGTGCGCTCTGAAATCATGGCCCAGCTCAAAGAAGCGGTGTATCGAGGGCTTTTGGCGGCCGATCCTGAACCTAAGGTGAGCATACCCAATATTGAAGACATCGATCCTATTACGCGCGGTCAGCGAAAATTGCCTGACGTTCGTTTCAGCGGCCGCTTAGCTGGTGCCATTCATGAAATAGAAATCCGCGGAATTGTGACCCCTTGATGAGAGGAGCTAAAAATGGCTCATGCGTTTGATCAATATGACCCAGAAGATTATTCGGTAGTTTTTAACGGCATTCCTATCGAAGGCTTTGCCCCAGATGATTGCATTGACATTGAATTTGATTCTGAAGGATATCAAGACCAAGTCGGGGCTGATGGCCGCGTGGTGCGCTATAAATCAAGCGACCAACGAGCTACTATCATCTTTACGCTAATGGCAACCTCGCCAAGCAATAAGCTTTTGTCAGCGATGTACAACGCTGATATCAAAACGCCCAATGGCATGGGAGTAGGGCCGATTCTTATCCGCGATACCCGTGGTGTAACGGTGTTTGCCGGTACGCAAGCGTGGATTCAAAAAATGCCTAAATCAACCTTAGGGCAAAAGCTCGGCGACAGAGAATGGAAAATTCGGGTTGCTAGGCTTGAAGCGGTGGTTGGATAGCATGTCAGCACAGCCAGCTTGCAAATCAAATTGGATTAATCATTACCTGGTTCAAAACACTGGTACTGATATTTTGAGTGAAGATACAAAACTATCGTATGGTGATGTCAGTGCTGGCAATACGCTTATCCAAGGTGATAATCTTACTGCCTTAAATTGCCTTTTGCCGATATATCAAAACAAGGTCAAATGTATCTATCTAGATCCGCCGTACAATACGAAGCGCCGTTTTAGGCATTATGGGGACAACTTAAGTCATAGTAGTTGGCTCAATATGATGCATGTCCGTTTGGAGCTACTACGGACCTTGTTGGCCGAAGATGGATCCATCTGGGTTAGTATTGATGACCAGGAAGTGCATTATTTAAAAATCTGTATGGATGAAATATTCGGTCGCCATAATTTTGTAGCTAATTGTGTTTGGCAAAGAACATTTTGCCGAAACAGTTTAAGTAATATGTTTAGTCGTGATCATGAGCACATGATTATTTTTGCCAAAAACAAAAAGAAATGGCTGCCTGGGCTGTTGCCGAGAAACGAAATCACCGATTCATACTATAGTAATCCCGACAATCACCCAAAAGGCGTATGGCAGGCTAATAATCTCTATTGTCGGCGTGGAGCAGAAAATCGCTCATCGGAGAATTTTTCGCATGTTTTTTCTAATGGCATTATTTGGAAACCTAGAAAGTGGTATTTTTCAAGATTTTCTCATGAAGAACTAATCGATTTTGAAAAAAACGGTGAAATTTGGTTTGGCCATGATGGATGCACGGTTCCAGCCAAAAAGTCTTTTTTATCTGAGCTTAGAAGAAATGGTTTACCGGCTAAAACGCTGTGGTCCTATCAAGAGGTAGGTAGTACCCACGAGGCAAAGTTCGAAATTAATGCATTAGGATTGCCGACAATATTTGATACCCCAAAGCCCGAGAGGTTCATCAGTCGCATTCTTCATCTAGGCTCACAGCCCGGTGATCTTATTCTTGATGGTTTTTTGGGCTCTGGCACCACTGCTGCAGTAGCTTTAAAGATGGGCCGTAGGTTCATTGGCATTGAGATTGGCGAGCATGCCAGAGACCTGTGCGCCCTTCGGCTCAAGCAAGTCATCAACGGTGAGCAAGGAGGAGTTTCAAGAGCCTTTAATTGGCAGGGTGGCGGGGGGTTTAGATTTTTTAACACAAAAAATGATTGAGGTTTTTATGCGTAAAGAAAAAGAACAAACAATTAACGGAATTAAGTTTAAGGTGACCCAGCTTGGTTTTGCTGATGGCATGGAGCTTTTAACGACGCTTGGGCGTATTATAGGGCCAGCTATTAGTGATCCCAAGAAGGCCGCAAGTCCTGCGGCTATGATAGGCGATATCATCGGCCGATTGTCATTCTCTGAAATTTCGAGCATCACCGACAAGCTTGCCAGGTCTACCCGTATCGAGCGTGAGACAGGGCGATGGCCTACGCTGGAGCCAGAAGTAGATTTAGCGGGCTCCTACGATCTCACCTTGCGGTGGCTCAAATTTTCTTTGGAGGTGAACTATGGGGATTTTTTCGCCGTGGGGGGTTTGCTGCAAGACGTTATAAGTCCGGCTGCAGCGAATCCCGCGTAACAACGCCCGATATTCCTTGGGTAATACATCGCATTGTTACATCCAAGCATTACCGGGTTTCGCTCATTGAGGTGCAGCTGGAATGGGCCATCGATGATGTGGCCGATGCCCATCAAGCATTGGATTATTTTGCCTATGTTCACTATGTAGAAATGAAAAAATATTCAGGATCTAGATGATTGATATACGCCAAAAAGTAGATCTAATTCTATTAAACGCATGAGCAAATCAGCTCTCATTTCTTTAAAAGTCTTTTTATGGCCGACTATAAATACCGAATTCCACGCTCTTTCAAGTGCATGTATGTCGAATTCTCTTACGCTAACCGCAAAGGAAGCGGGAAACGGCATATTTCTGTTCGAAAAAGTTATGGTAATGGCCTCTTTAAGTAGATTGGGATTTTGGCACCTATCAAATAAAAGCACCAGATCATAAACATCCTTTGCCCGAGAATTTGCAGACCCCCTTCTTAGTAAAGCCTCTAGTTTCTCGGCAAAAACGCTCTCAAGTGGATAGACGAGCCAAGAAACTGGTTCCATCTCTGGAAGGAGGGAGGGCATAATGCTTCTTTGTTGTGGAAACAGGATTGAATCACCAAAACCAACGTCAATATGAACTCGCGATAGCTTTTTTATTTGTCGTTCACTGGGAGGGCGGGAAGAAATCTGGAATGCAACACTGAATTGTAATCCGCCGTAAGGACCCTGATTTGGCAAGGGTGTCTCTTGTACATCGCCGAACCAAACGCAGTCAGACATATTCCTACTAAGTGTTAGCTTAATAAACTTTGCTACATCTGCTGGTGAAATTCCAAGAGCTAGCGCATCCACATCACGGGTATACCGAGTAGTGTCAACAGATTTAAATAGAAGGAAACCTCCCTTAAAAATAAGACTTTTGGCAAGATTTGGTTCGGCTTCAATACGCGCTATAACCCTTTCCAATGCAAGAATCACTCTCAAGTCATTGACGGTTAACCCGGTTTTGGAACTCAATTGTTTAAGGTGCTTGAGTATTTTTTCTTCCGAGAGGTTTTTCACACTAATGCCTCAATATATGATTGAATACGGCGCAAAACACCAAGTTTATTTGCTATATCTACTACTTTTGATAATGTTGTTTTTTTAAGATGAATTGCCCGTCGCAACGCTTCTATTGCTATGTTAATTGAAATTTGTCTTTGATGAGTTAGCGAATCAACAAGAGTACGCTCAATGGACGTAATTGCAAAATCATTAGTTTTTAGTACTCCTATATCTAGATTCATGTGAGCAGCACGAAATAGTCTTATACCTCGTTGACGGGTTCTTTTATTAGCAGAAACCATAATCCAAATTTCTTTACTGATAATATCGGTGAGATCGTAATATTCTAATGCTGACAATAAGCAGATTGCAGATGGCCCACCAATTAATACAGTTGCGATTTTAAATTGTTCAGCAATGGACGCATCTCCTTTAAGAAGTACGTAAATGCCATGGGTGAGCTTTTCAACTTTTCCCTGAGTTATTAGCTTGCTAATTTCATACCGAGTTATTCCTAATTCTTCAGCGTTTTTAAGTGAAAATGGCTTATTTTTAAAGGACTTAGCTATTATTTCACGTGGCATCATTTACATATCGTGACATTATTTTTGAAAAAAGTCACGATATGTAAATTTATTTTTTTGAGGATTTTAAGCCAAGCCCGATTTTTAAGCTCCCTTTTAGATCTGGTGCATTAAAATGGGCGGATCATTCTTGGAGGTTAACGCCCATGATCGTCCGCAAACTCGAAGCCATTTTTACGCTCAACACCAATGCTATCCAATTCAAGAAGGCAGCCTCTGAGCTGGATAAACTAGCTGGTAAAGCCGAAACTGTCATGAGGGCCATTGCCGGTTATTGGGCGGTACAGTCTTTGCAAAACTTTATCACCAATACGGCCAATGCCATGGCTGAAGTTGGCAAGACCGCTGGATATCTAGGAATTACTGCTGATGCCCTGCAAGAGCTTCGTTATGCCGCAGAAAAGTCTGGCATATCATTAGATACCTTGGATGACAGCTTAAAAGAACTGCAAATCCGCGCTGTGGATGCCAAATCAGGTACCGGTGAGGCGGCAGATGCTTTTAAGGCTTTAGGCCTAAAAACTACCGATGCTGCCGGGCGTATGCGCGAACCCTTAGGGCTTTTGAGCGAAGTGGCAGATCGGCTCAATCAGTTGCCAACACAAAGTGATCGGCTTTGGGTGGTCGATTCTATGTTTGGCGATCAAGGTGCCCAAATGCTCAAAATGCTGAAAGGTGGTTCGCAGGGGCTAAGAGAGATGCGCCAAGAGGCCAGAGCGTTGGGTGTAACGCTAAATTCTGATGCCATTGCGCGAGCCGATCGATTTAATCAAGCCCTTAAAAGGTTGCAGAATATGTCGAGCCGCATCGGTAAAACCTTTGTCGAACAGCTATTAGCACCGATATCTTGGCTGATGGAAAAGCTTTCGAGTCTTGCTCTTGTAGTAAACACCGCTCGCGTTTCTTCATCGATGTTTGATATCGCGTTACTATCGCTTTCTGCAACCCTTGCTGTGGTTGCAGTAAAAGCAGCCTTCGCCTTTGCCCCTATGTTAATCGCGGCAGCTCCAGTGATTGCAAAGGTCGCCCTTATCACAGTAGGAGTTACCGCACTCATAGCTGTGGTTGAAGATCTGTGGGTTGCTTTTAATGGTGGTGATTCAGTTTTTGGTCTTCTGTGGCAAAAAATGAATTCCTTCTTTGCACCGTTTGAAAAGAAGCTTTTTGATCTGCCACAAATAATCTCTCAGAGTACCGCAGAAGCTTGGCAAGCCATGACAAAAGGCTTTGCTGAAGCATGGGTGAGTATGCAGCAGGAGTTTTCCAAGTTTTCTAATTGGTTTACTGAGAAGATCGCAGCCCTTGTACCTGACTTCCTTAAAAATGGCCTCTCCTCAACCACAAAGATCATAGGAGGCTTTAATGACCTCAGTGGATCGTCTCAGCTCAATAGCCGACTAGCACCATCAAGCATCTCTCATCAAAACCGCGTTTCATCAAACCAAAGCGTCAATGTGGCGGTCAACGTTAAGTCCGGCGCCGATCCTCACGAGATAGGTGGGGAGGTATCCAAAGCGGTCAGGAAAGAATTGGAGCGCGAGCGTTTCAATGCCTTCATGGGGGTAGCACAATATGCCGGTTAATTTGATCCTATTAAGCCTTTTCCTCTTGCCGGGATGCAAACTGTTTCCCTTTGATAAAGACATGCCCTTTCAAATCAAAGCAGTGATCGAGGGGGAAATTAAAGGCCACAAAATTCATTGTGAAAAAACTATCAATTTAGCCGATGGCAAATGGGGGGTGATGTGTAATGTCGGTAATGACGTGGATGTCAAATATCGCGTAAGGCCTATGGTTAATGAACAAACCCACGTGGAATTTCTGGTGGGTAAATCAAAAGATGGCAGAGAAAAGGTTATTGCCACACCAACTTTGATTGTCAAAAAGGCACAAAGCGCTCGTACCGTAACTACCACGCATAGTGCCAGTATTATGGTCATGGCTGAGCGCACACGATGAACGTGCGAGAAGTAATATCTATATTCTACCCCGATTCTAAAGCCCGCTTAGGTGAATTGGTGGTTGATGCTTTTCTCAAAGAAACCCATACATTTTCATCAGAGATAACCGAGCATCCTATTGAGGGCGGTATGACAATTGTTGATCACGTGCATAACCAGCCATTTTGTCTTGCTATCGATGGCATCATTTCTAATACGCCCATGAGCTTGGTAGGTCTGACCGCCTTTGATTCAGCTCAGCGTTATTTCGAAGATGGCGAAAACAACGATTTTGCACTTATAGCTTTTGAAAAAATAGAAGAAATCTTTAAGAAGCGTGAACCTATTTCTATAGCGACCTCGCTCAAGACCTACCACAAGATGGTTTTGGAAAACTTAAGTATTGAACGGGGGGGAGGTGCTCACGAATCATTGCACTTCTCTTGCACGGCCAAACAAATTCGCTTGGTTCATCAAGAGCGCATAAAAATTCCAGAGCCTAAAACCTGCCGTGGAAGGCCAAAGCAAAAGAAGGGATTGCAGGAAACCAAGCCAATACCTACTGAAAAAGCTGAGGGCTTGAAAAAAGACAACTCTTTGATCTTCTCTTTGGGCAAGAAACTATTTGGCGGCTAACCATGTTAGAAATCCCGATTTCATCTGACGCCCCTCACTTTAGCCAAGAACACCAGATTTTTGGGCGGCACTATATATTTGAGTTCCAATGGATAGAGCGTGAGAGCTATTGGGTTATGCATATCTATGACGCTATTGAACAGCCGATCGCTTTGGGGCTGAAGATAACAACGGGGTGGCCAATCTTTAGCGATCAAGACCAACGCATAGTCATAATCCTGCTTGCCAAAAGGCCTAACGCTGAACTCACCCGTACCTCATTTCAGGCTGATTTCATGCTGGTGGCCTATGCGCCTGTTTGACCGCGTAGTTGAATTGAAGGTTGGTGACACTAATATAACTGGCCTTGATATTGCCTTTGAGATCGAAAAAGATGAAAGCCCTGAACCTAATCCATGCCATGTAGATATTTTTAACTTGGGCCCAGAAAACCGGGTGATTCTGTCGAAATATAGCAGCGTACCAGTTGTGCTCAAGGTCGGCTACCAAGAGCAAGTAGGCATCATCTTTAAGGGCGACATGCTCAGATGCAACCACATCAAGGAAAAAACTTCTTGGAAAACCTCGCTCTCCTGCGGGGATGGCGCAATGGCTATTCACACCAAGCGCACCAACAAAAGCTATGCCAAAGGAACACCGATAAAAACGATGGTCGAAGATTTAGCCAAACAGATGGGAATGGACCCAGGCTATGCGTTGACTCAGCTTACCGAGATGAATTCAGCGCTGTCTCGTAGCTACATGGTTTCTGGCAATCCCATGGCTGAGATGACGCGCTTGTTAGCGAGCAAAGATATCCAAGCATCGGTTCAAAACGGTGCTTTGCAGGTTCGCAAACGAGGTCAAGCGTTACAAAAAGAGGCTATACTTCTCAGCGCCGATACCGGGCTCACAGCGTCGCCTGAGATCAGCTCCAAGAAGAAGATAATCGTGAAGGCTCTATTGATGCCTGAACTTAATCCTGGCCGCATAGTGCATATCGATTCAATTATGTTTAAAGGCCTGGTTAGCATAGAGAAAGTGCGTTTTGTTGGCTCTACCTTCGGTGATAATTGGGAGACAGAGATGGAATGTGAAGTAGGCTAAATCACTGTTTAGCTGGAAGTTCAGGATTTTAGGGAAATATTTAGGTTAGTTTATTAAAACCAACCCCAGATTTTTAGCATCCATTTATGATGTGGCGCTTTATAATAGCGCTCATGACACAAGTACCCACTTTAGCCCAGCTTATAAAGCAAGCGATTGATAACCGATTATTGGATGTCCACACGGCTTTGATCGCCAAAGTTGAAAGCTATGACGCTGAAAAGCAGCTTTCAAACGTATCGCCTGTGCTCAAGCGCCACATCAAAACCATGGAAGGTGAATGGGTGAGGGAGCAATTGCCGGTGTTGTGCGATGTGCCCGTTCTGTTTCCCCGCGCAGGAGGTTTTTTTATATCATTTCCCATCAAGCCGGGTGATTTTGTGCAGCTGATTTTTAACGAAGTTGATATTGAAGATTGGTTGGAAGAATCCTCGCCCACGATTAGCTGTATTCAACGATTTACCATGCATGGCGCTGTAGCTATTCCAGGTGTTTATCCTCAAGCAAAAGCTCTTTTAGATGCCCATGCAACGAATTTGGTTATAGGTAAAGAGCAAGGCCTGCAGATCCATATCGACAATGAAAAAATCTACCTTGGTTCAGCCGAAGCCAGCGAGGCTTTGGCTCTAGCCAGTAAGGTCAAAGATGAACTTGAAAAATTTAGGGCAACATATAATGCCCATGTTCATCCTGCACCTCATGGTTCACCAACCGTCTCTCAAATAGGGTCTGTCAGTAATATGGGCGCTCAAAGTGTGGTGACCATATGATGGATTTAGCGCTAGGAAATCATGACTTGGAGATTACAGAAGGTGACCTGGCCATATGCCTCACAGATACCCATGCCATCGCTCAAGCCATAACTATTCGGCTTAAAACCTTGGCGGGTGAATGGTTTTTAAATACCACATTAGGCATTCCTTACCTCACCGAGATTTTCGGTCATAAACGCAATGAGCGCTTCATTCGACAGACCATTCTGCCTGAGATTGAAGCCGTACCAGGCGTATATCAGGTCAGAGACTTTAGGGTTCAAGAACAAGCTAATCGCCAACTGCTTATCAGTTTTATCGCGGTTTCAGGAGACGGCACCGCTATCAATATCAACGAATCGATTGGGGCGTAAAAATGTCACAGGCCTGTGGGCTCACTGAAAAAGGTTTTAAAGCTAAAGACTTTCAAGCCATAAAAGATGATTTAGAGGCTGGTTTACAGCGTGAAGTTGATTCTACTTTGCACTTTGGCGCGGGCAGCGTAGCCGGCATTTTGACCGCTATTGTTAGCAATCAGACTCGACAAGTTTGGGAAGTGGCATACGGCCTTTATCACTCGTTGCAACCAAATACTGCCACTGGCAATGCTTTGGATGCCCTGTGCTCTCTGACCGGTACGTTTCGAAGGATTGCCGCATATAGTCGAGCTAAGGCGATGCTCACTTTAGATGCCGGCACAACCTTGCCGGAAGGTTCACGCATCCAGACTATCGGTGGGTATTTCTTCAAGATCACCGCTGAGGTCAGAAACAGTGCAACGATGAGAAATGATATTGAAGCTGATTTGATCGCTGAACAGCATGGTCCTATCAGCGCTCATGCTCAAACAGTCGCAAAAATAATGACACCAGTAACGGGTTGGTCCAGGGCGGTGATCAAGCATACCTACAAACTTGGCCGACTTGATGAAACCGATGATGAGCTCAGGCTGCGGCGCATTATCGAGTTAAAAGCTACCGGTTCTTCTACTTGTGATGCCATTCGTTCACGACTGCTCCAGCTTGATCAAGTAGAAGCGGTACATATCAAAGAAGGTGTCCGTAATTTTGAGGTGATCATCAAGGACGGCCAGGACGATGAAATTGCTCGCACCATCTGGCAATGCAAACCTTTAGGTATTGAAACCGCGGGCAATGTTGTCTGCACCATCACAGATTCTATTGGCCAATCGCGGACCATTCGCTTTAGCCGACCAGAGGTCATCAATTTCTCATTAAATGTTGAGCTCAAAGTCAGACAATTACTTACGCAAAACGAAATTGATGCCATTAAAAATGCTCTGGTAGATTTTAGCACCAAACACTTTAAGTTGGGTACAGAGGTCTATCCATCGCGTTTTTATGGCATAGCTATCAATCATCCGCAGATATTAGATGTGACAAGCTTGCGCTTACAGGAGCGCTCTCCTGGGCGCTATCCCATAGCTGAAATCTCACCTCATCAAATCGCAACGCTCAGCTTTTCCAACATAGATATCAAGCAAACGGCTGAGGTGGCGGAATGAACTTAATAGAAGAAGCCGAATCACTGAACCTTCATCAATTTGCTCGCTCGCCTAAACTCAATGGATTAGTTCGCTGCTTGGTTAAGCCCTTTCAGGAGGTACTGGATACTATCGAGGAATTACACCGTGGTTGTTATATCGACAATGCCTATGGTCAAAGACTAGAGGTTTTGGGTGACATCGTCGGCCAGCCTAGAAGAAGCATGAGCGATGACGATTACCGGGCGTGGATCGATGTAGGTATTCGACTCAACAAAGGCTCAGGCACGTCAGAGGACGTGTTGGCCATTTTAAACATTCTCTATCGCTTAAAACCTGATTTTATGATGCATGAGCACCAACCCAACGATGTAGTTTTCACCTTGCGTTCGTTACCAAGAGCACCTTTAAGGGCTGTGTTTGATATAGCCCGTAGCGCAGCACCTGCGACTACCGCTTGCCATTTTGTTCGTGCAGACTTGAGCACACATTTTCGATTTGATGTTTCGTCTTTTCCACAATCCAATCTAGCTGAATTTTATGAGGAGACCACATGACAATTTCTGCCGTAAACCCGCGACCACAAGATTTTAAATGGGCCAACGATAAAGCAGCTAATCTCAGAGAGCCTATACAAGGGCTTAAAGATAAAGGATGGCAATATGCCGACATCCCTACTGCCTCCAATTTTAACTGGCTCTTTAACGAGATCGGGACCTGGCAACACTACCTAGAAAGCCGTTCAGACCAAACAGCTGATGATTTATTACAATTATCTGAAAGACTAGAAAACACTAAGGTTGAGTTAAAAATACTAACGAGACAACTAAAGAGCGTGTTCGAATTACTCCTTGCGGTACGCACCAAATTACTGGAACACCACCCATTTCCGCCACTACCGGTCCTGATCATGAACTTTGGGGCTGACATTGATTAAGCTAAACACCGAATTTGAGCTTAGGCTGCTCTTTTGGTTTTTCTCAGCTCAACAATATAGGGTTCGCCAACATAGTTAACCTGATCTTGCAAAGCTGTTTGTACAAAGAGCACTTTTGAATTTTTAAGTATTTTGGCGTACTCAATCGCTTTTTGCGGGCTTACCAAAGTACGACCTTTTTCAATATCACATAGGTGAGAGCGAGAAATTCCAAGCCTCTCAGCATATTCAACCTGTGAAATCTCTTCACATAAACGAAGGCTGTGGATCATATCACCAAAAGTTAGGGAACTTCCCAAAAGCTCATTTAATACTTCTTCAGCATCTCTAGTACGTTGTTTTCTAATTTTAGTATTCATGCTTATTTACCTCTTCAACGACAGCAAGCTCGATCTCTTCATTTCTAATCACGTAAATAGCTCGATATGACCTGCTTAAACGAATGGAACGCTGGCCTGCTCTTTTTCCTTTAAGCGGTTCATCATGATAACCTTTGATTAAACGTACATTATCTAGGCCTTCGAGCCTAACAGACCGAACCCAGTTACGAAAATTAACCACAATATGGCGCGGTAACTTGGCCAGGTCTTTTTCTGCGCTCGTGCTAACTCTGACATTGGTTATCATATCTGTTACTATTGTACATGTTTTTAATGTACAAAGCAAGCATTAATATTCTTCGCTAACTAATTGCCTGCTTTAATTAAGCAGTCTGTATGCAAGAAACCACCGACTTGCTTTTTATATAATTCCCAACGTATATTAGGTATAAGAAAAAAAGCGACCCTGGCGTTTACCAGGGTCTCAACAGAGATGCCGTCCACACCAACCAAGTTTGAAACGGCAATCACTTCAGCTAGGAAAGATCCTAGCTAGGACATCAGTGGTTGTCAATTTCCAAACTGTTTAAAGTGAAAATGGCATTTCTCTAAAAAGAGAGAAAGCATATGAATTCAGTTAGTTTAGAAGTTTTTGGCCATTATAACCCCCACCATGAAAACCTAAAAAAGCTCGGTTTAACGGCATGTGAACGTGATGTCTTTGGCAAAATCGCCGGTCTGAGCAGATCGGTTAAAGAAGTTTTTGTTCACTTAAAAGAATTCGCCGAAAACCTCGGTTACGCCAAAGAGAGTATTTGTAGGGCTGTGAAAGTTTTAATCAAAAAAGGCTTTTTAAGAAAAACCGGCAAACTAAAATACGGCTTTTATCCGGTGGTAGAAATTCTCACCCCAGAGAATCAGAGCCTTGTCACGCCATTAACCGCTACGTCAATGCTCATTGACCTCCACGTCAACGCTTGTGAACTTGCAGGTCAATCAAAGGAAATAAGAACAGATTTAATTAAACCAACAGACGCTCTTGTTAATCAATACTCAGAAAAAAACCTCTTAAAACAAAAGCTCATAGATTTAGGCCTCAGCTTAAACAAAACCAAGAGTCTGCTCCAAAGATTCCCCCAAGAAAGAATCGAGCAACAAATAGCCAACCTAAAAGATCAGCTAGCCAAAAACCTCGAGATTAATAATCCCGCCGGATGGCTACTAAGGGCCATAGAGAAAAACTATCACCCTGAACCTAAGCCTATCCAGACAGAGCAAGACGAGCAAAAATCCCGCGAATCCTATAACCTGCTCAAATCAGCCGAGCTCAGCGAAAGCCACCAAGACTACCCCGAAGCTATAAAACTCGCTCAGCAAAGCTTTGCAATACAACCAAACAAAGCCGCTCAAGAGCTAATCAATCGAATCGAGCTCATCAAAATCCAAGAGCATGCTCGCGCTAAAGCCATAGCTACAATCCCCCCAGAAGAGTTCGAGCGCGTATTGGCCGAAGAAATCGCCAAGCAAAAAACTTTGTTCATGCGCTTAGGTATCAGCAAGGTGAGTGAGTTACACATCAAAGCAGCTAGAGCAGCGACGGTGGAGAGATTGGCTCAAGAAAAAACATGAACAATTTCAAGTACTTAGATCGTTTTATCCGTGAGGAACTTACCGCCCGCTTGAATAATTTTAAGAGGCTTATATTAAGGCTAACAAGTGCTATCAATTTTCGTTTGTTGCTCGACCTAAGTAGTTGCAATACTAATCTATTCTTGGTTTGTGATTCTCATCAATATTAAATAAATACTCAAATACCGGTGCAGTTTTGTTGGTGTTTTTTAAGTTTGATGGGAATTGATGGATGATTGATCAGATTATTGTCGCCGCCTACTTGATTATTACTTTAATCGTTGGACTTTATGTAGGGCGAAATACTAATACCTTAGAAGATTTTGCCATTGGACAGCGCAACTTTTCAACCATCATCTTGGTATCAACTGTTTTTGCTAGCGTGGTTGATGCTGGTATGACAACCGGTTTGGCTTCGAGCACCTTCTTAATTGGTCCAATATTCCTTCTGTCGTTTCTGGGAATAGTTTTCTCTAATTTTAGCCTGTCATATTTTATTGCACCGAAAATGAAGCCCTTCTTGGGTCTACTTTCTTCTGGGGATATTTTTGAAAAATTATATGGAAAAAAAGCTAAAACGCTCATGGGCTTTTCCACTATCATTGAAAGTACCCTGACGGCAGCGATCCAGATATTTGCTATTACACAGATTAGCCAATATTTTTTTGGGTTTTCGCCAGTAGTAGCCTCGGTTATCGTGACCTTTATTATTGTTCTTTATACCTTTAGAGGTGGTATTAAATCGGTTACGGCAACCGATGTCTTTCAGTTTGGCATTATGATTATTGCTATTCCCATCATGTGTGGCATGGCTTTAAATGAAGTTGGCGGCTTTTCTAGTATTAAGGACCTGTTAACAAAGCACCCTCTCTACTTTCCGGGTCAAGACCATGGTGAACATTTTCAATATCTAGCCGTCTTTGTATCGTTTTGCCTGCCTTGCCTATATCCATTGTGCATACAACGCATGCTCATGGCTAAAAGCACTCAACAAATAAGTTCGGCATTTATGATTAATGGCTTGCTCTCACTGCCGTTCTACTTAGCAATCGGTCTTATTGGTGTCGTTGCTTATTTGGTTTTACCTGGCACCGATCCTAATAATATATTTCCTGCTTTAGTTAATCATATCCTACCTGTTGGGGTTAAAGGCATTGTATTGGCTGGTTTAGTGGCTATTTTTATGTCGACCGTAGATTCTATTTTAAATATTGGATCGCTAGCAATAA
>Ga0209812_10001316_pt1 | contig 17684 bp, 19 predicted proteins | sample JI71714BDNA_FD_187502 | JGI IMG/M metagenome (GOLD analysis project Ga0209812, IMG submission 187502) | Wastewater effluent complex algal communities from Wisconsin, to seasonally profile nutrient transformation and Carbon sequestration -... | ecosystem: Engineered > WWTP > Effluent > Algae...
CGGCGCCGAAGCGCCAGTCGTCGCCCGCCTTGTACAGGCCCAGCAGCTCGGCCGGGTAACGCGCGAACTTCACCGAGCCGTTGCTCGCGTTGGTGTCGTTGACGTGGTAGCCCAGCGTGGCCTGCAGCACGTAGGCGCCCATGTCGAGCTCGGCGCCGGCAAACAGGTGCAGCAGGCCGCCGCTGCTGATCTTCTGGCTGCTGCCGTCGGTGTAGCGCACGGTGACCAGCGTGTCGCCGCCGGCCGTGACCGAAGCGCCGAGCAGCGGGCGCAGGCCGGAGCCGGCGGGCGCGGCGGCCTGGGCCGTGGCGATGAGCGGAAACAGGGCCAGGGCGGCCGTGAAGGCAGCGGTGAGCAGGTGCATGGTGGGGGGCGGGGCTGGCGCGCGCCGCGGGGCACGCAGGGCTGGCGGAGAGGGAGGGATTCGAACCCTCGGTACGGGAGGACCCGTACGCCGGATTTCGAATCCGGTGCATTCGACCACTCTGCCACCTCTCCAGGTAAACGTGGTCTCGCGCTGAGCGAAGCCCCGCATTCTATGCCGACTCCGCCCAGGCCCTGGCGCGTTCAGGCGCGCAGGAATTCCGCCCCGCCGAGGTAAGGCCGCAGCGCCGCCGGCACGCGCACGCTGCCGTCGGCCTGCTGGTGGTTCTCGAGCACGGCCACCAGCGCGCGGCCCACGGCCAGGCCGCTGCCGTTGAGCGTGTGCACGAGTTCGGGCTTGCCCGCGGCGTTTTTGTAGCGCGCCTGCATGCGGCGGGCCTGGAACGCGCCCATGCTGCTGCACGAGCTGATCTCGCGGTAGGTGTTCTGCGCCGGCAGCCAGACCTCGAGGTCGAAGGTCTTCACCGCGCCGAAGCCCATGTCGCCGGCGCACAGCAGCACCACGCGGTAGGGCAGCTCCAGCGCCTGCAGCACGGCCTCGGCGTGGCCCACCATCTCGTCCAGCGCCGCGAAGCTGTGCTCGGGCATGGTGACCTGCACCATCTCGACCTTGTCGAACTGGTGCTGGCGGATCATGCCCCGCGTGTCGCGCCCGGCCGAGCCGGCTTCCGAGCGGAAACACGGCGTGTGCGCGGTCAGGCGGATGGGCAGCTCCTCGGGCGCCAGGATGCGCTCGGCCACGGTGTTGGTGAGCGTCACCTCCGAGGTAGGTATCAGGTACCACTTGGCGCCGGCCGCGTCGCCGTCGCCCGAGGTGACGTGGAACAGGTCCTGCTCGAACTTGGGCAGCTGACCCGTGCCGCGCATGGCCGTGGCGTTGACCATGTAGGGCGTGTAGCACTCGGTGTAGCCGTGGCGCTGGGTGTGCAGGTCCAGCATCAGCTGGGCCAGCGCGCGGTGCAAGCGAGCCACCGGGCCGCGCAGGAAGCCGAAGCGCGAGCCGGCGAGCTGCGCGCCGGTCTCGAAGTCCAGGCCCAGGGGCGCGCCGAGGTCCACGTGGTCGCGCGGCGTGAAGTCGAACGTGGGCGGCGTGCCCCAGCGGCGCTGCTCCACGTTGCCGGTTTCGTCGGCGCCGTCGGGCACGCTGGCGTCGGGCAGGTTGGGCACGCCCAGCAGCATCTGCTGCAGCTCGGCCTGCACCTGCTCCAGGCGCTCGGCGCCGGCCTTCATGGCGTCGCCAATGCCGCTCACTTCGGCCATCAGCTCCGCGGTGTCCTCGCCGCGGCCCTTCATCTGGCCGATCTGCTTGCTCAGGGCGTTGCGGCGCGCCTGGTGCTGTTCGGTGGCGGTCTGGATCTGCTTGCGCTCGGCCTCGAGCGCGCGGAAGCGCTCGACGTCGAGGTAGGGCTGCGGGTTCTTGCGGCGCTGCAGCTGCGCGACGGCGGCGTCGAGGTCGCGGCGGAGGAAGCTGATGTCGAGCATGGCGATGTCCTGGTTTCGGTTCCGGATGCGGCGACGGCGCCTGGGATGGGCGCCGTCGTCTTCAGGGATGCGGGTGCGAAGGCGGCGGCGGTCAGGATCGGGAGGACCCGGAAGGCTCGGCAGGCAGCGCCACGCCGGCCTCGGCCATGCTGCGGTCGCCCAGGCCCCTCGGCAGCGGGAAGCGCACGTTCTCGACCACGCCGTCCATGCGGCGCACGCTGGTGGCACCCAGCTCGCGCAGGCGGGTGATCACGGCCTGCACCAGCACGTCGGGCGCCGAGGCGCCGGCGGTCAGGCCCACGCGCTGGCGGCCCTCGAACCACTCGGGCTGCAGCGCCTGCGCGCCCTCGATCATGTGGGCCTCGGTGCCCAGGCGCTCGGCCAGCTCGCGCAGCCGGTTGCTGTTGCTGCTGGTGGGGCTGCCCACGACGATGACCACGTCCACCGCCGGCGCCATCACCTTCACCGCATCCTGCCGGTTCTGCGTGGCGTAGCAGATGTCCTGCTGCTTGGGCTCGCGCACGTGCGGGAAAACGCGCTTCACCTCGGCCAGGATCTCGGCCGCGTCGTCCACGCTGAGCGTGGTCTGCGTCACCACGGCGAGCTTGTCCTTGCGCGGCTGCACCCTGGCGACGTCGGCCGCCTCTTCCACGAGGTAGATGCCGTCGTTCAGCTGGCCCATCGTGCCCTCGACCTCGGGGTGCCCCTTGTGGCCGATCATGATGAACTCGTAGCCTTCCTTGGCCAGCTTGGCGACCTCCACGTGCACCTTGGTCACCAGCGGGCAGGTGGCGTCGAACACCTGGAAGCCGCGGCGCGCGGCCTCGGCACGCACGGCCTTGGGCACGCCGTGGGCACTGAACACCAGCGTGGCGCCGGGCGGCACGTCGGCCAGGTCCTCGATGAAGATGGCGCCCTTGGCGCGCAGGTCGTCCACCACGTAGGTGTTGTGCACGATCTCGTGGCGCACGTAGATGGGCGCGCCGTACTTCTGCAGGGCGCGCTCGACGATCTCGATGGCACGGTCCACGCCGGCGCAGAAGCCACGCGGTTCGGCCAGCAGGATCTCGGTCAGGCTCGTGTCTTGGACCTTGCTCACAGAACCCCCAGCAGCTTGACGTCGAACCGCACGGCCTGGCCGGCCAGCGGGTGGTTGAAGTCGAACAGCAGCCAGCCCTCGCCCACCTCGCGCACCACGCCGGCGTAGCTGCCCTGGCCGTCGGGCGTGGGGAACTCCACCACGTCGCCCACGGCGTACTCGGTGTCGCGCTCGCCCAGCTCGTGCAGCAGCGCCAGCTTCACGCGCTGCAGCAGTTCGGGGTTGCGCTCGCCAAAGGCGGCGCCGGCGGGCAGCTCGAAGCGCGCCTCGGCGCCTTCTTCCAGGCCGAGCAGGTGCTGCTCGATGGCCGGCGCCAGCTGGCCCGTGCCCAGCGACAGCGTGGCCGGCTTGTCGGCGAAGGTGTCCACCACGGCGCGGCCGTCGGGGCCGGCGAGGCGGTAGTGCAGCGTCAGGAAGGATCCGGGGGCGACGCGCGGGGGCTCGGTGTTGGGCACGGCAGGGGCTGGGTGGTCCGTCGGGTGGCCCCGGTTCGGGTGGCCCCCGGCACGGGGCCTGGGGTGGCCTATCGGGGTGGGCTCAGGGGTCAGCGCCCCTCGCATAGACTGATCCGCGATTCTAAGTCGCCCCCCATGAAGCACCTGCCCACCGACCAGCGCCCGCGCGAGAAGCTGCTGGCCCGTGGCCCCGCCGCGCTGGCCGACGCCGAGCTGCTGGCCCTGTTGCTGCGCACCGGCACGGCCGGCCACGGGGTGCTGGACATGGCGCAGACCGTCATCGATCGCTGCGACGGCTTTGCCGGCCTGCTGCAGCCCGAGGCCCGCTCGGCCCTGGCCGAGGTGCGCGGCCTGGGCCCGGCCAAGCAGGCCGAGCTGCTGGCGGTGGCCGAGATCGCACGCCGCGCCGTGGCGCAGCCGCTGCGCGAGCGCCCGGTGTTCGACAGCCCGCAGCGCGTGAAGGACTTCCTCGCCCTGCAGCTGGACGGCCACGGCCAGGAGCACTTCGGCGTGATGTTCCTCGACGCCCAGCACCGGCTGCTGCGCTTCGACATCCTGTTCAGCGGCACGCTCACGCAGACCAGCGTCTACCCGCGCGAGGTGGTGCGCCTGGCGCTGCGCCACAACGCCGCGGCCGTGGTGCTGGCGCACAACCACCCCAGCGGCGTGGCCGAGCCTTCGCGCGCCGACGAGTACCTGACGCAGACCCTGGCCAGCGCGCTCAAGCTGGTGGACGTGCGCGTGCTCGACCACATCGTGGTGGGCCGCGGCCACACCGTCTCGCTCGCCGAGCGGGGGCTGATGTGAGCCCCCAGGCTCGCTGGCGCTCGCCACCCCCCGAGGGGGCTCGCCCTCCTCGGCAGAGCCTGCGGAGGGCGCTGTGAGCGCCCGCGCACGCTCCTTCGCCGACCTGGCGCGCCTGCGCGACGCCCTGGCCGAGCGCCAGCGCCAGCAGCGCGAGGCCGCCGCCGCGGCCCTGGCGGCGCAGCGCGCGGCCGAGCGGGCGCGGAGGCTGTTCGCCGAATCCGTGGGCCCCGTGACGCCGCTGGCACCGCACGGCCTGGCCATCGCCGTGCTGGAGGGCGAGCGCCCCGAGCCGCTGCCGCGCCAGCGCGAGGCCGACGAGCGCATGGCGCTGCTGGAGGCCATGTCCGACGAGGTCGACATCGAGAGCCTGCTGCTCACCGACGACGGCCTGAGCTTCCGCCGCGAGGGCGTGGGCACCGACGTCGTGAACCGCCTGCGCCGTGGCCACTGGGCCATCCAGGGTGAGCTCGACCTGCACGGCCTGCGCCGCGACGAAGCGCGGGACGCGCTGGCCCTGTTCCTGCGCGAAAGCCGACAGCGCGGCTGGCGCTGCCTGCGCGTGGTGCACGGCAAGGGCCATGGCTCGCCGGGCAAACAACCCGTGCTCAAGGGCAAGGCGCAGCGGTGGCTGGGGCAGAGCGCCGAGGTGCTGGCCTTCACCCAGGCCAGCGCGCCGCAGGGCGGGGCCGGGGCGTTGATCGTGTTGCTGAAGGGCTGAGGCGTTTCGACCTGCGCTGCCTCAACGCGGCGCCGGCAACGGCGAGCCCGGCGGCTTGGGGCAGCCGGCCTGGCGCTCAGCCCAGGTGAGCACGTTGCCAACCAGCGCCACGCTGCCCGACACCACGGCCGAGGCCACCGTCACCACGCCAGCCGTGACCATCAGCGCCACGCAGCCGTCGCCCTGGCACTGGTGGAAGCCGGGCAGCACCGCCATCTCGAGCGTGATCTGCCGCATGGCCACGCCGCACTGCGGGTCGTACACCTGATGCCACTGCGGCACCACCACGCAGCCGGCCGTGGCCATCACCGCCGCCCCGGAAGCCACCGCACGCACAAGCCGCATGCGGCCCATTGTGGGCCCGGGCCGTGTTCAGCGCACCAGGGCCAGCGACAGCACCGGGAACAGCGCCACCACCAGCAGCACCAGCAGCATCACGCCCACGAAGGGCATGGCGCCGGCGAAGATGGACTCCACCGACACCCGCGGGTCGTTGAGCGTGGACTTGACGGTGAAGATGGAGATGCCGAACGGCGGCGAGAGCAGCCCGATCTCCACCGCCAGCACCGTGATCACGCCGAAGTGGATGAGGTCGAAGCCCAGCTGCGTGGCAATCGGCGCGGCGATGGGCGTCATGATCAGCAGGATCGAACTGCTGTCGAGGATCATGCCCAGGAACAGCACGATGGCCACGTACAGCAGCAGAAAGCCGTAGGGCCCGAGCCCGGCGTCGCGCACCAGGTCGGCGATGGCCATGGGCACGCCGGCCACGCTGAGCATGCGGCTGTAGAAGCTGGCCGCCACCAGCAGCACCAGGATGCCCACCGAAACGCTGCCCGTCTCGTGCAGCACCTTCCAGAGGTTGCCCGCACCCAGCCGCCGCCGCGCCGCCGCCACGAGCAGCGCCCCGAAGGCGCCGATGCCGCCGGCCTCGGTGGGCGTGAAGAAGCCCGTGTACAGCCCGCCCAGCACCAGCGCCACCAGCAGCACGATGGGCACCAGCTTGCCGGCCATGGCCGCCACCGCCAGGCGCGGCGCCTCGGCGCGTGTGCGCTGCAGCTCGGCCACGCGCTGGAGGTCGAACACCCGGCCCGGCGTGAAGGTGGCCATCAGCACGATCAACGCCACGAACGCCAGCGCCAGCAGGAAACCCGGGATGACGCCGGCGATGAACAGCTTGCCGATGGACTGCTCGGCGAGCACGCCGTAGATGATCATCAGCAGGCTGGGCGGGATCATCATGCCCAGCACCGAGCTGCCGGCCACGGTGCCCGTGGCGAAGGTGGTGCGGTAGCCATGGCGCACCATCTCGGGCACGGCGACGCGCGTGAACACCGCCGCCGAGGCGATGGACACGCCGGTGACCGCCGCGAACACCGTGTTGGCCGCCACCGTGGCCACGCCCAGGCCGCCACGCACACGCCGCAGCAGCGCCTCGGCCACGTCGAAGGTGTCCTTGCCCACGCCGCCCACGCTGACGAGCAGGCCCATCAGCACGAAGAGCGGGATGGTGGCGAAGATGTAGTCGGCCACGCCGTTGTACGAGGCCATGTAGAACAGGCGCATGGCCATCTCGGCGTCCTGCCGGATGAGCCAGATGCCGCCAAAGGCCACCGCCATCAGCGCGATGGCGATGTGCACGCCCAGCAGCACCAGCGCCACGAGCGCGCCGATGAGCAGGCCGCCGATCTGCAGCTCACTCATGGCCGGCACCCAGGGCAGCCTGCGGGCCCGTGCGCAGCAGCGCCGGCACGCACAGCAGGTAGGCGAGCGCGGCCACCGCCGCGCCACCCACCAGCAGCGCGCGGAACGGCCACGCCGCCATGGTGGCCACGCCCTGCACGCCGAAGTACTCGCTGCCCTGCCAGCTCTGCACCAGCTCGGGCCATCCGATCACCGCCAGCGACGCGAACAGCAGCGTGCCCAGCAGCGCGTTGCCCACGTCGAGCGCCTTCACCAGGCCGGGCGCGCGCGCCCCCAGCAGGCGCGGCACGAAGTCGCTGCGTGTCATGCGCCCGCCGCAGATGGCGGCGGCGAGCGTGAGGAACACGATGGAGGCCACCGAGCGCGACGCGAACTCGGCCACGCCCGTGATGGGCGCGTCGAGGAAGTTGCGCCCCACGACGTCGGCCACCACCAGCAGCATCATCGCGAAGATCCACAGCGTGCCGATCGCGGACAACACCTCGGCCACGCGGCGCAGCGGGTGCGCCGGGGCAGCGGGGCCGCCCTCGGCCAGCGGGTCGACGTCGGCAGCCATGCGCGGCGGCTCAGCGCGCGGCCTTGTCCCAGTCGCGCAGCGGCTTCACGCCGCGGGCGCGCAACTCGTCGAAGTAGGCGCGCAGCACGGCCTTGCCGGGCTCGCCCGTGGTCTGCAGCCAGGGGCCCGCCAGGTCGGGCAGGCTCTGCACCCAGCGCTGCTTGTCGGCGGCGGGCAGGTCGGCCACCTGCAGGCCAGCGGCCTTCATGGTCTCCATGGCGGTGGCGGCGGTGCGCGTGACGTGCGCGCCGTGTGCCTTGGACGTGGCCTTGCCCGCGGCGATGAAGGCGTCCTGCACCTCCTTGGGCAGCGCGTCGAAGAAGCGCTTGTTCACGGCCACGCTGCCGAAGTACATGCTGCCGATGTCGACGTTGGTCAGGTGCTTGGCCACCTCGTACACGCGCGCCGGGCCGATGCCGCTGGCGAACGACAGCGCGCCCTGCGTCACGCCGGTCTGGATGTTGGTGTAGTAGGTGGTGAGCGCGCCGTCCACGGGCGTGGCGCCGGTCTGGCGCAGCCAGTTGGCCGAGGTGCCGGGCGCGTTGATCTTCTTGTTCTGCAGCGCCGCGAAGTTGGGGATGGGGAAGTTCGTGTAGAGGTCGTAGCTGTCGGTGATCAGGCTCGACAGCGGCACCATGTTCTGCGCCGCCCAGCTGTCGCGCAGCGCGGGCAGCGTGGTGTTGAGCTTGTCGAAGATCTCGATCAGCATCTCGTGGTTGGTGGTGGCGAACGGCGTGAAGTACGTGACGTTCTGCAGCGGCATCGCGGAGTTCTCCCACACGGTGCCGACCATGCCCACGTCGACGATGCCGTCGCGCACCGCGGCGCGCGTGTCGGTGAACTTGTAGAGCGTGCCACCGTAGTTCTCGCGCCAGCGCACCACGAACTTGCCGCCGCCGGCCTGCAGCAGGCGGTCAACCTCGGGCTGGAACACGTTCTTCATGGCGTGCACCCAGATGTTGGTCACCGGGTGGCTGGAGCCGATGTTGACGTTGACGGTCTGCTGGGCCTGCGCCAGCGTGGCGGTGGCCAGGCCGGCCGCGGCCAGCAGGCCCAGGCCGACGGTCTTGACGAAGTGCGTGCGGTTCATGCTGTCTCCGGTGGTGGCCCTGTGCTCGGGCCTTGGGTGGGTGGGGGAACGCGGAAGAGGACGGGGTGAGGCTGCGGCTCAGCGGCGCCGCCGCGCCGCGGGCGGACGTTCGTCGCCGAACAGCTCGATGCTCGCGGCCAGGTAGCCGCGCACGCGGTCGCGCACCAGCGCGGCGTCGTAGCGCTCGGTGGCGGCCTCGCTGGTGACGGCCTGGCCGTAGATCCAGCGCCGCATGGCGATGTAGAAGAAACCGCCGTGCAGGCCGGCCAGCAGCTCGAGCTCGCGCCGCGTGGGCTTGCCACGGCCGCTGTTGCCGCGGTGGCGGCGCGTCTCGCGCACCAGCCGCGGGAACAGCCGCGCGCGCAGCATCGCGAAGAAGCGGTCGGTGATGGAGTGGTCTTCCAGGCCCGAGAACACGAAGATGCGCGTGAACTCGCGAGACAGCGTCTGGTTGACGTAGTCGTCGTAGAAGCGCGTGAGCTTGTCCTCGACGCCGAGGGCGGCGTCGTCGAGCAGCGTGTCCCACTCGGGTTTCCAGCGGCTCTCGAACAGCTCTTCGTAGACGCGGTCGATCAGCGCCTGCTTGGTGGGGAAGTAGTGGTAAAGCAGCGCGTGCGTGACGCCGATGCGGCGGGCCAGGTCGCGCAGCTGCCCCGCGAAGCCGTTCTGCGCGAAGAAGCTCACCGCGCCGTCAAGGATCTGCCGCTCGCGCTCGGCCACGCCCAGGCGGCGGCGCGCCGGGGCCGGGCTCTCCGCGTCGGGGAGGCCCTGGCCATCGGCGCGAAGGCCACGCTCAGGGTTTTTCTCAAGGCTCACGCTATTTACCGGCGGGTCAACGAACACCAAAATTGTTGACCGACTGGTTAACAAGAGCACCCGTGGAAACCCGAGACGACCGCACCAGCCGCCCCCGCGCGCGCCCCGGCCCGGAGACGGCACGATGGAACTGAACGGCGACGTGCTCGTGGCCGCGCCGCGCCCGCAGGTGTGGGCGGCGCTCAACGACCCCGAGGTGCTGCGCCTGTGCATCCCCGGCTGCGAGGCCATGGCCCTGGCCGGCGAGCACGAGATGACGGCCACCGTGGCCGTGAAGCTGGGCCCCGTGCGCGCCCGCTTCAACGGCCGCGTGCGCCTGCACGACGTGCGCCCCGGCGAGGGCTGCACGCTGCAGTTCGAGGGCCAGGGCGGCGCCGCCGGCATGGCGCGCGGCGAAAGCCGCGTGCAGCTGGCCGACGAGCCCGGCGGCACGCGCGTGAGCTACCAGACACAGGCCTCCGTGGCCGGCAAGCTGGGCCAGGTGGGCGGCCGCATGATCGACGCGGCGGCACGGCAGATGGCCGACCAGTTCTTCGCCGCCTTCCAGGCCAGCCTGGCGCCGCCGCAAGCCGCGGCCGAGGCCGCGCCGGCGGCGGGCGTCGACGCGCCCGCCGCAGCCGAGGCCCGCATTGCCAGCGACGCGCCCAGCCCGCCGGCCACACAGGGCGCGGCGGCGGCCACCGCACCCGCTGCCATCACCGCGCGCCGCGCGCTCCCGCCCACGCCCACCGCGCCGGCCGCCCCCGCGGGCGAGGCCAGCCGCGTGCTGTGGTTCGTGCTCGGCGCCCTGTCCACCGGCTTCGGCGTGTGGCTGGGCCGTGCCCTCTTCAGCTGAAAGGAGCCCTGCCTTGAAAGCCCCCGCCTTCGACTACACCCGCCCGCGCACGCTGGCCGAGGTGTTTGCGCTGCTGCGCGAACACGGCGACGACGCCCGCCTGCTGGCCGGCGGCCAGACGCTGCTGGCGACGCTGAACATGCGCCTGTCCGAGCCCCGGCTGCTGATCGACATCACCGGCCTGCCCGGCCTGGCCGACATCGCCGTGCGCGAGGGCCGGCTGCACGTAGGCGCGCTGGCCACGCACTCGGCCATCGAGGCCTCGGCCCTGGTGGCCGAGCACGCCCCGCTGCTGGCCATGGCCGCGCCGCACATCGCGCACCGCGCCATCCGCAACAGCGGCACCTGGGGCGGCTCCATCGCCTACGGCGACCCGGCCGCCGAGTGGCCCTGCTGCCTGGTGGCGCTGGACGGCCGCGTGCACGTGCAGGGCCCGGGCGGCGCGCGCCAGATCGCCGCGGTCGACTTCTTCCAGGACCTGTACACCACCGCGCTGCAGCCCGACGAGGTCGTCACCGGCGCCTGCGTGCCGGTGGCGGCGCGGGGCAACTGGTTCGGTTTCGACGAGCTCTCGCGCCGCCATGGCGACTACGCCGTGGCCGGTCTGGCGGTGGCGGCGCACTTCGACGGCGGCGTGGCCACGCGCGTGAACCTCGGTTTCCTCGGCGTGGGCGCCACGCCCGTGCGCGCGCGCCGCGCCGAGGCGCTGCTGGCCGGCAAGGTGCTCGACGCCGCGGCGATCGAAATCGCCGCCACGGCGCTGAAGGCCGAGCTCGACCCCGTGGGCGACCTCACCAGCGGCGCCGACACCAAGCGCCACCTTGCCACCGTGCTGCTGCGCCGCCTTCTTGGCGCGGCCCAGGCCAGCCGCAGCGCGCTGGCCGCCTGACGCCCCTTCGGGAGACAACGACCATGGCCGAGCAACACACCATCCAGCTCACCGTCAACGGCAGCGCCTGCTCGCGCAGCGTGCAGCCGCGCCGCCACCTCGTGGACTTCCTGCGCCAGGACCTGGGCCTCACGGGCTCGCACCTGGGCTGCGAGCACGGCGTCTGCGGCGCCTGCACCGTGGAGCTCGACGGCCACATCGTGCGCGGCTGCCTGACCCTGGCCGTGCAGGCCCAGGGCCGCAGCGTGCGCACCATCGAGGGCCTCAGCGCCGACGGCGACGTGGCCGACCTGCAGCAGGCCTTCATCCGCCACAACGCCCTGCAGTGCGGCTTCTGCACCCCGGGCATGGTGATGGCGGCCAAGGAGCTGCTCGAGAAACGCCCGCAGGCCACACGCGCCGAGGTGCGCGAATGGATGAGCGGCAACTACTGCCGCTGCACGGGTTACCACGCCATCGTCGACGCCATCTGCGAGACGCTGGCCTCTCGCTCGGCCCAGGCGGCCCAGGCCGCGGCCTGAGCAGGGGAGAAGCCGCATGAACACCATCACGTCCGCCGAGATCCGCGCCGCCACCGAGGTGGAAGACCGCCCCGCGGTGCAGCACGACGCCCCGCTGCCGCCCGTCACCGAAGACCCGCGCTACATCGGCACCAGCGCCGAGCGCCCCAGCGCGCGCCGCCTGGTGCAGGGCCAAGGCCAGTACATCGACGACCTCAACCTGCCGCGCATGGTGCACGTGGTGTACTGGCGCAGCCCGCTGGCGCACGCGCGCATCGGCCGCATCGCCACCGAGGCCGCGGCCAAGGCCCCGGGCGTGGTGCTCGTGGCCACGGGCGCCGACATCGCCAAGGTCTGCAAGCCCTGGGTGGCCACGCTGGCCCACCTGGCGGGCATGAAGAGCGCGCCGCAGTACCCGCTGGCCGTGGAGCGCGCCTGCTGGCAGGGCGAGCCCGTGGTGGCCGTGGTGGCCGAAACGCGCGAGCAGGCCGAGGACGCGCTGGCGCTGCTGGAGGTGGAGCTCGAGCCGCTGGAGCCCGTGGTCGACATGGCCACGGCGCTCGACCCCGCCACGCCGCTGATCCACCCCGAGCTGGGCGACAACCTGTGCTTCACGCGCAGCCTGAACGTGGGCGACGTGGACGGCGCCTTTGCGGGCGCCGACGCCGTGGTGGAGACCGTGTTCGAGTTCGGCCGCCACACCGGCGTGACGCTGGAGCCGCGCGCGCAGATCGCCGACTGGAACAGCGCCGAGGGCAAGCTCACCGTGTGGCACGCCTTCCAGGCGCCGCACATGATGCAGGACCTGTACGCGCGCCAGTTCGACCTGCCCGAACACGCCGTGCGCGTGGTGTGCAAGGACGTGGGCGGCAGCTTCGGCATCAAGGTGCACGCCTACCCCGACGACTTCGCCACCGTGGCGCTGTCGATGATGTGCCGGCGGCCGGTGAAGTTCGTCGCCGACCGGCTCGAGAGCTTCACGAGCGACATCCACGCGCGCCACCACCTGGTGAAGGCGCGCATCGCCGCCAACCGGAGCGGCGAGATCGTCGGCTTCGACATGGAAGACCTCACGGGCATCGGCCCGTACTCGATGTTCCCGCGCACCAGCGCCATCGAGGGCAACCAGGTCGTCAACCTCGTCGGCGGGCCTTACAAGCACCAGCACTACCGCGCCAAGCTGAACGTGGTGTTCCAAAACAAGACGCCCACCTGCCAGTACCGCGGCGTGGGCCACCCCATCGCCTGCGCCGTGACCGAAGGCCTGGTGGACCAGGCCGCACGCGCCATCGGCATGGACCCGCTGGCCTTCCGCAAGAAAAACGTCATCCCCGACGACGCCTACCCGGCCACCGGCGCCAGCGGCATCAAGCTCGAGGTGCTCAGCCACGAGGCCTGCCTGGCGAAGATCGAGCAGCTGATGGACTACCCGCGGCTGAAGGCCGAGATCGCCGCGCTGCGCCAGCAGGGCATCCACCGCGGCATCGGCTTTGCCACGCTGATCGAGCTGACCAACCCCAGCGCCGCGTTCTACGGCGTGGGCGGCGCGCGCATCGCCTCGCAGGACGGCTGCACCATGCGGCTGGACCCGCAGGGCGGCGTGGCCGTCAGCGTGAGCGTGGGCGAGCAGGGCCAGGGCAACGACGGCATCTACCGCCAGATCGCGGCCGACGCCGTGGGCGTGGACCTGGAACGTGTGCGCCTGATCATGAGCGACACGGATGTCACGCCCTATGGCGGCGGCACCTGGGCCTCGCGCGGGGCCGGCGTGGGCGGCGAGGCCGTGCTGCTGGCCGGGCAGGCGCTGCGCGCCAACATCCTGAAGACGGCGGCGGTGATCCTCAAGCGCGAGGCCGCCGGCCTGCGCGTGCGGCGCGGCGCGGTGGTCGATGCCGAGACCGGCGCGTCGGTGCTCGAGCTGGCCGAGCTCGGCCGCATCGCCTACTTCCGCTCGGACACGCTGCCGGCCGACTTCACGCCCGAGCTGATGGTCACGCGCCACTACGCGCAGCGCGACTACCCCTTCATCTTCACCAACGGCGTGCAGGCCAGCTACGTGGAGGTGGACACCGACACCGGCTTCGTCAAGCTGCTGCAGCACTGGGCGGTGGAGGACTGCGGGCGTGTGCTCAACCCCAAGCTGGTGGACGAGCAGATCCGTGGCGCCATCGTGCAGGGCATCGGCGGCGCGCTGTTCGAGGAGTGCCTGTACGACGAGGACGGCCTCATGCGCAACGCCAACATGGCCGACTACCTGGTGCCCATGGCCGGCGAGATGCCCGACATCGTGGTGGCCCACGTGCAGACGCCCACGCGCAGCAGCCAGCTCGGCGCCAAGGGCGCGGGCGAGGCCGGCACGGCCGGTGCGCCGGCGGCGGTGGTGAACGCCATCAACGACGCGCTGGCACCGTTGGGCGCGCAGGTGTGGAGCCAGCCCGTCACGCCCGAGAAGGTGCTGCGGGCGCTGGGGCGCATCGGCTGAATCAGCCCGGCCTGTTGCGCATCCAGTCGGCCGTGCCGTACAGCGCCTCGGCCAGGCGCTGCACCAGCGCGGGCTCCACGCCCTCGTCGTCCATGGCCTGCAGCATGCAGCCCATCCACTGGTCGCGCTCGACGCTGCCGATGGGGTACGGCAGGTGCCGCGCGCGCAGCCGTGGGTGGCCGAAGCGCTCGATGTAGTGGTTGGGGCCGCCCAGCCAGCCGCAGAGAAACCAGAACAGCTTGTCGCGCGCCGAGTCGAGCGTGCTGGGGTGCACCGCGCGCAGCTGGGCGAAGCGCGGCTCCAGGTCCATCAGGTCGTAGAAGCGGTCCACCAGCGCACGCACGCCGGGCTCGCCGCCCAGGCGCTCGTAGGGCGTGGGGCCGGCTTCGGCCGGGGCCTCGTCGTCGGTGTCCGCCACGGCCGCGATCAGGGCGTGATCAGCTTCTGCGCCACGGCCAGCAGCGCCACCGCAGGGGGCGTGCCCGGCAGCATCTCCAGCAGCAGCTGGCGGCGCAGCACGGCCTCGCGCACGGCGGGGTCGGAGGGCACCTCGCCCACCAGATCCAGCCGCACCGGGGCCTCGAGCCCGGGGTTCACGTAACGGTCCACCACCTGCTGCAGCTGCTGGCGCACGACACGGCCTTCGCCGGCCTTGCGCACCTGGTTGACGAGCAGGCGGATGCGGCGCCGGCCCTGCGTGGTGGCCAGCACCTTGATGGTGGCGTAGGCGTCGGTCAGCGAGGTGGGCTCGGGCGTGGCCACCACCAGCACCTCGCCGGCCAGGCTCACGGTGTAGAGCACGACCTCGGAGATGCCCGCGCCCGTGTCGAGCAGCACGTGGTCGAAGCGCGGCGCCACCTCGTCGATGACCTGCTGGAGCTTGTCGCGCACCTCGGGTGTCATGCGCGAGTACTCGACCATGCCCGAGCCCGCCAGCAGCACGTGGAAGCCGCCGGGCGCCGGCAGCACGGCCTCGGGCAGCGAGGCCTTGCCGGTGAACACGTCGTGCAGCGTGATCTTGGGGAACAGGTTCAGCACCACGTCGAGGTTGGCCAGGCCCAGGTCGGCGTCGAGCACCAGCACCTTGCGGCCGTTGCGCGCCAGCGCCGCAGCCAGGTTGGCCGAGACGAAGGTCTTGCCGACACCGCCCTTGCCGCTGGTGACGGCCATGATGTGCGGCTTGGGCGCGGGCGGGGCGGTGCTCATTCAGGGTCCTGCATCTGGAAGCTGTCGAACAGCAACCGTTTTTCTTCCGTGCTCACCACCGACAGGGCCGAAGGCTCCAGGCACACAAGGTTGCGGCCCTGCGTCTTGGCCAGGTAGAGCTGTTGGTCGGCACGCTCCTTCCACAGCGCGGGCGTGGAGCGCACCCACTGCGGCGCAAACGCGCCACCCACGCTGATGGTGACGGAGAGCTCCTGGCCCGAAGGCTGCAACTGGATGGGCATGCGCTCGACGCGGCGGCGGATGCGCTCGGCCACGGTCTGGCCAAAGGCGCTGGCGCAGTTGGGCAGGATGATGGCGAACTCCTCGCCACCCACGCGCGCCACCAGGTCCATGGGGCGCACGCTGTCCATGAGAGCCGCGGCCACGGCGCTGATGACCTGGTCGCCCGCGGCGTGGCCCAGGGTGTCGTTCACACGCTTGAAGTGGTCGATGTCCAGCGCCAGCAGCAGGGCGGGCTCGCCACTGCGCGCCACGCGGTCGACCTCGCGCTCCAACGCCATCTCGAAGGCGCGGCGGTTGGCCAGGCCCGTCAGCGCATCGCGGCTGGAAAGCTCCACCAGGCGGTCGATCATGGCCTGCTGCCAGGCCAGCGAATGCACGTCGCCGGGCGGCGGCGCCTGCCCGGCGTGCGCCAGCAACTGCAGCGCCTGCTCGAACTGGAGCGCGGGCGGGGCAGCGGCGGCGGCGGGGCGGCTTCGGGACAAGGCTCGCGGGCGGCGGCAAGGCGCCCGAACTTGTAACAAGTGGGGGCAGTCTATCAGCGCGTCCCCGGGCCGCTGTGCCGGCAATTGCGACCCTTCGCCACCGCAATTCGACCCATCGCCGCGGCGCCGACTGGCCACACTGCACAGCGTGACAAACGCCGCACCGCCCCAACTGGCCCCCGCTCCGACCATGCCGGCCGACGCGGAATTCACGCTCACCCCGGCCGACTTCGAGCGCATCCGCAAGCTCATCTACGAGCGCGCCGGCATCAGCCTGCACGCGGGCAAGCAGGCGATGGTGTACAGCCGCCTGTCGCGCCGCCTGCGCGAGACGCGCCATGCCTCGTTTGCGCAGTACCTCGATCAGCTCGAGCGGGGCGGCAGCGATGCCGAATGGCAGGAGTTCGTGAACTGCCTGACCACCAACCTCACGGCCTTCTTCCGCGAGGAGCACCACTTCCACGCCCTCGTCGACGACCTGCGCGCGCTGGCCGCGCGCAACGGCGGCAAGCCGCTGCGCATCTGGTGCAACGCCGCCAGCACGGGCGAGGAGCCGTATTCGCTGGCCATGACGGTGATCGAGACACTGGGCGTCTCGGCCCCGGCGCGGCTGGTGTGCAGCGACATCGACACCAAGGTGCTGGCCACGGCCCAGCGCGGCGTGTACTCGGCCGATTCGCGCGGCCTGAGCCCCGAGCGGCTGAAGCGCCACTTCCTGCGCGGCACGGGCGCCAACAGCGGCAGCATCCGCGTCAAGCCCGAGCTGGCGCGGCTCATCGAGTTCCGCCCCTTCAACCTGATGAGCGCCAGCTGGTCGGCGCTGGGCGAGCCCTTCGACGTCGTGTTCTGCCGCAACGTGATGATCTACTTCGACGCGCCCACGCAGCGCAGGGTGCTCGAGCGCATCCACGGCATCACACGGCCCGGGGCGCTTCTGTACGTGGGCCACTCCGAGAACTTCACCGACTCGCGCGACCTGTTCCGCCTGCGCGGCAAGACCATCTACGAGCGCGTGTAGCGCGGCGGCGGCCCGGGCCTCAAGCCGGGCGCGGCAACCGCCGATATGCCTCTTGGAGAGCCCATGTACGCCGCCACACGCCCCAACCTGCCCAGCCCCGGTGCCCCCGCCGGACGCCCCGGCGCCCCGAGCCGCCTCGAGCGCCTGAAGGCCCAGCCGCGCAAGCCCGGCGAGGCCGGCTTCTTCTTCTGGGACGCGCACTTCAAGAACGACGCCGTCAAGGTGCTGCCCGGCGAGTTCTTCGTGCACGACGAGGACATCCTCGTCATGACGACGCTGGGCTCCTGCATTGCCGCCTGCCTCTGGGACCGCGAGAAGCGCGTCGGCGGCATGAACCACTTCCTGCTGCCCGACGCCGGCGCCGCCGGTGCCGGTGGCGCCGACGGCGGCCGCTACGGCAGCTTCGCCATGGACCTGCTGATCGGCGAACTCGTCAAGCGCGGCGCCACGCGCGCCACGATGGAAGCCAAGATCTTTGGCGGCGGCGCGGTCATCAGCGGCATGAACAGCATCAACGTCGGCGAGCGCAACACGGCCTTCGTGCTCGACTACCTGCGCACCGAGCGCATCACGGTGGTCAGCAAGGACGTGATGGACATCTACCCGCGCAAGGTGTGTTTCCTGCCGGCCAGCGGCAAGGCCATGGTCAAGCGGCTGGCCAGCGCCAACACCGAGGCGCTGGCGGCCCAGGAACGCGCCGCCGCCCAGCGCGCCACGCCCGTGGCCAGCGCCGGCGGCAGCGTCGACCTGTTCTGAACCCCCACCGACGAGCCCCCATGCCCGGCCCCAAGACCCGCGTCGTCGTCGTCGACGACTCCGCCCTCGTGCGCGGACTGCTCACCGAGATCATCGACCGCCAGCCCGACATGTGCTGCGTGGGCAGCGCCGCCGACCCGCTGGTGGCGCGCGCGATGATCC
>Ga0209812_10001322_pt1 | contig 17649 bp, 13 predicted proteins | sample JI71714BDNA_FD_187502 | JGI IMG/M metagenome (GOLD analysis project Ga0209812, IMG submission 187502) | Wastewater effluent complex algal communities from Wisconsin, to seasonally profile nutrient transformation and Carbon sequestration -... | ecosystem: Engineered > WWTP > Effluent > Algae...
CCAAAAGATGCGCTTTTATTCGTTGATGAAAGCCATGTGACCGTTCCGCAAGTAAGGGCCATGTATAATGGCGATAGAGCCCGTAAAAGCTCTTTGGTTGAATATGGCTTTAGGCTTCCTTCTGCGCTTGATAACAGACCTCTTAAGTTTGAAGAATGGATGCAGCTCAGACCTCAAACCATATTCGTTTCAGCGACTCCTTCGGCTTTTGAACTTGAAGAAACAAAAGGGGTGGTAGTAGAGCTAATAATTAGGCCTACAGGGCTTTTAGATCCTGAATGTATTGTGCGACCTGCGGCTAATCAAGTGGAAGATTTGGTCAATGAAATAAAGAATACTATTGCAAAAGGTTTTAGAATTTTAGTTACAACTCTTACCAAAAAAATGGCAGAGGATTTAAGTTCTTACCTACAGGAGCTTGGTTATAAGGTCACTTACCTTCACTCAAATATTCAAACATTAGAAAGGGTGGAGATAATCAAAGATTTAAAAAATGGCACTATTGACGTATTAATTGGAATAAATTTATTAAGAGAAGGGTTAGATATTCCCGAATGCGGTCTTGTGGCTATTCTTGATGCTGACAAAGAAGGATTTTTACGTTCTGAAACATCTTTGGTTCAAACTATAGGCAGAGCTGCAAGAAATAGCGAAGGTAGAGTGATTTTATATGCTGATAGAATAACAAATTCTATGAACAAAGCATTAAGTGAAACATCTAGAAGAAGAGCTCTCCAGCAGGAATATAATACTCTACATGACATCATCCCAAGAACGATTAACAACAAAACACATGCTCTTTTTGAACTAGAGAAGTTGAGCGAGGCAACTAAAAGCGATCAAACCATTAAAAATAACAAAGACACTAAGCTCCTTCAGGATCCTAAAAAAATCAAGTCATATATTGAATCATTACGCAAGGAGATGCTCAAATCAGCAAGTAATCTTGACTTTGAAAATGCTGCCAAAATCAGAGATCAAATCGCCAATTTAGAAGAGGTAGTAGACTTCTTTAGCTAATTATTTATAAAAAAGCACCAAACACTCTCTCCAGTAATAGCTTCTTTTACAATTGCCTTAAGTTGATAAGCCTATTGTAATTTTGGCGAAATTGCTTTAGACTTCGGTCGAAAATACAAAATAAAATACTTACTTACCATTAAAAACAATAACTTATCAATAGTATGTTAAAGCAAATTATCCACTCAGCTCAAGAAGCAATAAACAACAGCAAAAACTCCGAACAATTACAACAAGTGCGAGTAAGCTACTTGGGTAAGTCTGGAATTATAACTGAAGAAATGAAAAAACTAGCTACCGCAGAACCAGAACAAAGGAAAGTGCTAGGTCAAGAAATTAACCATGCCAAAATGCAAATTCAGGAAGCTTTGGAAAAAAGAACTATTGTTTTAGAAGAACAGGAATTAAATGAAAAATTAGCAAAAGAAAAGCTAGATATAACTATTCCCGCTAAACCTACTAAAAAAGGCAGTATTCACCCAATTACTCAATGTATGGAGGAGTTAATTCAAATTTTTTCTAAATACGGATTTGAGATTAAAGAAGGGCCAGATATTGAAGATGATTGGTACAATTTCGGTGCTCTAAATATAGCAGAAAACCATCCGGCAAGACAAATGCATGATACTTTTTACTTAGCTAAAACAACTGATAAAGTTAAACTACTTAGAACCCATACTTCTCCGACCCAAATTCGTACCATGGAGCATGAAAAACCTCCCTTTAGGTTTATCTCCCCTGGGAGAGTGTATCGTTCCGATTGGGACATAACACATACACCTATGTTCCATCAGATTGAAGGGTTGGTTATCGATAAGAACATTAACATGGGACATTTAAAGTACATAATCATTGATTTTATCAGAAACTTTTTTGAAAAATCAGATATAGAAGTACAATTTCGACCAAGTTTTTTTCCTTTCACTGAACCATCAGCCGAAGTGGATATTAAAATGAATAAGCACGATAAGTGGCTTGAGGTTCTTGGTTGCGGAATGGTTCATCCCCAAGTACTGAAAAATGTTGGAATCGATCCAGAAGAATATCAAGGATTCGCTTTTGGCTTAGGACTCGAACGTTTTGCGATGTTAAAATATGGCATAAAAGATTTAAGACAGTTTTTTGAAGGTGACTTAAGATGGCTTAATCACTATAACTTTGCAGCACTAGATATTCCAACACTTGCAGGAGGGCTTACTAGATGAAATTCACTTTATCATGGCTTAAGAAATTTCTTGAAACCAACGCTAGTTTAGAAGAGATAACTAATAAATTGACCATGCTTGGTCTTGAAGTTGAAGAAGTAATAGACAGATCCGCAGAACTTGGGAATTTCGAAGTTGCAGAAATTATTGAAGCAATTCCCCACCCCAATGCAGATAAACTTCGAGTATGCAAAGTTAAAACTGCTTCAGGAATACTAGATATAGTGTGCGGAGCACCAAATGCCAGAAGCGGCATTAAAGTAGTACTTGCTAAAATTGGTACAACCATTCCAAATGGTGGCTTTCAAATTAAGCAATCCAAAATTCGTGGAGTAGACAGCCATGGAATGTTGTGCTCAGCCGAGGAATTGAATATTAAGGGCGACTCTGCTGGAATAATAGAGCTACCGAAAGATGCAGAAATAGGAACTAAGATAATCAAGCATTTTGGTTTTGATGACCCTGTAATTCACATCAATATTACACCCAACAGAGCTGACGGACTTGGCGTATATGGAATCGCAAGAGATTTAGCAGCATCTGGTGTTGGAACCTTAAAAGAGCTACAAATTCCAAAAATCAATGATGAATTTTCTGCAAATTTAGAGCTTAAAGTTTTGAATCAAAAAGCATGTCCTTTATTTGCCATCAGAGAGATTGCTGGTATCAATAACACCGAAACTCCAAAATGGCTAAAAGATTACCTTGAGAATATAGGAATCGGATCAATTTCTCCAGTAGTTGATGTTACGAACTATATATCTTACAGCTTTGGCCAACCAATGCATGCTTATGATGCTGACAAAACAGATGGCACTCTTATAGTTGATACGTTAAGATCTTCAGATAAAATATCTGCATTAAACAACAAAGAATACGATTTACAAGAGGAAGATCTAGTCATTAAAGACGGCAAAGAAATTCAATGTCTTGCCGGGATAATAGGTGGAAAAGTTAGTTCTTGCAGCAATGTTACTAGGAGAATATTCCTAGAATCCGCTTGTTTTGATAGCAACTATGTAATGAATAGTGGTCGAAGATTAATGATCGAAACTGATTCACGCTATCGTTTTGAAAGAAATGTTGATCGAGCATTCTCTCTAAAGGCTTTGGATTATGCAACTGACTTGATACTGAGCATTTGCGGCGGTAAAGCCTCTTCTGTAAAATGTGTGGGAGAAACTACATTACCAACAAAGATTATAGAATTTTCGACAGATTTCTTTTTATCTAGAGCTGGTTTTGAGCTTAGTAGCAAAGAGATTAGCGATATTTTGAAAAAACTTGGTTTCGGTATAGATAATTATGACCAAAATCACGATCAAGAAGACAGCAAATTCTTTAGCATTACTGTTCCCTCTTGGCGTTCGGATATTTCACTAAGAGAAGATATAATCGAGGAAATAGTTAGAATACACGGCTACGAGCAAATCCCTCTTAATCCTCTACCAAAAACATCAGCTAAGCGAATTGTTAACCGCGAGCAAAGAAGCATTATGGATGTTAAAAGACTCATGGCAGTTAACGGTTACACAGAGGTAGTAAGTTGGTCTTTTATTGATAGCAAGAAAGCATCTTTTTTCTCTGAACTCAAACCAGAATTAAAAGTTGTTAATCCGATTAGCATCGATCTTGACTACATGCGCCCATCTATATTACCGAATTTACTGGAATTTGCCGCTAATAACTTAAATAGATCTTTTAAAGATTTGTGTTTATTTGAGTTAGGACCAGTTTTTATGAATACTGGGGAAGTATCTCCTACCAAATCCGTTTGTGGAATCAAGATTGGTAGTAATGGACCTAAAAATTACCATTTTAATACCGAAAAAGTTGATATTTTTGACGTCAAAGCCGACTTAGAAGTCGTGTTAGCAAGTTTTGGTCTTGAGATTGATAAATGTCAAATTAAATCAAATGCTCCAAGTTATTATCACCCTAGTCGATCTGGAACAATTGCACTTGGAAAAAACTTAATTGCGCATTTTGGTCAAGTGCATCCTTCCATATTAAAACTCTTTGAAATTGAATCTGAAGTCATGGCGTTTGAAGTAAATTTATCTAACATTCCTCTAGGCAAAGAAAAATTTGGTAAAAGATCCGACTTCAAAGCTTCCAATTATCAGATGATTGTCCGTGATTATGCTTTTGTAATTGACGAAACACAAAGCGTTGGTGAAATATTAAATTTCATAAGAAATTCTGATAAAAATTTAATAAGGAATGTGAACTTATTTGATATTTACAGCGGTGATAAAATTACAAAGGGCAAGAAGTCAATTGCTATTTCTGTTGCGATTCAAGATGATGGCAAAACACTAACAGAAGAAGATATTGGCAATATTAACAAAATCATTATCTCAAGTGTAGAGACTAAGTTTAACGCCCGCATCAGAGATGTCTAAATCGCTCCTAATAGACATCTCACTGTTAACATGAGCTGATGTATCCGAACGAATTTATGACAATAGTATATAGACCTTTAAAAAACGAAGGCCTTATAGTATAAGCCATACAAGGCGCAGTTAGCGAGGAGCCTGAAAGGCGACGCGGCTATCCAAAACAAGCTAAATGCGGTATTTTTAGTTATTTCTGGGTTGCTTCGCTTCGCTCAGCAGACTTGCTTCCGTGGAGATTTGTAAGTCTGTAAGCTTTATATTACAAGGGTCAGACAACCGTCATGGCGAGCAAAGCGCAGGCTTTGCGTGGCCATCCAGAAAAAATAAAACCTCAGAGTTAAGCCGTTTTATAGTATAAGTACTGGATTGCCACGCTCCCTGGCGGCCCGCTCAGCAATGACTCTTCTGCACTGGCTTTGGCGATCCACGCGAGCAATGCCCGCTCGAGAGTGACGGTTAAGCTTTATCATATAAGGCTTACAATCTTATAGAACAAGGTCTAATTTCGTTCGGATACATCAGAACATGAGTAGCTATGAATTAACAGAGTAGCTATGAATTTTTATCACAAAAATTCAACACCTGATCTCTCCGCTCCAAGATCGCCTTCAAATAGTCATCGGTTAAGAATTCTAGTTTAAGATCTGAAGCAAAAATATCCTTCAGTAATGGCAAATCCAACTTTCTTAAAGGGTCTATTAAATGCTTAGAACATCTTTCTGTATATGGTTTAATAAAATTCGGATCCTGGTCATGATATTTGATCCACAAAGAGTTTTTATATATAACATATGTTAATATCTCACTCTGAAATTTAAAATTCTCATAAAATGATTCCGGTATTTTATCACCAAAAGTTTCTTTTAGCTTTGCAAGTGAAAAATTTTCTATAGTTTTTGCTTCATCAAAAGGAAACGGACTAGCCCAATCATCTGTATTAAATTTATCGCTATAAAGAACTCTAACGAATGGGATATCACCATAGTTTTTAACATACTGTCGATTGCAAATTCCCATATTATCTATAGCAACAAGATGGAGCTTACCTATATAAGGATAGATAAGTAAATTATGGGGCCCGGAATCCCATTGACCAAAAACAAAATAAAAAATCCTAAGTCCATCACTTTGATCTTTATCCGCCCTACTTAAATATATTTGGTAGTTGCCTGAAGACAAAAGATCTATAGACGTGTCCACAAAAAGCTGCATACTACCGGTTGTTCCATTAATAGTCCTTAAAGTAGTTGGTGGAATAAGAGGAAACCCTAAATGCACCGATGCTCTGTAAGAAGCAACCTCAGACATTAAGCAACCTACATCACTCATAGGCAAAGTTTTAAATACTGCTTTCAGCCCACCTTCAAGGGTTACCAAAAAAACATCCCCATAAAAATCAGCGACTTTCCCCATTTTCTCCAGAGCCTCTTTCATAGGCTCTAATTTAAGAACAGTGGAATCTTTCAATAATCTAACAACTTCAGGATCAGACCAGCTACTAGGGTCATCAAAAGACTTTGCATAGCTATTAAAGGAGAAAGCAAAACAGACTAGTAATATTAGAATTTTTGCACGCATATAAATCTTCAACCTAAATTTTTTTAATTATATGGCTTTCGCTAACACTAACTAACAGTTTAAACTAAAAAACAAGATAAATCTAGGGTTTTTTAATTATACTTTCAAAATTTCTTGTTCTTTGGTTTTTATGTGCCCATCTACCTTGTCAGTAAAGTCATTAGTAAGCTTTTGGATCTCTTCTCCAATATTGTGGTGATCATCTTTAGAGATATTGCCATCTTTTTCAAGTTTTTTTAAATGCTCCATCCCGTCTCTTCTTATATTTCTTAAAGCAACTTTAGTATTTTCTCCGTATTTATGAGCTATCTTCACTAATTCTTTTCTTCTTTCCTCGCTTAAAATTGGCAAGCTCATTCTGATCAATTGACCATCAGAACTAGGATTCAATCCAAGGTTTGCATCAGCTATCGCCTTTTCAACAGTTTTCACCATCCCTTTATCCCAAACTTGTACTGAAATAGTTTTTGCATCAGGCGTAGAGACCGTACCTACCTGAGAAATAGGCATTTTGCTTCCATACACTTCCACTACTACAGGATCTAGCAAATTAGCAGAAGCTCTTCCAGTTCGAAGACCTGATAATTCCTTCTCAAGAACAGCAATTGCTTTATTCATTTTATCAGTTAAATCATTTTTTAATAATTGATTCATCTCTTTAACACCTCTTTAGTTTATGTTACTAACTATCAATATCACTCCCCTATAATCGTAGTAGACTCACCTTCTCCCTTTAATACAGCGGCAAGATTGCCTCGTTTTTTTATAGAGAAAACTTTTATAGGAAGATTATTTTCTCTAGCAACAGCAATAGCTGCCATATCCATCACTTTTAAATTATCCCTTAAAACATCAGTATAAGTTATTTCTTTGAATTTTTTGGCATTCACATTCTTCTTAGGATCGAAATCGTATATACCATCAACATTTGTGCCTTTGAATAAACAATCACAATTCATTTCAATAGCTCTTAAAACCGCTGCGCTATCAGTAGTAAAGAACGGATTACCAATACCAGCTGCAAAAATCACCACTCTACCTTTTTGCATATGTCTCCTAGCTCTACGCCTGATAAAAGGCTCACAGATGCTCATCATCGGAATGGCTGATTGAACGCGAGTATAAATGCCAATATTTTCCATAGTATTCTGCAATGCCAAGGCATTGATCACAGTCCCAAGCATCCCCATATAATCAGCTGCTGCGCGCTCCATACCAAGAGCTGATGCATCGGTTCCACGGTAAATATTTCCGCCACCAACTACAACGCAAACTTGCACCCCTAGCTCCATTACATCTTTTATATCTTCCGCTATAGCCTTCAAAGTTTCGAAATCATGACCGAAAGATTTATCCCCCATCAGCGCTTCACCAGAAACTTTAAAAAGAATTCTTTTGTAGTTTATAGATGCCATAGAAATATTTATAAAATAGAAATAAAAAACCAAGTGTAATTTGTAGACTACTAGGCCTGTATGCTAAAGCAAGTATTATTTTTGTCAAGTATAACAAAATAGCAACCGGTAAAAACAAAAATAGCTTGAAAAATATTGGTTTTTTTGGCTCTCATGCATTATCATTATCTGTGCTAGGCTTTGAAATAATACTTAAGCAGATGTATAGATACTAAGTTTTAAGAGAAAAACTTAAATGCGTGATTTTATTTAAGAACTTCAAATAATTTGATATGCCAAAATTAACTATAGACGGTCAAGAAATAGAAATAGAAGATGGTTTAACGGTTATGCAAGCTTGCGAGCAAGCTGGCGCGGAGATCCCACATTTTTGTTTTCATGAACGTTTAAGAATAGCCGGCAATTGCCGCATGTGTTTAGTTGATGTTGAAAAATCACCAAAACCTGTTGCGTCCTGCGCTATGCCCGCTAGCGAGGGGATGGTAGTTCACACTAATACTCAAAGGGTTTTAAAAGCTCGCCAAGGGGTTATGGAGTTTTTGTTAATCAATCATCCATTAGATTGCCCTATATGCGACCAAGGGGGAGAGTGTGATCTGCAAGATCAAGCTTTTAGGTATGGAAAAGGTAGAAGTAGATTTTCTGAAGATAAAAGAGCAGTGCAAGATAAAAACCTTGGACCATTAATTAAAACAAACATGACCAGATGCATTCACTGCACTCGTTGCGTTAGGTTTTCCTCTGATGTAGCTGGAGTTCCAGAAATGGGAGCGATAGGCCGCGGAGAGCATATGGAAATTGTTAGTTATTTGGAAAAAACACTTACCTCAGAACTATCTGGTAATATGATAGATTTATGCCCCGTAGGCGCCCTAACCTCTAAACCATATGCTTTTACAGCAAGAAAATGGGAGCTACATAGCACGGAATCGATAGATGTTATGGACGCAGTAGGCTCTAATATCAGGGTAGATTCGAGGGGATTAGAGGTAATGAGGATTTTACCTAAGTTAAATGAAGATATCAATGAAGAATGGATTTCCGACAAAGCGAGATTCTCTTACGATGGCCTTAAAAATCAGAGACTAGACAGGCCATATATTAAGAAAAACGGCAAATTTCACGAGGCAACATGGAAAGAAGTTATGGATTTTATAACCTCTAAATTTGCAGACATAACAAACAAATCCGCAATAGCTGCAATTGCTGGCACCCTAGCCCCTTGTGAAACCATGTTTTTACTTAAAAAATTACTTTCATATTTTGGCTCCGAATTGTGCGACGCTAATCAGTTCGGCTATAAATTTGATACTTCTTCCAGGGCTAACTATCTTTTCAACACGACGATAGCTGGAATAGAAAAAGCAGACTTATGCTTGCTTATTGGGGCAAATCCTAGACAAATTGCTCCGGTCTTAAATGCCAGAATTGGTAAAATGGTAAGGCATGGCAGTTTAAAAGTTGCAAGAATCGGAGAGGTTGATGACCAAACTTACAAAATCATGGAACTAGGTTCTCAGCTGCAAATGTTAGAACAGCTACTCTCTGATAACCCTGAAAATTCTAGCGCTAAGACTTTAGACGAAAATTTTATTCTGGAATTTAAAGATTTTTTAGCCAAAGCTACTAATCCCATAATCATCGTTGGGGACGCTGCTCTTAACCGCTCTGATGCTTATGGACTGTTTGATTTATTGCATAAAATTATCCAGAAATATAATATAAATCGCCCAGGATGGAATGGTTTTAACATATTACACAATCATGCTTCTATGGTTGGAGCTATCGATATTGGTTTCATTTACGGCTCTGAAGGTAATGGCACGTCTGAAATTTTAGAAAAAACAGGAAATAATGATGTTGAAATGCTGTATCTACTTGGTGCAGATGATATTGATTTAAGCAAAATAGGTGATAAAACTTTTGTAATATATCAAGGACATCACGGTGATTCTAGTGTAAATAGGGCAGATGTCATTCTGCCAGAAGCAGCATATACTGAACAAGATGGGATGTATGTTAATTTAGAAGGAAGGTTACAAATCGCAAGATCAGTTGTTTCACCTATTGGCGATGCTAAAACTGGAGTCGAAATAGTTAATATGGTAGCAAAGGCTATGGGGATTGAATTTACTAATAATAGTTTGAAAAAAATTCATGAGGAAATGGCAGCAAAGCACGAGGTTTTTGATCATGTAGACGAAATAATTCCGAGTAATTTTGTGCCTTTTAAATCCAATGTTAAGCTATTAAAAGAACCTTTGAAAAAGCTGAATATAAATTACTATATGACCGACCCTATTAGCAGAGCATCAGTAACAATGGCAAGATGCACTAAAGCTATTAATGCTCAAATTGTTGATGCCCAAACCATCAATGATTTAAAAGAAAAGGAATTAGCAAAGGGAGCTTAAAGAGATGACAGAGCTATTGAACATATCTTATGAATATATCCTACCGTTAATTCTGATTGCCTTAAAAATACTTGCTATCATATTGCCTTTATTGCTAGTAGTCGCTTATTTAACATATGCCGAACGCAGGGTTATAGGGCTTATGCAAATGCGTCGCGGCCCTAATGTTGTTGGTCCTTTTGGTTTATTGCAACCAATCGCTGATGCTGTTAAATTAGTGTTTAAGGAACCAATTATTCCAACCCCAGCTAGCAAAGTTGTTTTTATCATCGCACCAATGATAACTTTCATTCTAAGTTTAATTAGCTGGGCAGTGATACCTTTTGCTAAAGGCGTAGTACTTGCTGATATTAATGTTGGGGTTTTGTATGTTTTAGCCACTTCTTCTCTTGGGGTATATGGTATTATAATGGCAGGTTGGGCTAGTAATTCGAAATATGCTTTTTTAGGCGCTATTCGCTCTTCTGCTCAAATGATATCTTACGAGGTTTCAATGGGGCTTGTTATAGTAACTGTTTTACTCACTACTGGTACCTTAAATTTAACCGAGATTGTTGAACGGCAACGTGATATACCATTTTGGATCCAGCTATTGATGGCCCCTATGGCAGTGGTATTTTTCATCTCGGTCTTAGCAGAGACCAACCGCTTACCTTTCGATCTTCCAGAGGCTGAATCCGAATTGGTCGCTGGTTATAATGTTGAATATTCATCCATGAGTTTTGCGTTATTTTTCCTTGGTGAATATGCTAATATGGTGCTAGTTAGCGCTATGACAACTGTATTTTTTTTGGGTGGATATTTGCCACCATTTGGTATAAGCATTTTGTACGCCGTACCAGGTTTTGTTTGGTTTGTTGTTAAAGTCTGTTTCTTGTTGTTTATATTTTTATGGATTAGAGCTACTTTGCCAAGATACAGGTACGACCAACTAATGCGCCTTGGTTGGAAAATATTTCTGCCATTAACATTATTATGGGTGGTTTTGGTATCTTCCTTGCTAGTGTTTACTAATAACCTACCATAGGAATTTTTGTTGTTTTGTAGCTTGGTTTTTGTAGCTTGATGTAATTGTTATGATTTTTTTATGATTCCAAATATTTTTAGATATATAAAATCTTTTGCTTTATACGAAATAATCTGTGGGATGTATCTTACCCTGCGATATTTGTTTAAACCAAAAGTAACTCTTAACTATCCTTACGAAAAAAGCCCGATTAGTCCAAGATTCAAAGGCGAGCATGCTTTAAGAAGGTATGAAAATGGAGAGGAACGATGTATTGCTTGTAAGCTGTGCGAGGCAATATGTCCAGCGCAGGCTATTCTAATTGAAGCAGAAGAAAGAGCGGACGGTAGTCGCCGTACTACAAGATATGATATAGATATGACAAAATGTATTTATTGCGGTATGTGCCAAGAAGCCTGCCCAGTGGATGCAATTGTGGAGGGACCAAATTTTGAATTTGCCACCGAAACTCACGAAGAGTTGTTATACAACAAAGACAGACTACTTCAAAATGGAGAAATTTGGGAGCAAGAACTTGCTAAAAAACTAAAAGACGATTACTTATATAGGTAGGCAAGAAGAAGCGCCTAGGATGGCTTAAAAAGCGCCGGTAGTAACTTTAGTTAGTAGTTATAGTTAATATACAAAAAACATTTAAGTTAAAATATAAAATATGGCAATATTTTTCTACCTCTTTGCATCATTGCTAGTATTTAGCAGTATTATGGTAATTAGCAGCCGCAATCCAGTACATGCTGTGTTGTGGTTAATAGTTACTTTCTGTAATGGATCTGGTTTAATGGTGTTGATAGGCGCAGAGTTCCTGGCAATGATGCTCATTATAATTTACGTTGGCGCAGTTGCCGTGTTGTTCTTATTTGTAGTAATGATGCTTAATATGAATTCTGCAGAATTTAAGGGAATAATCGGAGGAGAAAGCTCTGTTGGTATAGTAATTGCTGGATTTTTGTTCGTTGATTTAGTTGCAGTTGTTTTATTTAGTAGCAAGGATGTATCGCCTGTATATAATTTACAGTTTGTTGTTGAACCTGGGGTAAGTAATGCTTCAGCAATAGCAAGACTACTATATACTGATTTTATTCTGCCGTTTCAAACTGCTGGAATAATATTGTTCGTGGCAATGATTGCTAGTATTGCGCTCACTTTACGACTCAGACCAGGAGTTAAGAGACAAAAACCAGCGGATCAGTTGAAAAAAAGCAAAGAGAATAGTCTGTTTTTAGCAAAAAATACGGGAAAATTTGGGTTAAGTAATTTGAATTATGATGATTAGTGAAATTTCATTAGAACATTATTTGATTTTATCATGTTTGCTTTTTTCAATAGGAGCAACCGGTTTGTTTATGAACCGCAAAAGTGTAATTACTATACTGATGGCAATTGAATTAATGCTGCTTGCTGTAAATTTGAATTTCGTAGCTTTTTCAATATATCTAGAAGATATGGTAGGTCAGGTATTTTCTATAATAGTACTTTCAATTGCAGCTGCTGAAGTGTCGATAGGATTGGCTATTTTAGTGTTATATTTCCGTAATCGTGGTTCTATTGAAATTGAAGATATTAATCAAATGAAAGGTTAGGGAGTAAGGAATGACAGAATTAATTACCAAACTAATCATTTTTTTACCTCTCATTTCTGGTATTTTTAACGGTGTTTTGTGTAAAAAAATTCGCAACACAGAAGCTGCTATTGTCTCGACCCTTGCCATTACGATCGCTGCTGCTTGTGCCTTTAAAGTTTTCCTAATAGCCGGCGTAAATAAAGAGGTGATTCACGTATTTATTAGCAAATGGATTTATTTCAGTTCTGTTTCAGTCAACTGGACGATTTATGTTGACCAGCTAACTGCTATAATGTTTTTACTTGTAACTTTTGTTTCAACTGTCGTACATATATATTCGCTTGGTTATATGCATGATGATAAGAACTTACCAAAATTTTTATCATATCTGTCGTTATTTACTTTCTTTATGCTAGCTTTGCTTTCAGCAGATAATTTCTTACAACTATTTTTTGGTTGGGAAGGAGTGGGATTATGTTCTTATCTACTTGTTGGTTATTACTATCATAAAGATTCGGCTAATAAAGCTGCTATTAAAGCATTCTTAGTTAACAGAGTCGGAGATTTTGCATTCATAATAGGCATCATTATGATGATGCTTTACGCTCATAGTATAGAGTTTAAAGAAGTATTCGCACAGAGTAAACTCTTAGCAGCAATGAACATTGACATCTTAGGGCATGATTTTATAGTTCTTGATGTAATATGTTTGATGCTATTTGTCGGTGCTACTGGCAAATCAGCTCAAATCGGTATGCATGTTTGGTTACCAGATGCTATGGAAGGCCCTACTCCAGTTTCAGCTTTAATTCATGCTGCAACAATGGTTACAGCTGGCATATTTTTGGTCGCACGTTGTTCGCCGATGTTCGAACATAGCCAAGCTGTTTTAGTTGTTATTACAGTAGTTGGCGCGGTAACTTGTTTATTTGCTGCAAGCATCGCTATAGCCCAAACGGATATTAAGAAGATAATCGCCTATTCTACATGCAGCCAGCTTGGTTATATGTTTTTTGCTTGTGGAGTTTCGGCGTATCAGGTTGGAATTTTTCATTTAGTTACTCACGGTTTTTTCAAAGCTTTGTTATTCTTGTCTGCTGGCAGTGTTATTCACGCAGCTCACACTCAGGAGATATTCGAAATGGGGGGAATTTGGAAAAAAATGCCTGTAACTTATGCTAATTTCTGGATGGGTTCATTAGCTATTATTGGAATTTTTCCTTTAGCTGGTTTTTATTCTAAGGACTTGGTATTAGAAGCGGCTTATGAGGCTGGAGGAGTTGGAGAGTTTGCTTTTGTTCTTGGAATTTTAGCAGCTATTTTAACTGCCATTTATTCTTTTAAAATTATCGTAGTAGTTTTTCATGGCAAAACTAGGCTCACAGATTCTGCTTTTGATCATGTTCATGAAGCACCAACTATTATGAACCTGCCTTTATTAATTTTGGTAGCTGGAACCTTATTTTCTGGAATGATTGGCTATTATCTCTTATCGATTAATAATCCAGCTGGATATTTTTCCGGGGCTATTTTTAATTTAGATGAAAAGCATGGTGAACATCATGTAAGTATGTTAATTCAGAATTTACCTTTGGTTGTTGGCATAACTGGCTCACTAATTGGTATTTACTGCTATAAGCACGGATTAAATCGAAGAATCTCAGAGATTTTGAGACCAATATATTTATTATTGAAAAATAAATATTTCTTTGATGAATTTTATGACAAAACATTTATTAGATTGACTAATACCCTAAGTAGGTGGTCTGGGTATTTCGATGTTAGGATAATAGACCGCTTTGGACCAAACGGTTTTAGTTATATGACTAGAGGCTTTAGCTGGTGCGTGTCTCAATTACAGACTGGCTATTTGTTTAGCTATGCATTATATGTGATATTTTCTTTAATGCTTTGTATAACGATTTTTGTATTTAAATATTTGTAAAGTAGATAGATAATAAATGTTAGATTTACCAGTTTTATCAATCAGTATTCTACTACCGCTAGCTAGCGCTTTGTATATTACTGTGTTTATTAGTCATAGTAAATCGCTAAGAAAGCAAGTATACGCCATGTATGTAGCTGTTTTGAGTTCTGTTCTTACATTAATTGCTACATCGTATTTATTATTCAGTTTTGATACAAAAGTTGAAGGGTTTCAATTTGTAGAAAAATATAGCTGGATTAAGGCTATAGGTCTTGAATATTTTATTGGAGTTGATGGTTTATCGCTACTATTCGTTTTTTTAACAGCTTTACTGACTTTAATTTGTGTTGTAGCTAGCATATTTACTATTAAGAAACGTATAAAAGAATATTTGCTTTGCTTTTTACTACTCGAATCTTTTTGTATAGGGACGTTTTCTTCACTTAATCTGTTGTTATTTTACGGATTTTTTGAGGTGATTTTGATCCCAATGTACATAATCATAGGAGTTTGGGGAGGAGAAAACAGGGTATATGCTGCGATGAAATTTTTCCTTTACACATTTTTTGGATCTGTCTTTTTATTGCTTGCGATAATTTACATCTACTCTCAAACTGGTACTTTTAACATGATGGAGCTAAACATAAAATTACCAGAGCTATCTTTAGAGGTACAAAAAATATTATGGATTGGGATGTTTATTTCTTTCGCAATAAAAGTTCCAATGCCACCGTTTCATACTTGGTTACCGGATGCCCACGTTCAAGCACCGACTGCTGGATCGGTTATGCTTGCTGGAATTTTGCTAAAAATTGGGGGATATGCTTTTATCCGAGTTCTGCTACCAATGCTACCAGAAGCATCTCTAGCTTTTGCCCAGTATGTGTTATGGCTCAGCGCTTTTGCGATAGTTTATGGTTCTTTGGTAGCGCTTGCGCAAACTGACATGAAAAAAATGATAGCTTACTCTTCGGTAGCTCATATGGGTTATGTTACTGGCGGTATATTTAGTTTTACTGAAAAAGGGCTCGCTGGGGCGGTGTTTCAAATGATTAGCCATGGACTAGTCTCTTCGGCTTTGTTCTTATTTGTTGGTATGCTTTATGAACGCCACCACACTAAAGAAATAGGCAAATATGGTGGGGTAGCTTCGAGTATGCCATTATTATCTAGCCTATTTATGATTACAATGCTTGCTTCCGTTGGTTTGCCTGGTCTTAGTGGATTTGTTGGTGAGTTTTTGAGTATAGTTGGTATGTATGAAATATCTCCAATTATTGGAGTGATAGCGGCGTTTGGAGTGGTGCTTGGTGCGACTTACATGTTAAAACTTTACAAACAAGTGATTTTTGGAGAAGTTAAGGATCCCGTGATAGCTGGTTTTAATGACTTACACTTATACGAAAAACTAGCAATTATTCCTCTAGTTGTTTTAATAATCTACATTGGAATTTTGCCAGATGGGGTATTGCGGATCGTAAGCATCCCTTTAACTAATTAAGAGTTGCTAAAAATAACCAAATTTAAATTTTGATATAAAAATGCTTGGTCAATTTAATTTAATTCTGCCAGAAATAGCTTTAACTGTTGTTACTCTTTTTGCGCAAGTTGTAGCTGTATTTTACAGATCTTCTTTGCGCTTTATTACTTTAGCTCTGATAGTTGCTTTGATTGGAATAATTACTGGACTTTTATATTTTGTACCTCAAACTGAAATAGGATTTTCTAGTTCTTTTGAAGTTTCATCAACAATTCATTTGTTTAAAGCTTTAATCTTGGGCTTAACTATTATGAGTATAGTTTTGTATAAAGAATTAAGAAAAATTTCCAATAAGCCGATTAAAATGGAGTTTGTAACTTTAATGTTGTTATCAACATTGGGGGTTTTTATCTCGATTTCTGCAAGAGATTTTATTCTTCTATTTTGTGGCCTTGAATTGCAGGCTTTAGCTGGTTATGCAATGGCAGCCTTCAATGTTAATGAAGTAAAATCTTCAGAGGCTGGTCTGAAATATTTTGTGCTTGGTGCTTTAATTAGCTGCTTGATGTTACTTGGCCTATCTTTCTTGTATGGATTCAGCGGTAGTATGTACTTTGCTGACATCAAGACGGTCTTAAATGAAACTTTTCATATGGGATTAGTTATCGGTGCTATTTTGGTATTAGCAGCAATATTATTCAAACTATCAGCCGCTCCTTTGCATATATGGACTCCCGATGTATATGAAGGGGCTCCGATTGCTGCGGTTACGTATTTTTCTGTAGCGCAAAAAATAGGCGTTTTGGTAGTTTTAGTGAATTTCATTACCTTGGTAGTTGGAGATTATGTCAGAATCTCGGTGGATTTGATAAAAATAGCAGCTGTTTTGTCAATTTTAATCGGTTCGCTTGGTGCTATAATGCAGTTTTCATTAAAAAGATTAATGGCATATAGTACTATATTAAATGTGGGATATGTTCTGATAGCCATTTCTTTGCATTCTGATAATGGTCTTTATGCTGCTTTGTTATATATGTTCATTTATGTCATAGGTACGATTGGCTTTTTTGCTTGTTTAATAGCTCTTTTTGGCCCAAAAGCTGACACAGCCAGCTTTGCAGATTTACGCGGCATAGCCGAACAAAAAAAGGCTATTGGACTAGCAATAAGTATTATTATGTTTTCGATGATAGGTTTACCACCTCTTGCAGGTTTTTTTGGTAAATATTACATTTTTTATAACGCAATATTACAAGGCGAAATATTTCTTGCACTACTTGGTGTATTAACTAGCGTAGTTGCTGCATTTTATTATTTAAAAGTTATAAAATATATGTATTTTATGGAAAGGACTGAAGAACTGACTAACATAAAAACCAATCGTGGTTTGCTTATGATATCAGTATTTTCGATAGGTTTTACGTTGTTTTTCTTTATTTTTGCTTCTTCGTATCTTATCTGATTCATTGTTATTTCAAATAAAATATTATAGAGAAGTGTAGGTTATTTTTAAAAAATATGAAATGTTAGTTCCTTGGCTAAAACAGTTTGACCTGCTAATATTCGATTGTATTGATAGTACAAATGATGAGGCTATACGTCTTTTAAAAGCTGGAGTAAGA
>Ga0209812_10001323_pt1 | contig 17627 bp, 14 predicted proteins | sample JI71714BDNA_FD_187502 | JGI IMG/M metagenome (GOLD analysis project Ga0209812, IMG submission 187502) | Wastewater effluent complex algal communities from Wisconsin, to seasonally profile nutrient transformation and Carbon sequestration -... | ecosystem: Engineered > WWTP > Effluent > Algae...
GACGTGTACGGGTACTTCAGCTTCGTGGCGCAAGAGGGCGACACCATCCTTTTCAGCGCCGTGGGCTTCCAGCGCTCGCAATACGTGATCCCCGACAGCCTGAACGATGGTAAGTACTCCATGATCCACGTGCTGGGCCGCGACACGGTCACCTTGAAGGAATTCACCGTGTACCCCTGGCCTTCGCGCGAGCAGTTCCGCGATGCTTTCCTCGCGCTGCGCCTGCCCGCCGATGACCACCAGCTCGCCCTGCGCAACCTCTCCCCTGCCGAAATGGTGCAGCGCATGGAGAACCTGCCGCCCGACGCGTACCAGAGCTTCCAGTACCAAATGGCCATGGACCACACGCGTCTGTACTACTCGGGTGGCACACCGGTGGTGAACCTCTTCAACCCCATTGCCTGGGCGCAATTCCTTCAGGCCTGGCAGAACGGGGCGTTCAAGAAGAAGGACTAGCACCCGTTCTAGGGAGCTAAGGAGGAAGTAAAAAAGAAGAAAGAGTTCCTTCCCGGTACCATGTCCTCCTTCCGTATGATCGCACAGACCCTTTTCGGGTTGGAGGATGTGCTTCGGAACGAATTGGTGAAGCTGGGCGCGCGCGACATCGAGCGCCACAATCGCGCGGTGAGTTTTCGGGGCGACCTCGGCTTCCTCTACAAGGCCAATTTGTGTTTGCGCACCGCGATCCGTGTGTTGGTGCCGATCGAAACCTTCGACATGCGCACCGCCGAGGAGTTGTACCGGGGCATCGGGTGCATTGCTTGGGAAGACTTCCTAAGTCCCGCCGATACGCTCGCCATCCGGTGCACCTTGAACACGCCGCACCTGGACCATTCGCAGTTCGCGGCGCAGAAAGCGAAGGATGCCATCGTGGACCGCTTCCGCGAACGGTTCAAGGAGCGCCCTTCCGTGGATCTAGAGGATCCGACAGTGCGCATCCAATTGCACATCATCGGCGATCAGTGCCATGTCTCGTTGGACAGTTCGGGCACCTCGTTGCACGAGCGGGGCTATCGCACGGACACCGGTTCGGCGCCGATCAACGAAGTGCTGGCCGCTGGTATGGTTCAACTCACCGGTTGGGATAAACGCCTCGCCCTTGTGGACCCCATGTGCGGCTCGGGCACCATCGCCATCGAAGCCGGACTGCTCGCGGGCAACATACCGCCGGGCATCTTCCGCAAGGGATTCGGTTTCCAGAAATGGAATGACTACGATGAGGACCTGTATGGCACCATCCACGATGCCGTGCTCGGGCGCATCAGCGAAGAGCAACCGGTGATCATCGCGGGCGAGCGTTCCCGGACCATCGCCGATCTGGCCCGCATCAACGTGGCCAACGCGCAGCTGGAGGATGTCGTAGAAGTGCGCCACACGCCGTTCGAAGACTTGGAACCTCCGCCGGGCAAGGGCATCCTCATCATCAATCCGCCCTACGGTGAGCGGATGGACCACCGCGGCGCGGAAGCCGAAGCGGAGGTCGAGGAGATCAACGCGTTCTACAAGATGATCGGCGACACTTTGAAGAAACGCTGGGCGGGCTGGCAGGCATGGGTGATCACCTCGAACCTCGAGGCCGCCAAGCATATCAAGCTCACCCCGAAACCGCGGATCCAACTCTTCAACGGTGCGCTGGATTGCCGCTTCATGCGCTACGACCTGTACGAAGGATCGCGAAGGCTGACGCCCCGACCGACACCCACGCCATGAGCGCCAACCACAAAGCCATCGCCCTGCGCTGGTTCGCCGCGTTCAATGCGCATGATCTGGAAGCGCTGCTCGCCCTTTATGCCGACGATGCCGAGCACTACAGTCCGAAGCTGAAGGTGCGACAGCCGGAGACCAACGGACTGATCACCGGAAAGGCCGCACTGCGAGCGTGGTGGCGCGATGCCTTCGATCGCCTACCCAGCCTGCGGTACGAAGTGGTGAAACTGACGGCGGATGAGGAGCAGGTCTTCATGGAGTATATCAGGCATGTGCAGGATGAGGCCGATCTCCGCGTGGGTGAAGTGCTGGAGATCCGTGGTGATGTCATCGTGGCCTCGCGGGTGTATCACGGATAGGTGCGTGTTTTGAACGCATCGTGGTGTGGCGTGTACCGCACACCAAAACACCGCAGATGCATCCATTCCTACGCCCGTTGTTGCTCGTTCCCGCCCTCTTGCTCACGCTCCTCGCACGCCCACAGGCGATGGGTAACCTCATGTATGAACAGAACAGCCGCATCTTCTTCCAACAGGCCGAACAACCGGTGAAAGCCACGGTGCAAGGCAACTTGCTCGTGTTGGAAGTGAACGCCATGATGAACATGCGCGCGGACAGCTACCTCGCCATCTTCCACATCACGCAACTGGGGCAGACCGCCGAAGAGGCTGACAGCTTGATGAACGAGCGCATCACCAGCTTCACGAGTCGCGTGAAGAAGGATGGCGTGAAGGAGGCCGACGTGTTCGCGGACATGCTCTCCTTCGTGCCCGTCTATGAGATCGAGACCACGAAGAAGCTCTTCAGCAAGTCCTATCAGGAAGTGCCGGCAGGCTTCGAGATCCAGAAGAACATCCACGTCCGGTTCACCGATGCCCGCATCCTGGACAAGCTCGTGACCGCCGCAGCGAAGGAGGAGATCTACGACCTGGTGAAGGTCGACTTCTTCGTACACCAACAGAGCGCGTGCTACGACACCTTGCGAATGTTCGCCACGAAGCTCCTACAACAGAAGCTCGACAACTTCGATAAGCTCGGCTTGCAGGTGAAGGACAGCCACCGCACGGCGGCCGAGAAGAACGGAGCCTACTTCCCGCTCGATCGCTACACCGCCTACCAAAGCCGCACCCAAACGAGCTTGAACAGCCGTCGCAAAGGAGAGCTCGTGAACGACGTGAAGAAGAGCAACACCCTGTTCTACAACAAGGTGCCCTATGGCAACTTCGATATCGTACTCCACGCGGAGATCACCGAGCCGCCGGTGCAGTACACCTACAACCTCACCATGTACTGCCAGCTGCCCGAGGCCTTCCAGGATAAGAAGGGCGAGAAGGAAGTGAAGGAGATCATCAAGTACATGATGATCACCAAGGACGGCGATGTGAAGGAGCTTCCGTTGTAGTTTTCGCCTCGACCAGGACAACGGTATGGGTGTTGTTCGGCGTTGAACAGCATGCGCACACCTTCACCGGCCCTCAAGTACCTGATCTGCATCGTTGGAACTTTGGCCGTGGGCAGCCTGAGCGGGCTGGCCACGGCTTCTTCCATCGAGACCTGGTATGCCACCTTGGAGAAACCGAGCTTCAATCCGCCGAACTGGATCTTCGGACCAGTGTGGACCTTGCTCTACGTATTGATGGGCATCGCAGCGGGCCTAGTGTGGAACGCGCGCCACGATCAGGGACAAGTGCGCTCGGCACTTCGCCTCTACATCATCCAACTCGTGCTGAACGCCACTTGGTCCCTGGTCTTCTTCAGCCTGCGATCACCAGCAGGTGCGTTGGTCAACATCGTACTCCTGCTCATCGCCATCGTACTCTGCATTCGGGCCTTTCGGGTGGTGCAACCGCGGGCAGCCTACCTGCTCTATCCGTACCTCGCTTGGGTGAGCTTCGCCACGGTGCTCAACGCCTCGGTGGCGGTATTGAACTGATCAAGCCGCCAGAGCTGCCGCACGATCCTGTTGGGTGATGATCGCCTGCAGGCCGAAGAGCACGTGCAACGGCTCCATCGGCTCCACACCCGCTTCCGTGAAGGTGTAGGTGCGCTCCAATGTCCGCCAATCCATGCCCGCACGCACCGCCAACCGCATGGTCCCAGATGCATCTGTGAATTCGTAGGTGCTGCTGAACCAGTTCTTACGAGCGATGCGGAACAGTTCTACTCCATTCGCCGTCCTGATCACCGCACCACGCCACTGGTAGTCCGCGATCAGTACCGGGACATCCTCGGCGTAGAGGGCGATATCGCTGGTCCAGCCCTTCATGGACTTCGCCTTGAACACCCCGTTCGCCGCGATGATCTCCGCTGTGGCGCTGTACCACTTCGGTCGCACCAAGGTGCCCAACGACCGGCCCTGTTCATCCAGCAGGCTCCACGTGCGCTTCGCGGTGCGTTCGAATCGGAAGGTGGGAAGGAGGTGCATGGCCTGAGAATTCGACACCACGAAATTGACTCCGGATGCGCTACCCTGCGAGCAGCTTCGGATGAACGGGAGGCGTCCCGGATGACCGGTCTACCTTCCGATGGCCTCGGTGGGTTTGCCCGCTGTGCGTACCGCCTTCACCCGCGCCGCCACGGCATCGTGTACCACTTCCTGGATCTTGGTGCGGATACCCATATCCGCCAGCTTGTTGGTGGTGGCGTTCGGATAGACCCGGTTGCTGAGGAACACGTACACCACATGCTGGTCAGGATCCACCCAAGCCATGGTGCCCGTGAAGCCCGTATGACCGAAGCTGGCGTAACTCACGCAGTCGCAGGTGGGTCCACCCTTGCCGCGTACGGGTTTGTCCCAACCCAAGCCGCGGCGGTTGCCGGTTCCACTCGGTGAACAGAACTGGCACTTGGTGAATTCCGCCACCACGGCTTCGCTGAGGTAGCGCCGGCCACCGTACACACCGCCATTGGCGAGCATCTGCATCACCATGCCCAGGTCGTTCGCATTGCTGAAGAGGCCGGCGTGCCCGGCCACACCGCCCTTCATGGCTGCGCCCTGGTCATGTACATCGCCGTGGAGCTGGCGCATGCGGAAGTTGAGGTCGTACTCCGTGGGGGCGATCCGCGTGAGCGGGAACCGTTCCCATGGTTTGTAGCCGATCGTGTTGGCGCCCATGGGCCGATAGAAGGTGCTGCTCACGTAGCGGTCCAAGGGCATGCCGGTGATGCGTTCGATCACCTCCTGCAGGAGGTAATACCCCATGTCGCTGTAGACGTACTCGCCCTTCTTGCCCAATGGGGTGGTCACCACCCAGGTGAGCATGCTGTCGCGATAGGCTTGGGGGATGTACAACTTGTCGGCCACGCGAACCGTGTACTTCTCCGTGGCGCTGTCCGAGACCAGTTCCGGCCGTAGTTTTCCATCCTTCAAAAACTTGGTGTAGAAGGGCACGAAGGCCTTCAACCCGGCCTGGTGCGTGAGGATATCGCGGAAGCCCATACGGGCGTGTGCGGCGCTGAGTTCGTCCAGTTCCGGGAGATAGTGTCCCACCGGCTTGTCAAGATCCAATTTGCCTTCGTCCACCAGGTGCATCAAGGCGATGGTCGTGCTCGCCACCTTGGTGATGGAGGCAAGGTCGTAGATGTCGTCGCGCTGCACTTTGCGCTGTTTCTCGTAGGTGGTATGTCCGTAAGCTTCGTTGAACACCACGTTTCCATCCACGGCCACGAATACTTCGCATCCCGGGTAGGCCTGCGCGCTGATCCCCTGCTTCACCACGGCGTCGATGCCGCGAAGGTCAGCACTGCTGATGCCCACCGCTTCCGGTAGTGTATAGGTCAGGCGACCGTTAGGCTTGAACACACGTCCGTCGCCGCATTTGTAGAAGGAGGAGGCGGTGATGGGCAACTTGCCATCCACACCGATGGCACCGAAGATGGCCTGGGCCATGAGGTCCTGCGTTTCTTCCGTCTCCTCGTAGCCCACCATCACGGAGGCCATCAGGTTGGCGCCGTATGCTTTGGACAGACGATACGGATTGGCGAAGAGCGCGAAGATGGAGGGCTTGCGACCGGCGATCTCGCGCACGATGTCCAGCGCGGTCTCGGGCACACCGAAGTCCTTGTTCACGCGCCAGGTGGTGTTGTGTACCGAGACGATCACGCGGTCGTAGCCCTCGAGTTTGCGCAGCAAGGCGTCGAGGCTGTCGCGCTTCAGGCTCTTGTCGCAGCGGAAGAGCTTCACCGGAGCATAGCGCTGCAAGCCGGTCTGGAACGGATTGCCGATGCTGTCCCCGATCACCACCGATGCGATCTTCAGCGCATCCAAGCGACCCACGGGAATGGCCTTGTGGTGATCGTTCAAAGCGGTGATAGCGTGGGCATAGAGGTTGCGACGCAGCAATTTGCCGTGCGTGGTGTTGAGGTCGGCATGGAGGTCCTTGGTCTCCACGCGCTGCACCCCATTGAGGCCAGCCCATTCCTTGGCACGCAGCACTTTCAAGCATTTGTGGTCGATCAGGGCACGATCCACCAGGCCGCTGTCCACCGCTTGCTTGATGCGTTCGATGGCTTTCATGGGATCCTGCGGGAAGAGCATGACATCGTTGCCGGCGAGCAGCGCACGCAGTTCGATCTCGCCGGGCTTGTCGGCCTTCGCCACGCCCTTCATGTTGAGCGCATCGGTGAAGACAAGGCCGCGGAAGCCGAGTTCTTTCTCCAGAAGTTGGTGTACGATCGGCTCGCTCAGCGTGCTCGGCTGGCCTTTGGTGCTGTCCAGCGCAGGCACTTCGAGGTGCGCCACCATCATGGCGGCGATGCCCTCTTCAACGATGCGTTGGAACGGATACAGTTCCAAGGAATCGAGTCGGGTGCGGCTGTGCGCGATCAGTGGCAAACCGTAGTGCGAATCGGTATCGGTATCACCGTGGCCGGGGAAGTGTTTCGCCGTGGCGATCACCCCACCCTGCTGCAGGCCGCGCATGTAGGCGATGCCTTTGCGGGCCACCAGCTCGCGGTCCTCGCCGAAGCTTCGGTCGTTGATCACCGGGTTCGCCGGGTTGTTGTTCACATCCAACACCGGGCTGAAGCTCACATGCACACCAAGGCGTTTCATCTCCCGCGCGATCTCCAGGCCCATGGCCTCGATCAGCGAGTCGTTCTTCAGCGCGCCGAGGGTCATCTGGCGCGGGAAGCGGATGGTGCTATCGAGGCGCATGGCCAGCCCCCACTCCAGGTCCATGCCGATGAGCAAGGGGGTACGCGCCGCAGCTTGGAAGCGGTTGGTGAGTTTCGCCTGGCGGGCCGGACCACCTTTGAAGAAGATGATGCCGCCGATGTTGCGTTGGCGCACAAGGTCTTCGATGCCCTGTTCGTGTTTGGCGTCCTTATCGCTGTAGGCGGCCACCATCATCAACTGGGCGATGCGGTCGTCGAGGCTGAGGGTGCTGAAGACGGAATCGGCCCAAGGCGTGGCCAGGTCGAGGAAGGGAGGCGGCGTGCCGGCATCCACCGAGCGGGTGCTCTGGGCGGAACCGAAGGAAAGCGCCGCTCCGAGGAGGACAAGGAGGAAGGGAAGTCTGCGCTTCATGGGATGCTGCGAAGCTATCGGCGTGCCAAGCCTGCATTCAGCAAGGAATGAGGCAGTTGTGAACAGGGGGATCGTAGCTACTTGGAGAAAGCCGCTGGTTCAGGGGCCAATTGGACCGGTGCCGCACTGAGATCGGTAAGGGCTGTACTTTACTAGGCCGGATACTTCCCAGCTAAGTGCGTCGTTCTCCATAGATGGGACGTGAATAAAGGCCTACATCATCCACCTTTGTAAGGACCATCCAATAGACCATGGAAGGCCTGAACACCATCTACGGCAATCCCACGTACCAAGGCACTGGCCTCCGCATCTATACAACTTGTTCCGCTCGCATGGGCTCATCGGTAGTTTCTGGGCACTCGGCCATCGCTATCGCGCTTGTACTTAACGCGCGGCACGAGCTAGCGATGTGGGACCCTTCTGCACAAACGGAAGAACAGAACAGCAGCGCACCTGAACTGTATGCGGTTGTGAAACGCTACGCTACCGCTGAAGCAATGAATGGTTGGAACAGCGCGGACGCTGATGTTGTCTATTTGGAGAGCCTAAGAGCCCAACGCGACCCTATCGGCAGTGCCTTGGCCTACGGTTGGTTGGAAGCCCGAGGTGAGGCCATCCCGGCGGAGATCATCCTACATCCCGAGGATACACCGAAAAGGAACAGGGCAAGCCGCCAAGTAGTTGAATGGCCTTCCATGGCACTGCTGGAGGTCTTCCCGAACCCCAGCAATGGACAGGCCTTCGTGACTTTTGAAACACCTACGGATGAAGTGAATAGTTTGTTGCGGGTCGTTGACCTCAGCGGCCGTGAACTGTATAGCGCCCCTACAGGGTCAGGTCCAGGCGTACGAACCATCGAAACTGACACGTGGTCCAATGGCGTCTACATGGTGGAACTTCGTGTGGATGGAGCTACTTTAACCACTAGCAAGCTGGTGGTTCAACGATGATGATGCGTTCTGCGCTGTTCTTCGTTTCACTTTTCATTGAAGCTCTGGCAATGGGTCAGGGCTTCAATGAACGTTTCGATGGATTCGGCTGGGGTTACCCTCAAACAGGGTTCAATATTGAACGGAACGAGCTTGGCTATTGCGTGATATCGACCAGCTATGACATTGATAGCCTCGGCCCAGATTTTTTCCTCACACATTACTCAGTTCTGCTATCGAACATCAACGACCAAGGCGTTCTACTATCCGAAAACAGAGCATATCGTTCCTTACACAGCAGTACAGCTGGCTGGGCCAATTGCTGCGATACCATTCCTGGCGGTGGCTACATCGTGGGCGGGGCCAGAGAAGCCACCGACGGCAGCGACGAGGTGTACCTGATGCGTTTCGATGCCAACGGCGATACGCTCTGGACACGCGTGTTCGGCGACCCCACACTGAACCGGTTCTGGATCGGGCGTCAAGTCAAGCGAACTCATGATGGTGGATTCTTGATCGTTGGCACTACCGATCAACTCACCCAAAGCTGGGGCTTTGCGATACGCACTGATGCGAACGGCCAGGAGCTTTGGACCGAGATCTACCCCTGGTCGGGTTTCCAGTCCAGTGGGATCATCTCATCCGCAGTGGACCCAAGTGGAGATCTCTTCATGGGAGGTACATTGAACCTATCCAATACGAATAGCGAACACTGTCTCCAACGCACCAATGAGAATGGGGAGGTGCTCTGGCGCACCTCGTGGGGCGGGCCAGATGACGAAGGCGCCACCCAGATCATCCAATTGGCCGATGGGCATATCCTTGTCTTCAGTGCGCGAGGCTACGCCGCAGATGGAGAAGCATCCCGGCACTACCAAGCCAAGATCGATTCGGCGGACGGCTCCATCATTTGGGACCGGGAATATGGCGAGATCGCTTACAGCACCGGGCTCTTCGCCGGCAAGGAAACCCCCACCGGCGACCTCATCGCCTGCGGCGTCACCTACGCTGAAGAAGGCCAGAAAGGCTTGCTCCTCCGCACCAACAGCCAGGGCGACAGCCTATGGATGCGCAGCTACTACTACCAAGACGAAGTGATCAGCAATGGCCAGGGCCGCTTCTACGATGTGCTGCCCACGCCCGATGGTGGCTTCATCGCCGCAGGCGCGGTGTACAACCCCGTTGGTGGCCCCAACCCACCCGGCTACAGCCAGGACACCTGGGTGGTGAAGGTGGATGCCGATGGCTGCATCGTGCCCGGCTGCAACGGCGTGGGCATCACCGAGCAGGCCACCAACTTGAAGGATGCCCTCACCATCTTCCCCAACCCCGTGGCCCAAGGCGGTTCCTTCACCATCGCATTGGACCTTCCACCCAGCGTGGCGAACAACGAACTACAACTCAGCGTGGTGGCCTCCGATGGGCGCGTGGTGCTTAGCCAATCACTGCAAGGCATTGCCGCAGTAATAACCACTACGAACTGGGCATCGGGTCTGTACCACCTCCATATCAGCACCGGTACCAAGTGGCTCACCGGCGGCAACTTGGTGGTGGAATAGGGCCGTTCCCATCCAGCAGCGCTGGATGATCCAGGCAGGTATCCTGTCGTTTCAACGCCCCCCAACTCCCATCCGTCGAAACACCCCACCCACGATCGCAACCTCCCCTTGCAGGGTCCGTAATCCAACCTCGGAACCCAACCCTGCACCCATGAAGAACCGACCCACTTCCTTACTCGCCGCCAGCGCCGCCCTGCTCCTCGCAGCACCCTCCTACGCCCTTACCCCACCGGCGGGCGATGTGAACGAAGCCGCCGTGACCCTGACGGGTTGGCTCCATGTGGATGATTCCTTCATGGCCGATGTCACCATCGAGGTGGATGTGAACGGCGAGGTGCGCACGGCGTACGTCTCCCAAACCGGGCGCTTCGATATCGACCTGCCGGCTGAGACCTCCGCAACCTTGCGGTTCGAGAAACCCGGCCATGTGACCAAGGAAGTGACGGTGGATACGCGCCACGTGCAGGATGGCGACTTCGGCGGACAACGGCGGCGCCAGGTGAAACTGGCCGTGATCATGGAACAGGAACGCTTCATGGCGGGGCTCACCTACGCTGGTCCTGTGGGCAACCTCGGCTTCGAGCCCGGCGGGGGCTGCGTGGCGGTGGCGCACACCCGTTCGGTGGTACCCGCGAAACGCCGCGCGGCCATGGAATTCTAACGTGACCGTACCGCATGGAAGAGCCTCCCTTTGCGGGGGCTTTTCCTGTTCACCACGGGTGAAGGCCGTTACCTTTGGCCGTTCATCATGTTCCATCCTTTCTCTTGCACCGTCGTGTGCCGTTGCCATGGCTGACCTGATCCGGTTGCTCCCCGACCATGTGGCCAACCAGATCGCGGCCGGCGAAGTGGTGCAGCGCCCGGCCAGCGTGGTGAAGGAACTGCTGGAGAACAGCGTGGATGCGGGCGCCACGCGCATCATCCTGGTGATCAAGGATGCCGGTCGCACCTTGGTGCAGGTGACCGACGATGGCCGAGGCATGAGCGCCATGGATGCGCGCGCCTGCTTCGAGCGCCACGCCACCAGCAAGATCCGCGAGGCCGACGACCTGAGCACCTTGCGCACCAAGGGCTTCCGTGGCGAAGCCTTGGCCAGTATCGCGGCCATCGCGCAGGTGGAGCTCTGGACCCGCGAACAGGATCAGGAGATCGGCATGCGCATCCTGATCGAAGGCAGCCGTGTGCGCACACAGGAGGCCATGGCCTGTGCAGCGGGCACCACCCTCGCGGTGCGCAACCTCTTCTACAACGTACCGGCCCGTCGCCAATTCCTGAAGAGCGATGGCGTGGAGATGAAACACGTGCTGGATGAGTTCCACCGGGTGGCCTTGGCGCATCCGGAGATCGCCTTCCAATTGGTGCAGAACGAGCACGAGGAGTACAACATGCCGGCCGGCAACGAACGGCAACGCATCGTACACCTCTTCGGCCGCAAGTACGACGAGCGGTTAGTGCCGGTGGAGGAGCACACCGACTTCGTGAACGTGACCGGTTTCGTGGGCAAGCCCGAATTCGCGAAGCGCTCCCGCGGTGAACAGTACTTCTTCGTGAACCACCGCTTCGTCCGCAGCAACTACCTAGAACACGCGGTGCGCAAAGCCTACGACGAGCTGGTGTCGCGCGAGAACTACCCCTCGTGGTTCCTCTTCATCGACATCGACCCGGCGCAGATCGACATCAACATCCACCCCACCAAGACGGAGATCAAATTCCGCGACGACCGGGCGGTGTATGCCATGGTGCATGCGGCCGTGCGCCGTGCCTTGGGGCGTTTCAACATCGTTCCCAGCTTGGACTTCGAGCCCGAGCCGGCCATCCTTGCGGCCTTCGCCAGCCACCGAACGGAAAGTGCTCCGGCCCGCACGACGGTACCCGCCTGGCGACCGCAGGACCTCGGCGCGTTCAACGCCCCGCCGCGCCCGAGCGTGGAAGGCTGGCAACAACTGTTCGACCTCGGTTCCACACCCACCGCCCCCGAACCAGCACACACCGAAGCCCCGCAGCGCGTGATGCCCTGGCGCGAGCATGAGGGCACTCCGGGTGAACGTCCCGTTTTCCAGCTGCATGGCACCTACATCATCGCTCAGTTGCGCAGTGGGTTCATGGTGGTGGATCAGCAGCGGGCGCACGAGCGCATCCTGTACGAGCGCAACATGAAGATGATGGAGCAAGGCGCCGGCCTCAGCCAAGCCGAACTCTTCCCGCGCCATGTGGAGTTGAGCGCGGCGGACCTCGCGCTGGTGCAGGACGTCTTGCCCGAATTGCGCAGCATGGGCTTCGACCTGGAGCCCTTCGGCGGCAGGACCGTCCAGGTGAATGGCATGCCCGCGGAAGCCGCCGAAGAGGACCCCACGCGCTTATTGGAAAACCTGCTGGAACAGTTGAAGCACGAGCGCGGCACCTTGCGCAACGAGCGCCACCACATCCTAGCGCGCAGCATGGCCCACAGCATGTCCATCCGTCCGGGTCGCGTGTTGGCCACTGCGGAAATGCACGACCTGATCGACCGCCTCTTCGCCTGCGAGATGCCCTACCATACGCCTACGGGCAAACCCACGTTGATCACCTACGGGCTCGACGAACTGAACGAACGGTTCGAGCGGTAGGCCCGCCTGGTGCATGCGGTGTAACCTGCTCCTTCTCGCCCTGCTGGTCGTTCCCGGTGCGAGGGCACAGAACCTCGTGGTCAATGGAGGTTTCGAAATGCACGCGCGCTGTCCCACGCGCTTCGATGCGAAACCTACCCGCGGTGTCGGCCATGTGAAGCCCATCGGCGGCATGCCGGGTTACTTCCATGCGTGCAGTGAAGTGATGGGCACACCCGAGAACTGGGCCGGTTCGCAGGCGCCAGCCGAGGGTCAAGCCTATGTGGGCTTGGTGCTCACGGCGCATGGCGGCGGTGAATGCGCGGTGCGTGAATTCGTACAGCTGGAACTGGCGGAGCCCCTGGTGAACGGCGGCAAATACCGGCTCCGCTTCCAGGTCTCCATGGCGGACTTGTCCGGATACATGACGGACCGGATCGGCGCCTGTTTCAGCACGGATGATCGGACCGGGAAGCATGGCGTTAGTTCCTCCTTCGGAAGAGTCGATGTGGATAATGTGGCGAACCGTTTCGTAGCGGACGCCGCAGGCTGGATGCAGGTGGAAGGTCTCTACAACGCACGCGGCGGGGAGCGATTCGTGCAGATCGGTAACTTCCAGCTCTGCGATCGGACCAGCCGAAAAGCCAATGTTGCGAATACGGGCGATGGTGTGGTGGCGAACCTGAAACGAAAAGGCAGAGCGGACATGGACCCCGATAAGGATCGCGGTCTACGCCGAAGGCTCCTGGCCACACAAGCCTATGTGTACCTGGATGATGTGTCGTTAACGCTGATTAACAACGCAGCGGAAGCGCGGATCATGGCTCCGACGGACGCGTGTGTTGAGGACCCCGGCAGACCTTCCGCATCAGTGGACCTGGTGCCCGATCCCGGCTTCGATGCGACGATACCTGCGCACCGTTCGGCGTGGAAGAATGCGACGGGAGGCACACCTGATTTCGAAGAAGGACGCACCGGGATCTACCTGCACTCGGCGGTGAACAAGGATCACCGCGAATACATCCACACCCCGCTGAAAGAGCGCTTGGATCCTTGCGGCATCTATGCGGTCCGGCTGCGCATCCTGCGGAACGCCACCTACGCCTACGTGGTGGACCGGATCGGGGTGGCGCTCACCGAGGAGTTCGAGAACGACCGTCGCCGCGATCTGCTCTCTTTTCCACTGCGCTGGGAGATCCATGGCCAAGGCGTGTTCGACGATACCCGGCAGTGGACCACGCTCTGTGGCACCTTCAACGGCGGCGGCTGCGCGAACCGGCTGCTCCTGGGCAACTTCGCCGGTGATGACAGCACCACCATCGTGCAACGGGAGGTGGACGGTGGTCCGTTCGCGTATTATTTCGTGGACGACGTATCGCTATGGCGCACGGGAACCGTGGAAGGGTGTGACCTGCACTGCCCGGATGCCATCACGGTAGCCCCCCTCGAAGTCGACAGCGCCACCAGCGCACCGCAGTGGCCACTCGTGTTATACTTCGAGGTGAACGACCACGTGCCGGGGGACGATCTGCTTCCTACGGTGGAAGAACTATTCGCCGTGTTGGCGAAGAATCCTGCGTTGCGGGTGCGAGTGGAGGGCCATACGGACGACACGGGCAACACGTATGCGAACATGAAACTGGCCGAGCGTCGAGCTCTTGCGGTGCGCAAGGAACTGGTCCGGCTCGGGCTTCCAAGCAAACTGTTCACCCATGTGGTCCTGGGAAGTGCGGAGCCCATCGCCACCAACAGCACGGAAGAAGGCCGGGCCTTGAACCGTCGGGTGGAGATCGAACTGGTGGGTACCGAATAGCGCGGACGTATTTTCGCCGCCCATGCGCTACAACACCTCCCCTTTCGACGGTCTACCCGTGGTGGTGAAGAACCTGTTGATCATCAACGGCATCTTCTTCCTGCTTAAGATCACCGGCCTGGGGAATTTCGGCGGTACCGACATGGGCACCTTGTTCGGGCTGCATTTCTTCTCGTCGCCGCTCTTCAAACCATGGCAGCTGGTCACACACATGTTCATGCACGGCGGCTTCGCGCACCTGGCCTTGAACATGCTCGGTCTGTTCATGCTCGCTCCGCCTTTGGAGTATAAATGGGGATCACAGCGCTTCCTCAGCTTCTACTTACTCACCGGGGTAGGTGCTGCGCTGTTCTATTCCGGCGTGCACGCCATCGAATACCTGCAGCTTGTGCAGAATGTGAGTGCCGAGGACCTGCGTATGGTCAAGATGGAAGGTCCTGGCCTGTGGGCCGAACGGAAGAATTACACCGACGTTGACCTTGGTCGCATCAACGCCTTGTTCAATATCCCCATGGTAGGTGCGAGCGGCGCCATCTATGGTGTGTTGCTCGCGTTCGGCATGACCTTCCCCAATGTGGAGCTTATGATGTTCCCGCTCCCGATTCCGATCAAGGCCAAATTCTTCGTGCTCATCCTCGGCGGTCTTTCCATCTTTCGCAGCCTCGACGCCAACCCTGGCGACAACGTAGCGCACCTCGCGCACTTGGGTGGCATGGTCGTGGGTTTCATCCTGATCAGGCTATGGCGGAACCGGGGCGACAACGGCTTCGGCTGGGGTGGTTGACCGCGCACCGCGCTGTTCATCAACGGCTTGTACCGATCAACAGATCATCCGGTGATCGCGATCACAGGAGTGGTATGGCCGGTGGGGTTTCCGGAGCGAACTTTGCATGGAACGAAAGCGTCTTTGCTCCGTTCAGAAGACGACCGATAGCGAACCATGGGACTCCAGGACGATCTTCGGATGCAGTGGCGCACCGGCGGCATGGTGGTGCGGTTGATCCTGATCAATGCCGCCGTCTTCCTCGGGCTGCTCATCATCCAACTGGTGTTGCTCGGTGTGGCCGGCGACCGCATGTCCGCCCTGGCCTTGCGCGACTTCTACGTGGTGCAATGGCTGCGGTCCACCTCGGACCTAGGCGCTTTGTTGTGGAAGCCGTGGACGGTCTTCACCTACATGTTCGTACATACCGAGTTCGGCCACATCTTTTGGAACATGATCATGCTCTGGTTCGGCGGGCGGATGTTCCAAGACCTGTTGGGTGACAAACGACTCTTAGGCAACTACCTGCTCGGCGGACTCAGCGGCTTCGCGTTGTTCGCCCTTTCGCAGAACCTCCTACCCGGCATGCACGGCGGTGTTACCGCGGGTATCCAAGGAGCGTCAGCCGCCGCGCTCAGCGTGTTCGTGGGCATCGCCGCCTACCGTCCGGATATGATCGTCAACCTGATCCTGATCGGTCCGGTGAAACTGATGTACGTGGCCGCAGTCTTCGTGCTGTTGGATTTGGTGGGGATCGGTTCCGGTGATGGTGTCGCGCACGAAGCGCACATCGGCGGGGCGCTCTACGGATTCCTCGCAGCGCAGCAACTCAAGCGAGGCTCGGATTGGTCTTTGCGTTTCGTGGAACTGCTCGGCCGCCTCTGGCCCTTCGGAAAGCGAAAAGGACCGCGCATGCGGGTGGAGAAGTCGTTCGTGGGCCGAGCTCCACGGAAGGATGCGGACTACAACGCCAACAAGCGCGAGAAACAAGCCCGGGTGGACAGCATCCTGGACAAGATCTCGCGCAGCGGGTACGACAGCCTGAGCAAGGAGGAGAAGGACTTCCTCTTCAAGGCGAGCGATGGCAAGTGAGCGGGTATCAGAGGCTGAATGGACCGAACGCCGGTGAACAGACCACGAGGGAACCAGGAGCAGCCCGCCAACACGGCGGAGAAGGTCCGCAAGCGCCCGTCGCGTTGGCACGTACCCATGTGGTGGCTCAACATCGGCGCTGGCGTGGTGTTGCTGATCACCTACCTGGCACCGCACGTGAGCCCCGTCACCTCGTGGATCCCCGCGCTGCTCGCGATGACCTTCCCCTACCAAGTGGTGCTCCACCTTGGATTCATTGGGTGGTGGTTCTTCATGCGCAAGAAGCGCATGTTGCTCTCCGGCGCGTTGCTCGTGCTAGGTTACGGACACATCGCGGACCACTTCCAACTCTTCGGGCGCAGCGAACCCGCAGAAACGATCAGTGGGGAGCCATTGCACGTGATATCGTACAACGTGCGGCTCTTCGACCTCTACGATTGGACCAAGAACAAGCAGACGCGCGATTCCATGTTCGCGGTGTTCCATCGCGAGGATCCGGACATCCTCTGCATCCAGGAGTATTTCTACAGTCCGGACAAACGCTTCTTCGAAACGAAACAGAGCCTACTGAAGGACTTCCGCTTCATGGCGGCGCATGAGCGCTTCACCAATACCTCCCGCTACCAGCAACACTTCGGTATCGCCACCTTCAGCGCGTACCCGATCGTGAAGAAGGGGTTCATCGACTTCCCGGAGAACCCGGAGAACGTGTGTATCTGGTCGGATCTGGCGTTGAAGGGCGACACCATCCGGGTTTACAACGCGCACCTGGCCAGCTACCATTTCGGCGACGCCGACTACAAGTTCATCAAGGCGCTGGACACCGACACGCACACCGATAGTTTGAAACAAGGAAGTGAGCGCATTCTGAAACGACTGAGGCGTGGTTTCCGCCTGCGTGCGGACGAAGTACAACGCATCGCCGAGCACATGGAAGCCAGTCCGCACCCCGTGTTGTACTGCGGCGATATGAACGATGTGCCCATGAGCTTCGGCTATGCCACCTTGCGCGACCTGCTCTCGGATGCCTTCGTGGAAAGCGGGCGCGGCACCGGTGGCACCTACATCGGCGACCTGCCCAGCTTGCGGATCGATCACATCCTTTACGGCGAAGGCCTCCATGCTTGGGATTTCCGGACCTTGACCGAGGAGTTGAGCGACCACCGCGCCATCACCACGCGCATCGGTCTCGTGTCCCCGTGATCGAACGCCCGCGTTGGTCGTGTGTACGGCAGCATACAATAGGCCCAACGCCAGCATCGTTGTTTGCACACCATGCATACCACCACCCTTGTCGGAACCGCCTTCCTCGTTGTTGTTCTCGCCTTCGGTTGCGGCCAGGCCGAACGATCGGAAGCCTTCAAGGATGAGCGAGCACCGGCGATAGCGGAAGTGGCCTACGATGCGAATGGCGTTCCCGACCCGTCATCACCTCCGGAGCCCAAGCAAGCGCTCAGCAGCAGTGTAGCTACCTACGCGGACAGCAGCCGACGTTTCATCCTAGCGGGAGATCTGCGTTTCCGCGCCGACGATGTGGTGAAGACCAGCTTCGCGATCGAAGCCTTGATCGCCCGGCACGGTGGTTTCGTGGCGCACACCCACCTCTGCACGGACATCACCGGTCGATACACCACCCCGATCAGCGCGGACAC
>Ga0209812_10001324_pt1 | contig 17614 bp, 24 predicted proteins | sample JI71714BDNA_FD_187502 | JGI IMG/M metagenome (GOLD analysis project Ga0209812, IMG submission 187502) | Wastewater effluent complex algal communities from Wisconsin, to seasonally profile nutrient transformation and Carbon sequestration -... | ecosystem: Engineered > WWTP > Effluent > Algae...
TGGCCAGGGCCTCAATATTGATATCAAAATTGATCATGCGAAGCTCGAAGCTGATATTGAATCGGCTGTTGAAAGCGCATTACGTTCAATGGAGCATACGCTTGAAGGCCTGGAGATCCACATTGAGCCGATTGAAATTAACCTTGGGAAGCTGGATGTGAATTTAGATCCGTTAGTAATTAATATTCCTAACCTAAACATCGACATCGAACCGATTGAAATCGAGCTTGACGAGTTGGATATGGATGAAGATGATTGGAATGACGAGGGTGAGGATGAAGATGATGGCAATGATGATCAGGACAAGAATAAAATAAAAGATAAGACTAAGCCTGACAAAGAGAAGTCAGTTAAAGACAAATCCGGGAAAGAGAAACCAGTTGAAGGTAAGTCTGAAAAAAACGATAAGGATAAAGCGAAGGGGTTGAAGAAGATTGGCTAACGATCGGTCATTAACAGGTAGGATAAGGGTAAAGGGAATTTCAGGATTTTTTCCTAAGTTGTACTACCCTAAACCTCTATCTCATGACTACAACCTCAACAAAACCCTCCGCGGCATTCTGGATTATCAGTGTTCTCGCTCTTATATGGAATTTAATGGGCGTGATGATGTACATCATGCAGGTAACGATGAGTCCGGAAACGCTTCAGGCCTTGCCTGAGGCTGAGCAGCAATTGTATACGAACATTCCGATGTGGGCTACAGCAGCTTTTGCAATTGCTGTTTGGGGCAGCACGCTGGGCTGCATATTATTATTGCTGAGAAGAAAACTTGCCAATCCTGTGTTCACAATTGCGTATTTCGGGATTATGGTGCAGATGGTTCATTCATTGTTTATCAGCAAATCAATTGAAGTATATGGGCCCGGTCAGGCCGCTAGCATGCCCATCATGATCATTCTCATCGGTGGGTTCCTGATCTGGTATTCGCGCAGAGCAACTGCGATGGGCTGGTTGAAATAGATTTTAATAACTTTTATATGTCACAAACAGCGCGGAGATCCTGCGCTGTTTTTTTATTGGGTGAAATTTTCCTTCATCATCTTCTTAAATGCAGGGTGCATCTGTGAATTTAAAAATTCAGTGATGGCAACTTCTGCAAGACCATGCTTGCAAAACGGATCTTCGTTCATAATCTGTTCAAGTTCTTCTTTTGAATCAGCCTGGGCTATGATAATCCCACCCGTGCGCGGAACCTTGCGACCTGATGTTAAGAATACGTCCTTCTTGTAATACGTGTTCAGGAACTTGACATGATCCGTCATGTGCGCGTCAAGCTTTTCGAGCGTAACAACGTAGTGGAGGTTGATTATGAACATGAAGTAAAGATAGTAATGTTCAACTTCTCAGTCAGCATCCTGGATTTTGAAGACTTATTTCACCGTTACCGTATAGGTAAGCGCATAGCTTTTGTTCAGCAGCACATGAACAATATGCCGGCCTTTTTCTGCGAAGTCCTTCCGGATCTTTGCGTAATGTTGGATGAAACGATTGTACATCCTTCGGCCCGTGAATAGAAAGCTCAGCCTGGTCCATCGATTGATCGCTTGCAAACCGGAAATTAACCGCTTCATGCCTTGTTACCTCAATATCAAAGGTTGCCGGATAAAGTTGTGTAATGTTATTGCGATACGCGCTGCTGTAAACAAGCGGTCCGTTCAGAAACTCTTTCAGGGTAGGATTTTCGAGCTTCGATTTTCGAGCCTCGAGATTCGGGCCTCGAGTTTCGAGCAACATCCACTGAGTATCAACCGGATAATGATTGCGTACAAATACTTTCGGATCGGCCAGAAAGTACGAGTCGTCATATTTTTTTACGAATATCTCGCGGTCCATATCGTAGGCACCGCTGGCCCAGGTTGCGTCACACAGGTACCATTTACCGTTAAGCTTTACCGCGTTCCAGGAATGATTAGGTTTACCAGCCTGACGAACATTTACAGTAGCATTGCGGCCATAGCCATCAACAATGACACACGAAATACCTGCGTGCTGCGCGAGCTGCGATACGAGCCATGCGTAGCCGGTGCATACCGTTTTCTTTTCCGTTATCAGGTGACGAAAAACAATTGGCGTGAGTTTTTTATTCCAGGCTTGAAGATCTTCCGGGGTGTCAAACTTGTCTCGCTTCTCGCGGTTTATCCGAAAGACCTCGTAATCAAACTCGATGTTATTGCACACCCATTTGTAAATCGCCCTGAATTTTTCTTCCTCACGACTGAATGGTTGGGTCAGCTTTTCAGACAATGCGGGCAGGTCCATGATCTCTGCTCCGAAGTGTGCATCGGCAACGCTGTCAGCCAGATGAAAATCCGTATACCGGAAATCCGCCAGTTGCGCACGCAAACTGACGGATACCAATAAACAACAAACCAGCAAACAAACTTTCATTGTGATCAGAACAAACGCTTAGCCTTACGTGATCGTTTCTTTTCAGATTTTGCTTCCGTATAAATCTCGTCATCAGCGGCTGCGCCCGTTACTACAATCTCAATAAGTTGGTCAGGCTGAGTGTACATCGTAACATCCAGATTATTTTTTTCAGCAATCGATACTTCGGAGTTCTTTTTACCAATGTAGCTTAGGACCAAAGCATCATTTTTAGTAACGTCAACTGTGATGCTGAAACGTCCGTCATCACCGGTGAGTACGCCTTGATTTGTTCCTTTCACAGCAACACTTACACCTACCAGGACCTGTTGTTCATCGTCCCGAACAATGCCTGTAATGGTTTTTGTTTGCGCAGAAGCCACCGTACTGATGAGCACAAACAGTAAGCTGAAGAAGCTGATGGTGAGAAAAATTTTGTCGTGTGTGAAGCGTGCCGAAGCATTGTATGCCTGCAGCAGATAAAGGTTCAGGTTCTTTTTCATAGGACTTTAGTTTCCTATGAGATGCTACGATTAGGGAAAATCCATAACATTAAAACAGATTCTTAATTTTATTCCAGAATTTTTTTACTCCGGAAGCTCGTTCGGTGTATAGCGTATGGGTGGAAACTTCACCTGTTATGACAATCTCACCCGATAATAGAGTATTGTCGTCTTCCATAATAATATCTACCGAACGAATAGAGGTGGTTACGTATATATCCTGTGTTTTTAAACCAATGAAGCTGAAGGTGAGCGACTGTGAAGCTTTTGGTTCGAGGGTAATCTCATATTCACCTTCTCCAGTTGTTATTGCGCCATTGGCAGTTCCGTTTTGAACCACACTAACCCCCGGCAATGGAGCGTTCATTTCGTCCCTCACAACACCTCGTATTACATGCGCCTTCTGGTCTCCCTGGGTCTTCGTTTTAGATACCTGATCAACTGTTTGTCTTTTTGTTTGTGCTTCCGCTGATTGTGCAAATGAAGGTTTGCTGATGAGCAACAGTAATAGGCTCACGGCTCCGGATTTCAATAGCATAAATCCAGGACGAATCTTCTCAGCTGGAAAAAGTGTATAAGCTTTTAGCTGGTTAGTTCGGAATCGTCCGCAGGCATGTTCAGACTTTTTGCTGATGAAGGCGATGATCTCATCATCCGTAGCTTTTGTAAAATCAATTACGTTTTTGCTGCAACTGCTGCAAAATCCGCCTGAGGAGGTTGGCGTAAAGGAATTCCAGTCTTCTGAACAGGGTTTGGGAATGGAGAGCGAAAAGTTTGCTTTCATGGAGCGGCTGTTTTTAGGAAGATGCAGCGGACATCTGAATTCCATAACGTATAATGGCACAAATACTATTCACTCTTATCTTGCAGCCATGTTCGTTGAAGTCCATACTCCGCAGCAACTCACCGGTCAGGAGCTCGATGCGTACCTGGAGCGAGGTTGGTTTCGCATGGGGCAGACAATCTTCACCACCAACTTTGCTCATGTACAGGATCGTATGCTCAGCACCATTTGGTTGCGGGTGCAGCTATTCGAATACGAGCGTGATGTTGCGCATACGAAACTGCTTAGTCGAAATTCGCGTTTCATAACACGCATTAAGCATGCTGAACTTACAGAAGATAAGGAAGTACTCTACGCGCGCTATCGCGAAATGTTGTCGTTTACCGTGAGTGACTCGCTGCAACATTTACTTCTAGGCAAAGGTGACGGTTCGTCCATTTATAACACCTACGAAGTGACACTTCATCATCAGGATAAACTAGTCGGTTGTGGCTTCTTCGACCTGGGCGGAAATAGTGCGCAAGGAATTGTTTCGTTCTATGATCCGGAGTACAAAAAATACAGTCCCGGGAAATACCTGATCTATTCCAAGATACAATTCTGCAAAGATCTTGGGCTGCAGTACTTCTACCCGGGATACTTTGTGCCCGGCAATCCCTTTTTCGATTATAAGTTAAAAATCGCGCGTAGTGCGTTGCAATTTTTACACATCAGCTCAGCGTCATGGCGGAACATTTCAACCTTCACTGAAAATGATATTCCGGTACAGACGATGGGCACCAAGCTCAACGCATTGAAATTGCTGTTGGAAAAAGCCGGAATTGAAAGCCAGGTACTGAAGTATGAATTCTTTGATGCAGGATTGATTCCGGAGATGCGTAATACGGGACTGCTTGACTTTCCATTATTTCTTCATCTTGGAAATGTTGCAGAGGAACCGGTGAATGTGCTGGTTGTATTCGATGTATGCGATGATCAGTTTCAATTGCTGGTGTGCGCACCTGTTTGGAAGCCCGACCGCACCAATCCGGATGCAACGTTTTATTCTTCCTTTTTTCTGAAACCTGTGCAGGAAGTTTATCGGTCGCCAGATGCAGATGTGATGGCTGACTTGCTAGTGCGGATAAACCAGCATACACCAATTCGGAAGCCCTGAAAAATTACAGCCTGTAAATTCATTACTTTTGCTGCAGCTTATTTTAAAAACTTGAAGCAAACCCGACTTAACATTAAGGACATTATCCTCTGGGAAGACGAAGATTACTTCGCGCTGAACAAGCCCCCGTTTATTTCAACCTTACAGGACCGGGTGGATGAAACTAACCTTCTTGATCTGGCAAAAAACTATGTTGAAGAGGCACAGGTTTGCCATCGGCTTGATAAGGATACTTCGGGGGCGATTGTGTTTGCTAAAAACCCCGAAGCCTATCGAAAGCTGAACATGCAGTTTGAGAACCGAAGAGTTCAAAAAGTGTATCATGCCGTAGTCGATGGGATTCATAATTTTAAAGAAGAGCTGGTGGATGCTCCGATCTTAAAGCAGGACGATGGAATCTCTAAGATCAGCAAAACAGGAAAGCCGGCACAAACCTGGTTCAACTCTCTTCAATCGTATCGCTTTCACACGTTGGTAGAATGCCGGCCGATCACGGGGCGCCAACACCAAATCCGAATTCACCTGACGCTACTAAAGACCAGTATCACGGGGGATGAGTTATATGGCGGGAAGCCGTTTTATCTGTCCAGCGTGAAGCGTGGGTTCAACCTAAAAAGAGACACGGAAGAAGAACCCTTTATGAAGCGGATGGCATTGCATGCCCGCGCGTTGGAGTTTACGAATCTGAAGCATGAGTCTATTCAGCTGGAGGCTCCTTATCCTAAGGATTTTCAGGCACTTATCCGGCAATTGGAGCTTAATTCCTGATACGATAAAGGTATTAGGCGTTAGGGCTTAGAAAAACGTACCCCTAAGACCTGATCCCTAGCGCCTATTTCCTGACCGAAAAGCCCGAACGCTGCTTGGATTTCACAACACGTACTGTTACCTTTGTGTCCCTTTTCAAAAGAAGGGTGAAAAATCATCGATTTTAACAGTAAAAATGGACCATTTAAGCTATAGAACCGCACACGCCAACAAGGCTACGGTTGAGAAAAATTGGATCCTGGTTGACGCAAAAGACCAGGTATTAGGCCGTGTTGCCAGCGAGATTGCAAAAATCATTCGCGGCAAGCACAAGACCAGCTACACTCCAAATGTTGATTGCGGAGACAATGTAGTGGTGATCAATGCCGAGAAGGTAAAGATGACCGGCAAAAAGTGGACTGACCGTGTGCTGTATACGCACTCTGGTTTTCCGGGCGGACAGCGTGAGCACACGCCTGCGTTGATCCGTGAGAAACACCCGATCCGTTTGGTGGAACACGCTGTTCGCGGCATGCTTCCTAAGAACAAATTGGGTAATGAGCTTTACAGAAGCCTGCACGTATATGTAGGTGGTGAGCATCCTCACACAGCACAGCAACCTAAGGAACTTAAGTTTAAACTATAATTAATGGATAATTTCAACGCAACGGGTAGAAGGAAAACTTCAGTAGCCAGAGTTTACGTAACTCCGGGGAAAGGTGACATCACTGTGAACGCCCGTGATCTCAAGGAATATTTCCTATCTGAGATTCACCAGACAATGGTTAAGCAGCCACTTGTGGCGCTTAAATTCGAAAATCAGTACGATGTAAGCGTTAACGTAGAAGGAGGCGGTGTAAAAGGTCAGGCAGAAGCAATTCGTCTGGGTATTTCCCGCGCACTTGTACTTTCAAATGCTGAGAACAAGCCAACGCTGAGAAAAGAGGGTTTTGTAACCCGCGACTCTCGTATGGTGGAACGTAAGAAGCCAGGCAGAAGAAAAGCCAGAAGGAAGTTCCAGTTCAGCAAACGTTAATCTAAACATCGAAATCACATGTCAAAAAAACTTACATACCAGGATTTGCTGGACGCAGGTGTTCACTTTGGTCACCTTACCCGCAAATGGAACCCGAAGATGGCTGAGTACATCTTCATGGAGAATAACGGCATTCACTTAATCGATCTTAATAAGACTTTATCAAGCATCGAGGAAGCGTCTTTCGCATTGAAGAACATTGTACGTTCAGGTCGCAAGATCATGTTCGTAGCTACCAAGAAACAAGCTAAAGACATCGTTTCTGACGAAGCAAAACGCCTGAACATGCCATACGTAACAGAACGTTGGTTGGGCGGTATGCTTACGAACTTCGCTACGATCCGTAAGTCATTGAAAAAACTTTCTCAGATCGATAAGCTCATGAAAGATGAGGCTTATACAAACCTGGCGAAGAAAGAAAGATTGATGATGTCACGCGAGAAAGCAAAGCTTGAAAAACAGCTTGGTGGTATCGTTGACCTGAACCGTCTTCCTGCAGCGTTGTTTATCATTGATGTAAAACGTGAACACATCGCGGTAGCGGAAGCACAAAAATTGAACATCCCTGTTTTTGCAATGGTGGATACAAACTCAGATCCATCTGTAGTTGATTTCCCTATCCCTGCGAATGACGATGCGTTTAAGTCAATCTCCCTGATCACCAAGCACATTGGTGAAGTGATCGAAGAAGCCTTGAGCGAGCGCAAGAAGGACAAGGAAGAAGCTACGCTAAAGCGTGACGAAGAAGATAAAAAGAAAGTAGACGAGCCTGTAGCTTAGTCAAACAATACATAGAGGCATTAGGCATCGGGCAAAAGGCAACCACCTAATGCCCAATTCCTAATGCCTTTTTTCATTTTAAAAATTTTAAGACTATGTCAACTATTTCAGCAGCAGATGTAAACAAATTAAGGCAGATGACCGGTGCCGGTATGATGGATTGTAAAAAAGCCCTTACCGAAGCAGAAGGTGATTTCGAAAAAGCCATTGAGATATTAAGAAAGAAAGGACAGAAGGTTTCAGCATCCCGTTCAGACCGTGATGCAAAAGAAGGTTCTGTATTTGTAAAAACTTCAGGCGATAACAAAGAAGCAGTATTGATCGCATTGAATTGCGAAACTGACTTTGTTGGTAAAAACGAAGAGTTTCAGAACCTCGGCAAACTGATCGCGGAAACTGCATTCAACAAAAAGCCTGCAACGAAGGAAGCTTTGCTGAACGAGAAAGTTGGCGACTTAACCATCAACGATAAGATCGTTGAGCTTGTAGGGAAGATCGGGGAGAAGATCGAAGTGAGCGAATTTATTCACATGAAAGGTGAAGCTGTTGTTCCGTACATCCACGCTGGTTCCAAACTTGGTGTATTGGTATCCCTGAAAGGTGTTAACGGAAAAGATGTAACAGAAGCCGGTAAGGATGTAGGCATGCAGATCGCAGCGATGAACCCGGTAGCAGTTGATGAAACTTCGGTTGATAAATCTGTGATTGAAAAAGAACTGGAGATCGCAAAAGCATTGATCCTGGCAGAAGGCAAGCCTGAGAATATGGTGGAGAAGATCGCACAGGGCAAGCTGAATAAGTTTTTTAAGGACAGCACATTGTTGCCTCAGGCTTTCGTGAAAGACAGCTCAAAAACAGTAGCGCAATATTTGGACAGCGTGTCAAAAGGATTGACCGTTGCTGAGTTCAAGCGCGTATCGATTGGATAAAAATAATTAGTAATAAAGTTGATGAGAGAGGAGCTGCAAGGCTCCTTTTTCATTGATATGAATCAACGTATTTTAATTGTTGTATTACAATTTATCTGACAGCGTTACCCTCGTCTTTTTTCCACCCGGATCAACCCAGTAAACCCGGTAATCGTTGATCCGATTCAATTGATCATCGCTGAGTTCTACTTTAAACTCTGTTTTTTCCGCCTTGCCGATTGCCTGAATACCCCGTAGCTCTATGGCGCGCGCACGGTCGCGAATATTAATATCAACCCTATACACCGACAGGCCTTCTCCGTCCGTATTGCGTGTGATTACAATAAGCTCATTGTTCTTCAAGGTAACACGGGGAGGTTGCGGCATTTCAGCATACCGAATCCGGTGGTAACCTCCACCGCAGCTGATCAGGATAAAAAGAGAAAAGCAAACCATATATGTTTTCATACAGTTTTGGCTGCCAATGCTGTGCCGCGTCATAAACATTGAAAATTGGGTGCATAGGAGATAAAATGCGTTGTATGAGATTAAAATTTCCCCACCTTGTTGCTACATTCACATCCATGAAGACTGTATTGCTGGTAGAAGATGAGAGTACATTCCAGATGATCGGAAAGATTTTGTTACGTACCATTGGCCTGCCGCCTGAAAATTTTTACAGTGCGCAAACCGGCAAGGAAGCACTTGAGTTGCTCGACAAACTCACCGCGGAAGGCAAGGCGTTGCCGGAGTTGATTTTACTGGATGTGTACATGCCGATTATGGACGGCTTTGGGTTCCTGGAAGTGTATGCAACGAAGGAATATTCCGGAAAAGATAAAGTCACTATCATCGCGCTTACCTCATCGCAAGATCCTCAGCACATGGAAAAGATGAAACAGTTTGGGGTAACCAAGTATATGACCAAGCCGCTCGAGGAGAGTAAGATCCGGGCAGAGCTGATGGGAGAGTAACTATAGATTCTTGTGTCCCGCGGAATACAAACTATCGAATGTGATTTTTAAACTGTCCAGAAAATATGGGCCGTATTTCAGGGCTATCATACCTTTAGAAGCCAGGTTATACACCTTACTCTTTCGTGAAAGTTTTCTTTCGATGCCCTTATTGAAAATTCCATACTCCGTTTCAAGCATGGTGACATAGTTAACGAGTTTTGGGGTTTTGAAACCCTCATGATACAAACCAAACAATCTACCGGCTTCAGAATCATGTTTAAACTCCATCAATCCCAGGCTATCCTGGATTCTATATTCTCTTTCACGAAATCTGTCATTCGTACACGCTGTAGAAAGAAGAAAAAGCACGATCGGAATGCAGGAAAACAAATTTATGCGTTGGGATTTCACCTGATGAAGGTAATAATATCAGAGTGCATAAAAAAGGAGCTTTTCAGCTCCTCTTCTTTAAAATAAAACCAATATAACTACCTACTGTTGTTCAAGCTGAAATTTAATCGGCAGTACCATTTTCACGTTGACCGCGATTTTATTTTGAAGGCCGGGCGCCCATTCGGTAAGTTTTTCAACCATGCGAACGGCTTCTTTATCGCAGTCCACGTCAAACCCTCTGAGAACTTTCGCATTGACAACGTCACCTTCGTCACTTACCACAAATTCCACATATACAGTTCCTTCCTTACCCATTCTTCTGGCACTGGCCGGATAGCGCTGATTTTTTTGTAGGGTTTTGATCATTCCCTTCAGGCCACCCTTGTATTCTGGCATTATTTCAACATGTATAAAGGGCTCATTATTTTTAACTGCCACTGTACCCAAATCTGTTCCGGTATCAACTCCACCAAATGTTCCGGTATCTGTACCTGCGACTCCATCGGGTGTGCCTTCTGTTCCGGTAGATGTTATTGCGGGTTCAGGTTCCGGTTCAACCGGATCAGGCTCGAGGGAGGCGACAGGCGGAAAATTTTGATTCACCTGCCGTACAGGTTCTGTGCGCTGTGTTTGTGGTATTACCTCTGGTTGGATGGTAGGGGCCGACCCAAGTACAATATCCGGTAACCTTCTGGGGAGTTCATCAATGATCTTGCTTCCTTTCAATAATGCAGCAGAAGCAAAAATTACTGTCGCAAATCCAATGCTTACTAACAACCCTTTAAGAAGGCCGTTTGAATACTCTTGCCGGAGCGCGTACGCACCGTACGATTTGTTTCTGTTCTCGAAGATGAGATCATCCCAGCTTCGGATGTTTTGGTTCTGCTTTTCCATAGACTTAAGATTTTGGTTTAGTAGATCTTTTCTACAGAATGCGGGCGAGTTCAGAAAGTCACACCGCCAAGTAAGAATTTGAAAATTTGAAAATTTAACGATTTGAAAATGCTGAATTCGGCCTCATTTTCGGATTTTCATCAATTTACTCAAAATCCAAATTTTGCTTCTCCTGTATGGATCTGACTAATTCCTTAATGATTAAATCTTTTTCAATGTGGTTTACACTAATCAAAGTTTTTGAGGCCCACATCATGGATTGGGTGTGTAAAATTCCGAAATCAGGAGAGTAGAAATAGTAAGTCTCATCATCCAGATATTTTGGATCATCTATACGATACTCTATAACAGTGTAATTTTTGCCATTTATATTGAAAAGCTTTGAATCAATAAACTTGCAATTGGTGAATGAATTGTAAGATGAATCTATTGGAAATTGATAAGTAATTTGTTTTTCGCTATTGTATGTAATTATATGCATGCTATCATTTTCAGACTTGCTTGTTAACTCCATTAAAACAGTATCGGATAAATTTCTAGGAGATTTGAGTAAATACAAAAATGCTTTTTCAGGATTAATCTTTTCCCGCTTTTTATCCTCAAGCACCTTCCACATTCCAAGAAAGATTAGCGCCAATACAAACATGGTAAGGCCTAACGAGTAAATAAAAATCCGTAAAGCACGTTTAAACCGTTTATTACGTTCATACTTTTTGAGCAAAGCCGGGTAGTCCCGGTACTGCTGTAAGTTATCCGGGGTCAGGATCTTCTTCCGTATTTTTATCTCAACCTTTCCCATCGTATTTGATCTTCAATTTAAAATTCCTGCGGAGGCTGTCGAGCGCACGGTAGGCGCGCATTTTGGCTCCGCTTTCTGTAATGTCCAGGATAAATGCGATCTCTTTAAAATCTTTATCCTCAAAGAAACGCAAATTCAAAACTTCCAGCATCTCTGCAGGAAGCTTCGCCATAAATCCCAGCAACTGGTTAATTGTCTCATCATCCCAATCATCGTTGGCCTGTTCATACAAATTCCGAACTTTGTCTTCTTCCAGACTGAACGTTTTATCGCTTTTCTTTTTCCGATAGTACCTGTTCACTTCGTTGCTGGCAATTTTGTAAAACCACGCAGAAACAGGAACGCCCCGGAATGTAAACTTGTCGACATTCTTCAATGCGTTCAGAAATGTCTGCGAAGTTAAGTCGGCCGCTACATCCTCATCATCGGTTTGCCGGTAGATAAAGCCAAAGATCCGATCGAAGTATTTCTTATAGAGGAATCCGAATTCGTCCGGGTTCTTCCGTGACTTCTCCAGGATGGCACACTCGGACCGGATTTCCTCTTCAGACATAGTACCTTTTCAGGGTTCGGGGTAAGATACCTAAAATCAATAATACAGCGGACGATGATTAGTCACATCAATTTTTGATTTTATTTTTCAGTACCTTAACAGGATACTCCAGCTTCTGAATGAGCAACCCTATTCTCAAAGACCTTGATGAACTCCTCAGCCAACGCGTTATTACAGACGATGAAGCAAACCGCATAAGAAACTATTACAACCAAAAACCGCAACCGGAAAACAATCGACTGGTAATTGTTTTCGGAATACTGGGTTCACTACTTGTGGGTATGGGTCTGGTGCTCATCATCGCACATAACTGGGATGTACTGCCCAAGCCTGTAAAGCTTGCCGTTGCATTGCTGCCACTCTTCATTGGACAGGTAATTTGCGGGTATTTGCTCTGGAAGAAATCAACAAGCGTTGCCTGGCGTGAAGGAGTTTCTGTGTTTGTTGTGTTTGCCGTGGCAACCGCAATCGCGATCGTCAGTCAGGTGTATAACATTGAAGGCAACTTCGCGAATTTCTTATTCGTCTGGATGTTGCTTTGCTTTCCGTTGATGTATGTGATGCGCTCATCGGCAGCCTCACTGTTGTTCTGGATAGGCATCACCTGGTATGCATGTGAAGACGGATATTTTCATTCGTATTCAGATATCCCCTATAAATATTGGATCCTGGCACTCGCTGCAACACCCTGGTATGGCCAGCTCTGTACCAAAATGTCGAATTCGAATTTTACCTATGTACATCACTGGATCGTTGCCGGCTCGGTGATTATCACACTAGGAACTTTTGCCGATCACTCCGAAGAATTACTCATTCCGGCTTATATGTTCTTGTTCGGAATTCTTGTCCTGATTGGACAACTGCCCATGTTCTCCGCAAAACGATTACTTACGAATGCCCATCTTATTCTGGGGAGCCTGGGGGTTGTAACCTTGTTGCTGATGCTGAGCTTCGATTGGTACTGGGTTGAGATTGAGCGCAGGGATGTTACAGACTGGATATTTTCAACTGAAGCTATCGTGTGCGTAGCGCTTATTGTACTGGCTGTCATACTTTTTCTGCGTTTACTAAAAACAACCCGGGCCACTGAACTGCTTTCCAAGAGTTATGTTATCCCCGTGTTCATTGTGCTCTTTATGATAGGGAATGTCGAACCTTACGGTGCGCAGATTCTTACGAATGTTTTTATACTTGTTTTGGCAGTCTACACCATTCGTGAAGGCGCCCGGGCAGATCACCTGGGAAGGATGAATTATGGGTTGATGATTCTTACACTGTTGATCATCTGTCGGTTTTTTGATACGGACTTGAGCTTTGTTATCCGGGGCTTATTATTTGTGGCGGTAGGACTTGGTTTCTTTGGAATGAATTATCGAATGGTTAAAAAGAGAAAGGAACGTAACACATGAAGAAATTGATACTTCCCGCGTTTGCGCTCATGGTGCTCGCACAATGGATGGTACCGGCAAAGATGATTCTTGACAGCGAAGCCGTGTTAACTTCCGGAACTGAATATAAATTCAGAACAGAGCCTATAGATCCTTCTGATCCCTTCCGCGGAAAATATGTTACGCTGAGGTATAATGCGCAACGATTCGAGACCGACACGCTGTATATGTATGAAGAGGGGCAAGAAGTGTATGCATTGCTTGCTTTGGATTCAGCAGGGTACGTAGAAATTGCAAACCTGTATCCGGATCGTCCTGCAGATAATGATTACAACATTCTTAAGACTAACATTGGCTACGTGTGGATCAACAACGGAAGGCAAATCATTAATCTTAACTTTTCGTTCGACAGGTTTTATGTGGAAGAGTCAAAAGCTTCTGAAACCGAGCAAGTGTATTGGAATGCGCAACGGGATTCAGCGCAGGTTGCCTACGCAGTAGTCAAAATCCTGAACGGGCAAGGCATTATTAAAGATGTGATGATCAACGACCGCCCCATCCTTGAAATCGTGCGGGAAATGAATGAAAAGGAGGCTCTGAAATAATTTTTGAGAGTTTCATTGCCAACCTGAAACCCTTTTCTGCATCTTTGCGTAAGCAAATTCATTAATCGACAACGAACCATGAAGCTGGTATTCTAGTCTTGTCCATGGACAGGACGACTTGGCGTAAGCCAATTTTATTTCTAATCACTCCGTCATCTGGCGGACGCTTCAATCAATTCATCAAATTTTAAACTGGTTTGTATGTCATTTTCTACAAAATTGACTTCGTTTTTTCGTTTACTTAAACAAGCTGTCAAAGGCGGGGAAGAAAACTTCACCGAAGGCAGTATTGACCGCGCGATATTTCTGTTGAGTGTTCCCATGGTACTGGAGATGCTCATGGAGTCGCTGTTTGCGGTCGTGGATATTTTCTATGTAAGCCGCCTGGGCGACAATGATGCCATTGCCACCATTGGCTTAACCGAATCCATACTTACGATCATTTATTCCCTGGCGATGGGAATCAGCATGGGCGCAACTGCCATGGTTGCCCGCAGGGTGGGCGAGAAGGATATTCCGGCTGCACAAGTTGCTGCAGCGCAAGCAATTTATATCGGTATCGGGCTTTCGCTCATCATCAGCGTGATCGGAATTTTCTTTTCAACTGACATCCTTCGGCTCATGGGTGCAAGTGAATCGTTGATCGCAAACAATTCCGGCTATACACGGTGGATGCTTTGCGGAAACTTATCCATCGTGATGCTCTTTATCATCAATGGGATATTCCGGGGAGCAGGTAATGCGTCTATCGCGATGCGTGCGCTGATTATTTCAAACGGGTTGAACATTGCAATAGCACCTGTATTCATTTTCGTGTTTAAAATGGGTGTGGAGGGTGCTGCGATAGCAACTATGATTGGCAGGGGAAGTGGTGTGCTATACCAGGTGTATCATCTGACAAAAGGCAAAGGCCTGATCCGTCTCCATGTACAGAACATGGGCGTGCGGTGGGATATCATCTGGCGATTGATAAAAGTTTCGGCTGGTGGTACAGGTCAATTTATCATTGCTTCGGCAAGCTGGATATTTTTAGTTCGCATCATCTCAACATTTGGAAGCGCTGCGTTGGCGGGTTACACGATTGGAATTCGAGTAATTATTTTTGCGATCATGCCTGCATGGGGAATGGCCAATGCTGCCGCTACATTAGTAGGGCAAAATTTAGGTGCAGGCTTACCCGAGCGCGCAGAAAAATCGGTTTATCGCTCAGCATTTTTAAATATGATCTTCCTGGGCATCGTGACGATTGTATTTTATACGCTTGCCGGGCCCATCGTCAGGATTTATACCGATGACCCGGCTGTACTGGAAAGTGGAATGCAATGTTTAAAGATTGTAAGCTTAGGGTACATTTTCTACGCGTATGGGATGGTGATCATCCAGTCCTTCAACGGAGCGGGCGATACGTTAACGCCAACCATTTTGAATGTATTTGGATTCTGGTTGTTCCAGATTCCCTTTGCTTACCTGATGGCGATTGTGCTGGAGTTCGAAACAACGGGAGCATACATTGCGATTGTTACCGCTGAATCGGCTATGGCGATTGTTGCGATCATTATTTTCCGAAGAGGAAAGTGGAAGCTTGTCAAGATTTAGTAGTTAGTATTGAGTAGTTAGTAGCTAGCATTTAGTTTTGAGTAAACAAAATGCTAACTACTACATTCTAACTACTTAATTGCTATTGACCTTCCTTCTTCTTAAAGGCAGCTTTAAAGGCGTTGTTCATTTCTTCCCCCGCCTTCTTTAGACTGGCTTCAACTTCTTTCCAGCGTTCCTTGTTTTTTGCCTCGTCTTTGAGCTTTTCGGCTGAATCTTTCAATTCTTCAAAACGATCTTTGAATTCTTTCTGCATCCGGCCACCGGCCTCATTCAGCTCAACAACAAATTCATCGATGCGCTTGCCAAAGCTTTTAAATGCCTTTTCCGCTTTTCCCTGTTCGTCTGTGTTTTCCATAACGTGTTTTGCTACGCACAAGATAACGAAAATTCGTACGCAAGGGTTCGTCAAAAACTGATCGGATAGGTTAAACAACAGCCCGATCAGGCATTTCAACTGATGAAAATTGGACTAAAAGTTATTATGCCGAAAGTGTTTTCAATTACCCAAGGGCGTTATATCTTGAAGGTTCAAAATAACGTTGCTTGAGAAAAATAACAGTTTTTATACTCGCGCTGGCGGTGATTTTCAGCAGCTGTGCTTCACAGAAAAAACCAAAAAGACTGAAGCCCGGTAAGCCAATTCCTTGTCCAACAAAAGATTGCTAAATGAATCCATTCCGTAAGATTGTAATTGCAATCGATGGGTATTCAGCCTGCGGCAAGAGCACAACAGCCAAGGAAGTAGCCCGGATTTTAGGTTATCGATACATTGACTCCGGAGCCATGTACCGGGCGGTTACCCTTTACTTTTTGGACCATCACATTTCGCTGTCTAACCCTAAAGAAATTGTAAAAGCGCTTCATAACATTCATATTTCCTTTAAGGTGAATTCAAAAGGTGTTTCAGAAACATACCTGAACAACATGAATGTCGAGAAGGAGATACGTAAGATGCGCATCTCGGAAAAGGTAAGTCCGGTGAGCGCAATTAAAGAAGTGCGCATAGCGATGGTAGAGCAGCAGCGCAGGATGGGTAAGGAAAAATCGATTGTGATGGACGGGCGTGACATCGGCACGGTTGTTTTCCCAACAGCAGAGTTAAAGTTCTTTATGACGGCCGACATGGTGGTTCGTGCTATTCGGAGGCAGCGGGAGCTGCTTGACAACGATCGGCTGGTTGATCTGGATGAGGTGATCGATAACATCGCAGAACGCGACAGGATCGACACCACCCGAAAGGAAAGTCCGTTGCGTCAGGCCAGTGATGCACTTGTTATTGATACAACACACATTACCATTGACGAACAGGTGGACGAGGTTGTACGCCACGCAGTGAGCAAAGCGCTCCGTACGTCATAGGTTCTATTCGGTTAATGCAAATTTATGGAAACCCCTGTTCGCAAAATTGTTCGCTATTTCTTTAGCGGTACGTTGTTCATTGTGCCACTTGTGGCAACCATTTACGTTATCTTCATTTCGTTTTCCTGGCTGGACAGTCTTATCCCGCTTCCGTATCCCGGGCTTGGATTTGCGATCATTATCGTTGCGATAACCCTGTTTGGATACTTTACCTCCAATTTCCTTTTTCAAACATTGGTTCGGTGGTTTGACAGTATCGTTAACAAAATACCGCTGGTGAAGCTGATATATTCTTCTGTTAAGGACTTAATGAGTGCATTTGTAGGCGATAAGAAGAAATTCACGAAGCCCGTTCTGGTAACAATAAATAAAGAGAATCAACTTCATCGTATTGGATTTATAACCCAGGATGATCTAAGTACATTGGGATTAAAGGATATGGTTGTTGTTTACTTTCCGCAATCCTATGCTGTTGCGGGAGATCACTTTGTCGTTCCAAAAGAAAATGTTAAGCAGCTCGATGTTTCCGGCCCGGTAGCCATGAAGTTTATTGTTTCCGGAGGCGTAAGCGGATTTAAGGAAACGTAATGGCAATCACTGTCTGTTCAATCATTTTGGTGATAATTTTTAGCGCGCTTGCATGCTTGCATGTTTATTGGGCAACCGGTGGCCGCTGGGGAATTGAGAGCGCTGCACCAGTTAACGAACAGGGTAAGAAGTTTCTGAATACGGGGACGGTTTCCAGCCTGATCGTTGCCGCAGGCCTGACAATATTTGGCGTGTA
>Ga0209812_10001326_pt1 | contig 17569 bp, 16 predicted proteins | sample JI71714BDNA_FD_187502 | JGI IMG/M metagenome (GOLD analysis project Ga0209812, IMG submission 187502) | Wastewater effluent complex algal communities from Wisconsin, to seasonally profile nutrient transformation and Carbon sequestration -... | ecosystem: Engineered > WWTP > Effluent > Algae...
CGTCCAGTCGAAGGTGCCGGTGTCGACCCACTGGCGCATGGCGGGCAGGCACAGGCTGTCGGTCGCGGTCGGCGAGCAGTCGAGGTCGAGCCGCTGCAGGTATCCGCGGGCGCGGCCGGGATCGGCGAACTTCAGGGCCAGCGCCGCGCGCGCCCGGTTCAGGTCGGGATAGCCGGCCAGCTTCGCGCGCGAGTCCAGGCTGTCGAGCCAGTCCAGCAGCCCCGGGTCCGGGTTGCTGATCCAACGCAGGTTGAGCACGAGCATCTGAGCCGCGCTGTCGCGCTTTTCGTCGCCGGCCTGGACCAGCGGTTCGGTCAGGGCCTCGCGCTGTGGCGCGGCGAAGTTGGTCTCACCGGCTTTGACGAGCGCCTCCCAGAGCGCGCTGTGATCCTCCTCGACCAGCGGGGACTCGGCGTGCGCCGGACACGCCAGCCAGAGCGGCACCAACAGGGCCACGAAACGTGCGGAAGCGGACATCTGCGCGGTCTCCTCGGGTGATGCCGAAGTATCGTTTGGTCCGGAGTTGCAGTCCAACCCGGCGGATCGGTGTCTGCCGCCCGGGGCTGGAACGGTGCACGGCACGGTCCGCGTCGAAAACGCCTACGATGGACGCCGGCGTCAGCAGGCCATGCCGGCCATTGCGGCGTCACCCGCTTCACCACCAGGAGAACGACATGCCCAAAGGCGAACAACGCAGCAACAAGATGGTGAAGAAGCCGAAGAAGGACGCCAGTCCGCCGAAGGACATTTCGTCCAGTTCCACGCGTCCGGTGGCACCGACCACGGCGGTGCTGCCGAAGGGGAAGCTGAAGAACAAGTAGGCTTCTGCGGTTTCGGTACGGCTCGGACTCCGGGTCGAACACGGTGGTGGAACAGCGGATGGAGCGCAGCGATGCGAAAGACCGGCCGTGGGCCGCCTCGGATGGGCAATCGACGGCGGTGACGGCTGTCGTGCTGGATCCGGAGGCGGCGCTGATCTTCGTGATCAACACTGCCTCCGGGTCCTTCGACGTCGAGGGCAAGCGCGCCCTGATCGAGCGCACGCTGGCGGCGCGCGGTCGTCGCGGCGAACTGCGCATCTGCGGTCCGGCCGAGCTGCCCCGCGTGGCCGCCGCCGCGGCCGCCGACGCGCAGGCGCGGCACAGCGCGGTGATCGCGGTGGGTGGCGACGGCAGCCTCAATGCAGTCGCGCAGGCTGCGCACGAAGTCGGCTGCCCGATCGGCATCCTGCCGTACGGCACCTTCAACTACTTCGCCCGCACCCACGGCATCCCGACCGACGTGGCCGCGGCGCTGGACCTGGTGCTGGACGGGGAGCCCAGGCCGGTGCAGGTTGCGGCGATCAACGACCGGCTGTTTCTGGTCAACGCCAGTCTCGGCGTCTATCCCGAGCTGCTGCAGAACCGCGAGGCCTGGAAGCGACGCTTCGGCCGCAGCCGCTGGGTGGCGTTTCTGGCCGGCATCGCCACACTCTTGCGCGCACAGCGGCGGCTGCGCCTGCATATCGAGATGGGCGACACGGTGCGCGACGTGCACACGCTGACGCTGTTCCTCGGCAATAACCGCCTGCAGCTGCAGCAGCTCGGCGTCGAGCCGCCCGACACGCTGTCCGGCACACCCGGCCACGGCAGCATGGCCGCGCTGATGCTGCGGCCGATCGGGACGTGGGCGATGCTGCGGCTCTTGCTGCACGGCGCGCTGGGCCGGCTCGGCGAGGCCGGCGACATCGAAAGCTTCGAGTTCCACCACCTGGTGGTGCGGCCGCGGTTGACGCCGGATGGCCGCGAGATCGTGGTTGCCTACGACGGCGAGGTCGCGCGTCTGCGCACGCCCATCGACATTCTGGTGCTGGAGCGGCCGCTGTACCTGCTGCAGGCGCGCTGAGGTCGATTAGCGTCCTGCGGGCGGCTGCCACAGTTCGAGCTTGTTGCCCTCCGGGTCGAAGGCCCAGGCAAATTTGCCGTACTCGGACTCCTCGATAGCCTCGGAAACCTCGACGCCCTCGGCGCGCAGCAGCGGCAGCAGCGTCTCCAAGTCCTCGACGCGGTAATTGACCATGAAGGGCGCCGGGCTGGGCGCGAAGTAGCCGGTATCGGCCGGGAAGGGACTCCAGGTCGTGCTGCCGATGCCGTCCGGATTCGTCGGCTGGCGCCACTCGAACACGGCACCGCCCCAGTCGGCCACGTCGATCCCGAGATGCCGCTGGTACCAGGCGCTCAACGCCTGAGGATCGCGGGACTTGAAGAAAATGCCGCCAATGCCGGTGACTCGCCTCATGCTGGCTTCCTCGGGGTGGTGTGAATGCAGGGCGGTATCGTCGAGACGTTGCACGATCGACCCGCCAAAGGGCGAGTTGTGGATTTTGCGGGTAGCCCGTCTGGTCGCCAAGCCGCCGCGCTGGCAGGGCCCGCCCTCGTCCGCTAACGTCCCGGCTTTCTTCGTTCCGGAGCTGCCCCCATGAAAAGCCGTGCCGCCGTCGCCTTCGCCGCGGGCGAAGCCCTGAAGGTCGTCGAGATCGACGTCGCGCCGCCGCAGAAGGGCGAGGTGCTGGTGAAAATCACGCACACCGGCGTCTGCCACACGGATGCCTACACGCTGTCCGGCGACGATCCGGAGGGGCTGTTTCCGGTGGTGCTCGGCCACGAGGGCGCCGGGATCGTGGTCGAGGTCGGCGAGGGCGTGACCAGCCTCAAACCGGGCGATCACGTGATTCCGCTGTACACCGCCGAATGCGGCGAGTGCCTGTTCTGCAAGAGCGGCAAGACCAATCTGTGCGTTTCGGTGCGGGCGACGCAGGGCAAGGGCGTGATGCCGGACGGCACCTCGCGCTTTTCCTACCAGGGCCAGCCGCTGTACCACTACATGGGCTGCTCGACCTTCAGCGAGTACACCGTGGTGGCCGAGGTATCGCTGGCGAAGGTCAACCCCGAGGCCAATCCGGAGCACGTCTGCCTGCTCGGCTGCGGCGTCACCACGGGACTGGGCGCGGTGAAGAACACCGCCAAGGTGCAGCCCGGCGACTCGGTCGCGGTGTTCGGTCTCGGCGGCATCGGGCTGGCGGTGGTGCAGGGTGCGAAGCAGGCGCAGGCCGGCCGGATCATCGCGATCGACACCAATCCGACGAAGTTCGAGCTGGCGCGGCAGTTCGGCGCCACCGATTGCGTCAACCCGAAGGACTACGACAAGCCGATCCAGCAGGTGATCGTCGAGATGACCGGCTGGGGCGTGGACCACAGCTTCGAGTGCATCGGCAATGTGCAGGTGATGCGCGCCGCGCTGGAATGCGCGCACCGTGGCTGGGGCCAGAGCGTGATCATCGGCGTCGCCGGTGCGGGGCAGGAAATCAGCACGCGGCCCTTCCAGCTGGTCACCGGCCGGCGCTGGCTGGGCACCGCCTTCGGCGGCGTCAAGGGTCGCTCGCAGCTGCCCGGCATGGTCGAAGATGCGATGGCCGGCCGTATCGAGCTGGCGCCCTTCGTCACCCACACGATGCCGCTGGAAGGCATCAACGAAGCCTTCGAGCTGATGCACGAGGGCAAGTCGATCCGCAGCGTGATCCACTACTGAGGCCGCCGCGATGCCCTTCGACTTCCCGGCGCCGGCGGGCCTGAGCCGGCTGGAACACCGCGCCTGCGGCGGCGGCTGGCAGGACGTCTACCAGCACGACTCGGTCAGCACTGGTACGCCGATGCGCTTCGCCGTCTACCTGCCGCCGCAGGCCGCCGATGGCCCGTGCCCGGTGCTGTACTGGCTGTCCGGGCTGACCTGCACCGAGCAGAACTTCATCACCAAGGCGGGCGCGCAGGCGCACGCCGCCGAGCACGGCCTGATCGTGGTCGCCCCCGACACCAGTCCGCGCGGCGCTGGCGTAGCCGATGCCGAGCGCTATGACCTCGGCCAGGGCGCCGGCTTCTATGTCGACGCCACCGAGGCGCCGTGGACGCCGCATTACCGGATGCAGACCTACGTGGCCGAGGAGCTGCCGGCGCTGATCGAGGCGAGCTTCCCGGCCAGCGACCGGCGCGGCATCAGCGGGCATTCGATGGGCGGCCACGGCGCGCTGATCACCGCGCTGCGCCATCCCGGCCGCTACCGCAGCGTCTCGGCTTTCTCGCCGATCGTGGCGCCCAGCCAGGTGCCGTGGGGCCGCGAGGCGCTGACCGCCTACCTCGGTGCCGATCCGGCGGTGTGGGCCGAGTGGGACGCCTGCGCGCTGATCGCCCGCGCCACCGAGCGTCTGCCGCTGCGCGTCGATCAGGGCCTTGCCGACGAGTTTCTGGCCGGTCAGCTGCGGCCCGAGCTGCTGGAAGCCGCTTGCGCCGCAGTCGACCATCCGCTGGACCTGCGCCGGCACGCCGGCTACGACCACAGCTACTACTTCATCGCCAGCTTCATCGGCGAGCACGTGGCGCATCACGCGCGGGTGCTGAGGTCTTGAGGTCTGCCGATCGCGCCGGCTTTGCCACGGCGCGATCGTTCCGGTGTCTACGGAGTCGGAGCTTCGAGCCCGTAGGGCGCGTAGAAGGCGGCCAGCGAGCCGTCGGCGCCGCGGGCATCGATCCAGGCGTCGACCGCCTGCAGGAAGGTGGCGACACGAGGGTTGTTGTTGCAGGCAAAGTACAGCTCGGTTTCGGTCTCGCTGCGGCCGGCCTGCACGATCCGATCCGATAACTGCATCTGGCGCAGTTTGGCCTGCATCACGAAGTCGGTTTCCAGCGCCAGATCGATGCGGCCGGTGACCAGTCGCATGATCACGGCGTTCAGCGGGTCGCGGCTGGAGGTGACCGATTCCAGTCGATCCGCCGGCTGCACCTTGATCAGGGCGTCGACCTCGTCGCCATAGGCATAGCCGCCGATCACGCCCAGCTTGAAGTTCGCCAGATCGGTGCTCGTCGCGGCCTGAATCTCGGTGCGGTCGGCGCCGCGATACCAGGCGGTATGGCCGATCAGCCAGGGCTTGGCGGCGAAGCGCAGGCCCGGAGCGTCCTCCTTGGTGGCGCCGACCACGCAGTCGGTGGTGCCCGACTGGGCGCCCTTGACCGCGTCTTCCCAGCCTTGCAACTGGTAATCGATCTGGGTGTTGGCGGTCTTCGCGACCGCACGCAGGATGTCGATATACAGGCCTTCGGCACCGGCTTCGCCGGGTTTGCCGTTGACTGGCATCCAGTGGTCTGCCCGGACCGAAATCGATTGGGCGCCGGCCCAGAGGGGCAGGCTCGCCAGGGCGGCACAGAGCAGTACACGCAACATCGAAACCTCCGCATCAGGTGTCAGGGGGCAGTGCCCCCTGAATCCTACGCGGTCATCTGTTCAGCGTCCGCCACAATCGTAGGCGACGTAACGGCGCTGACCGCCGCCGTCGACCGGACCGGTGGCGACGACGGTATCGGCCGAAATCATCGCCGCCTCGTTGCGGGCCAGCGCTTCCAGTTCGTCGGTGACCTTTTGCGAGTTGCGTTCGAAGGGGCCGAGTTCGCGGCGCACCGAGGCGGTGATTTCGCCCTTGCGGACGCAGCCGGCCGACAAGCTGGCCGAGTCGGCGACGCGGACGCGTTGCCCTTCATCGCTCAACTTGACCCAGGCACAGCCGGAGGCCGGCAGCAGCAGGGCGGTGAGCAGCAGGGTGGCGGGACGGATGCTCATGGCGCGATCTCCTGGTGATGGGGAAGCGGGGAGTGTGGGTGGCAACGGCGGATGCTGCCAACCGGAGGCGCTCAGCGGCGGTCGATGGCGACCAGCGCCAGCGTGTAGCGCTCGCCGTCCGGCTCGACCTGCTCGATGCGGACCGGCATCCAGCCTAGCGACTCGGCGTGCCAGCTGACGGTGCGGCGGGCAGCGTTGTCGCGGACCCGTTCCAGCCGGACCGTGTCGAGCGCGCCGGCCGGCGTGCTCAGCCGTTCGCGGCCGCTCTGGCGGAAGCGCCAGGGCTCGACCTGGCCCTTGTAGGCCACCGGATGCGCAAAGGTGTTGCGGCCGGTGCCGAGATCCAGCATCAGCGCCAGCACGGCGATGTGGCGGTCGATCGTGGCCCCGGTCAGCGCGTACTCGCTGCGGGTCTTGCCGTCGTCCTCGCGGGCCCGCCGCGCGGCCCAGTCGAAGTCGATGCTGCGCTTGCGCTCGCGGAAGCTGATCTTCTGCCGGTAGCGGTAGCTGAGCCCGCTCAACTGGCCGCCCGACACGCGAAAGCGGCTCTGCTCGTGGATCTTCGCGCCGAGAAAACCGGCCAGCCCGCGCTCGCCCTGCGTGTCGGTGGTGAACACCCAGTCGCGACCCTCGCGGCGCAGCGTCAATGTGGCGCGGCCGACGCGCTGGCCGTCGTCGAGGACGTCAAAGCGGGCGGTGAAGGGGCTCAGCGTTGCGGCGGTGAGCGGTGTGGAGGCTAGCCAGCAACTCAGGGACAGGATCAGCAGCAAGCGCAGGGACCAGGCCATCGTCGGGATTCCAGCAGAGCGGCGTCGCGACCGAGTGTCCAGCCACATCCAGGGTTCCCGGCTGAATCCGCACGTCGGGTTGCACCAGCAGACTCAGCGTGGAGACCAGCAAGCCGTGCTCCAGGGGCAGCAGCCGCGCCGCCAGCATCTCCGGCGTGTCGCCGGGCTCGATCGGCATCCGCACCTGCGCCAGCACCGGGCCGCCATCCAGCTCGGGCGTGACCCGATGCACGCTGGCGCCGTGCTCGGTGTCACCCGCGGCCAGCGCCGCCGCGTGCGTGTGCAGGCCGCGGTGCTTCGGCAGCAGGGACGGGTGGATGTTGAGCATCCGGCCGGCGAATCGCTCGACCGTCGCCGCGGTCAGCACGCGCATGAAACCGGCCAGCACGATCCAGTCCGGCTCGGCGGCCGCGACCGCGTCGAACAATTCGGCCTCGAAGGCCGCGCGATCCGGCTTCGAACGGGCGTCGACGGCCACCGTCGGGATGTCGGCCGCGGCGGCAATACCGAGCGCCGGTGCCGCCGGCCGGTCACTGCCGACCAGCACCAATTCGTAGCCGCGCAGACCGGGCGTGGCGGCGAGCTTCGGCTGTGCCTCGATCAGCGCGGCCAGATTGCTGCCGCGCCCCGACGCCAGCACCGCGACGCGCGCCGGCTTCATCCGCGGTAGCGCACGCGCTCGTCCGTGGCGGCGACCACCGTGCCGATCGGCCGGGCGGCGAGGCCGTCCGCGGCCAGTCGCGCGGTGGCGTCGGCAACCGCCTCGGCCGGCAGCACGAACACATAGCCGATGCCGCAATTGAAGGTGCGCCACATTTCTTCGTCGGCAATGCTGCCCGCGGCCTGCAGCCAGGCGAACAGCGGCGGCAGCACCGGCCGGTCGAGTTCGACGCCCAGGCCCTCCGGAATCACCCGGATGATGTTCTCGGTCAAGCCGCCACCGGTGATGTGCGCCATCGCCGCCACCGGCAGCGCGGCCAACAGCGCCAGCGCCGGCTTGACGTAGATCGTGGTCGGCGCCATCAGCGCGTCGGCCAGCGTGCGGCCATCCGACAGCGTGTCGGTCAGCGCGCCCGGATGCCGCGCCAGCACCCGGCGAATCAGCGAGTACCCATTACTGTGTGCGCCGCTGGAGTCCACGCCGAGCAGCACCATTCCGGCCTGCACGCGGCTGCCGTCCAGCATCGCGCTGCGCTCCACCGCACCGACGCAGAAGCCGGCGAGGTCGTACTCGCCCGGCGCGTACATGTCCGGCATCTCGGCGGTCTCGCCGCCGACCAGTGAGCAGCCGGCCAGCTCGCAGCCGCGGGCGATCCCGTTGATCACAGTCACCGTGGTCGCCACGTCCAGCTTGCCGGTCGCGAAATAGTCGAGGAAGAACAAGGGCTCCGCGCCCTGCACCAGCACGTCGTTGACGCACATGGCGACCAGATCGATGCCGATGCCCTCGTGGCGACCGAGCTGCTGAGCGAGCTTCAGCTTGGTGCCGACGCCATCGGTGCCCGACACCAGCACCGGCTCCCGCCAACGCCCCGGCGGAATCGCGAAACAGGCACCGAAACCGCCCAGACCCCCGAGCACCTCCGGGCGACGGGTCCGCGCCACGGCGGGCTTGATGCCTTCGACGACCGCGGCCCCGGCGTCGATATCGACACCAGCCGCACGGTAGGTCAGGGCGCCGGGCTCGGACATCGACTGCTCCACGGGTGCATTTGAGGGGGCCGTGAGGGTAACCGCGAGGCGCTGAAGCCCACACGGTCCGCCGGCCCGCCCGATGGCCAGCCGCGGGTGCATCGGCCACACTTGCGGCTTACGGTTCGGTTGGGGTGGGGCATGCGGGCGGGCTTCGGGGTGGGTGGACAGGTCTGGCGATGGCTGGTGCTGTGCGGCTGGCTGCTGGCCGCGCCGGTGATGGCGCAGGCGCCGGCGCCGGGGTCTGCGCTGGCGCTGAATCAGGCGGCGGTCGAGGTGCCGGATCAGTCCGAGGGCGCGCGGGCGCAGGCGTTGCAGGAAGCACTGAAGATCGCGGCGATCAAGCTGGCGGGGGATGAGCGCGCGGGCGAGAACCCGCGGATCACTGGCGCGGATCTGGGTCGCTATCTGCAGCGTCATGAGTACCGGCAGGAACTGTATCGGCCGGTGCCGGGTGCGCCGCCGCAGATTCGACTGACGCTGGTCGCGACCTTCCATCAGGCGAGTCTCGAGGGCTTGCTGCTGTCGGCCGGCTTCGCCATCTGGGGCAATGATCGTCCGGCCCTGATGCTCCTGCTGGAGGATCCGGTCGACGGGGCTGGCCGCTGGGCGGCCTTTCGCGAGCGGGCGACGGAGCGCGGCTTGAAGTTGCGCTGGCCGGCAGATCGGAACTGGAAGGAGTTGCTGTTGCCGGACGCGGATCCGCGCGGGGTGCTGGATTACGCGCGGTCGCAGGGCGCCAGTTATGTGCTGACCGGCGGCTTCGGCTTGACCGGGACCCGTGTCGCCGGGCAGTTCGAGGTGCGGGTCGGTCCGCATCGCGACCCGCTGTCGATCTCGGGCGACAGCGTCGAGGAGGCTGAGATCGAGCTGGCCAACCGTACCCTCGCCGTGTTGTCGCGGCGCTTTATCGAGAGCGGCCGGGCCGGGCCGGTGGAGCTCACGGTGGCGGTGCGCGGCATCAGTGACGCCCGCGCCTATGCCGGCCTGGTCGGCGCGCTGTCGAAGTCCAGTCAGATCAAGGGCCTGAAAGTGCTGGGTGCGGATCCCGAGGGCTTGCGGCTGAAGCTCTCGGTGGTCGGCGGCGGAGATCGGGTCGATCAGGTGTTCACCGCGATCGGCGGTTTCCGGGTACTGGATCCGTACGCCGATCCGGTGCTGGTCGACGCCACCCGCTGAGCCACCGCGATGGCCAGACCGCCCGCCTGGCTGCCGAATGCGATTTCCGCGTTGCGCGGACTGGCGGCGCTGCCGCTGTTCCTGCTGATTCTCGACGAGGCGTGGGTCGTCGCTTTCTGGCTGGCGCTGATTGCCGGGTCCAGTGATCTGCTGGACGGCGCGATCGCCCGCCACTGGAAGCTGCAGAGCCGACTGGGCGGCTGGCTGGATCCGCTGGCCGACAAGGCGCTGGTCGCGGCGGCGATGCTGGGGCTGACGGTGGTCGGGCTGTTGCCGCTGTGGCTGGTGGTGCTGGTGCTGGCGCGCGACCTGTGGCTGCTCGCCGGTTCGACCGCGTATCAATTCAAGGTGGCGCCGCTGTATGCCGAGCCCAGCCTGCTTGGCAAACTCTGCACCTTCAGCCAGATCCTGCTGGCCGCTGCGGTGCTGTGGACCGCCGGCCATGGTTGGCCCGGCGAGGTCTTCATCGTCGGCTGGATCTGGCTGGTCACGGCGTTGACGGTGGTCAGCGGTCTGCATTACACGGGGGTCTGGCTGCGTCGGGCCCGTTCGGCTGGAAAATCGGGAGACGAGACATGAACGGTCTGGCGCTGCCCAGTACGCAGAAATGGCAACTCTTGGCCCTGGTGGCGGGCGTCGGTCTGGTCATCTACCTGTTGGCGCCGGTGCTGACGCCGTTCGCCGTCGCGGCGCTGCTCGCCTATCTTGGCGATCCGCTCTGCGACGAGCTGGAGAAGCGTGGTTCCAGTCGGACCGCGGCGGTGGTGCTGGTGTTTCTGGCGATGACGCTCAGTCTGATCGCCTGCGTGCTGTTCCTGATTCCGCTGGCGGAGCGGCAGATCGCCCTGCTGTTCGACACGCTGCCGGCGATGCTGGGCTGGATCGAGCAGCGGGCGCTGCCGTGGGTGGAGGCCACGCTCGGGCTGGAGCCGGAGCTGTTGCGCGTTGAATATCTGATCGAGCAGTTGCGGCAGCACTGGCAGCAGGCCGGCGGCATTGCCAAGACGATCATTGCGGGCATCGCCACCAGCGGTTTCGCGATCCTGGCCTGGCTGGTCAATCTGCTGCTGATCCCGGTGCTGGTGTTCTACTTCCTGCGCGACTGGGACGTGATGGTCGAGCGGATCGACGAGCTGCTGCCGCGGTCGATCGAATCGACCGTCGCACTGTTGGCGCGCGAGAGCGACGACGTGCTCGGTGCCTTCCTGCGCGGCCAGCTGACGGTGATGCTGGTGCTGGGGCTCATCTATTCGATCGGTCTGTGGTTGGTCGGCATCAATCTGGCGCCGCTGATCGGCATGACCGCCGGCCTCATCAGCTTTGTGCCCTATCTGGGCGGCATCGTCGGCGTCGCCGCCGCGTTGCTGACGGCGCTGGTGCAGTTCGGCGGCGAGTGGCCGTATCTGCTCGGCGTGCTGGCGGTGTTCGCGGTCGGCCAGACGCTGGAGGGCTTCGTGCTGACGCCGTGGCTGGTGGGTGACCGGATCGGCATGCATCCGGTCGCGGTGATCTTCGCGATCATGGCGGGCGGCCAGTTGTTCGGATTTCTCGGCGTGTTGCTGGCGCTGCCGGTAGCCGCCGTGGTGATGGTGCTGCTGCGCTACGCGCGTCAGCGCTATCTGAACAGCAGTCTCTATCAGGCCGGGCTTGGAACGATGGAGGCACCAATCTGGCCGTCCGAATCGGCGGTCGAGGTCAAGGTCGAGGTCAACGTCGAGGTGCCGGCAACGGCAGCGGCAGAGCAGCCGGCCGCCAGTCCGTCGGCTACTTCATCGACATGAGTACGCCGCAGCTGACGCTGGGTCTGCGCTGGGCACCGGAGTTCGGCCGGGAGGCCTGGGCCGAAGCCCTGCAACCCGGCGCGCTGGAGGCGCTGGAGGCCTGGATCGACGGCGCGACGCCGGGCTTGCTGGCGCTGATCGGTCCGGCCGGCACGGGCAAATCGCATCTGCTGAAGATCGCGGCCGAACGCGCCGAGGGTCTGGGGCGTTCGGTGGACTGGCTGGCGCCGGCCGGGTCTGCGGTCGGGCCGGTCTTGCTGAGCGAGCGGCAGGCCGGTCTGCTCTGTATCGACGGTCTCGATGCTTTTCCGGGCGGCGCCGACTGGGATGCCGCCTGGTTCCATCTGCTGAACCGCCAGCACGACCGCCGGGGTCAAGTCCTGATCGCCGCGCGGACCTGGCCGCCAGCCTGCGGGCTGCCGGACCTGCGCTCCCGCTGGGCGCTGGCAGCGCGTTGGCCGCTGGATCTGCCGGTCGACGGTTATCCGGCGCTGGTCGCCGCGAAGGCGCGCGGCCTCGGGCTGTCGCTCACAGCGGCCGCGCTCGCCGTGCTGGCGGCGGAGGGTCCGCGGGATGCCAATCAGCTGGTCGACTTGCTGCGCCGACTGGACCGCGAATCACTGGCTGCCGGTCGCAAACCGGGGCCGCGCTTGGTTCGCGCACTGCTGCGCCGACTACACTCGGCGAATGCGCCTCTGGACCCTGCCTAATCTGCTGACCCTGCTGAGGATCGCGCTGATCCCGGTGCTGGTTGGCGTCTTCTACCTGCCGTGGAGCCACGCCAGTCTGGCGGCTGGCCTGATCTTCCTGGTGGCGGCGATCACCGACTGGTTCGATGGCTGGCTGGCACGGCGCTATGGATTGCATACCGCCTTCGGCGCTTTCCTCGATCCGGTGGCCGACAAGTTGATGGTCGCCGTGGTGCTGGTGGTGCTGGTGCAGAGCGATCCGAAGCCGTGGCTGGCGATGGTTGCCGCCGTGATCATCGGCCGGGAGATCAGCATCTCCGCGCTGCGCGAATGGATGGCGGAGCTCGGCCAGCGCGCCAGTGTCGCGGTGGCGTGGATCGGCAAGTGGAAGACCGGCTTCCAGATGACCGCGCTGACCATGATGCTGCTCCGCGAGCCGCTGTTCGGCCTGCCGGTCTACCAGCTCGGGCAGCTGTGCCTGATCGTCGCGGCGGTGCTGACGCTGTGGTCGGCGCTGAGCTACCTGCGGGCGGCGTGGACCGTGCTCGGTCGGCAGGATTCCAGTCAAGGCTGAACGGAACTGTCAGGTGCTGGCGGCGTGCTTGACACCTCCGGGGGCTTCCACGAATATATCGGTCTCGCGCGGGAATAGCTCAGTTGGTAGAGCATAACCTTGCCAAGGTTAGGGTCGCGAGTTCGAGTCTCGTTTCCCGCTCCAGTTCGACGAAGGGCCCCGGTCTCCGGGGCCTTATCGTTAGAGGAGGTTCGCGAGGCCTGGTGGCAGAGTGGTCATGCAGCGGATTGCAAATCCGTGTACGCCGGTTCGATTCCGACCCAGGCCTCCATCCTCAAGGGTTGCTTGAAAGACAGCGGTGTCCATCCGGGTTTGGATTCCCGGGGATGGGTCTTCGGAAGTTCCAGCCGAAGTCGACCGATGTGTTTCGGGGCCCGCTCCGCCCGGATGGCGGAATCGGTAGACGCAGCGGACTTAAAATCCGCCGGCCGTTGAAGCGGCCTTGCCGGTTCGATCCCGGCTCCGGGCACCATTGTTCGATCAGGGTTCTGTGCGTCTTCCAGTTGACCCGACCCGCAACCTGCACCGAAGCTACGAGGCCCCCAGGCGCTCAGCCGTGGAGTCCTTCGTGTCGCCCCTGCCGGTCAAACCGAAAGCACGCAGAACCAAGATCATCGGAACTCTAGGTCCAGCCACGGACCGTCCCGGTGTGCTGAAGGCCGTGATCGATGCCGGTCTGGATGTTGCACGTCTCAATCTGAGTCACGGCACTGCCGACGATCATCGACGGCGTGCGGCTGAAGTTCGCGCTGCCTCGAAGGCGGCGCATCGCGAGGTCGCGGTGCTGGCCGATCTGCAGGGTCCGAAAATCCGGATCGGGCGTTTCGCCAGCGGGCCGGTGGAATTGCAGCCCGGCCAGTCCTTCGATCTGGATTGCGCCGCGGATGCGCCGCCGGGTGACGGCTCGCGGGTGCCGGTGACGTATCTCGGTCTGGTCAACGATGTGAAATCCGGCGACACGCTGCTGCTGGATGACGGCCTGATCGAACTGTCGGTGCAGCGGATCGAGGCGCCGGTGATCCGTTGTCAGGTGACGATCGGCGGCATGCTGTCCGACCGCAAGGGCATCAACCGTCTGGGCGGTGGTCTGTCGGTCGGGGCGCTGTCCGACAAGGATCGCGCGGACATCGAACTGGCCGCCTCGATGGGCGTGGATTTCGTGGCGGTTTCCTTCGCGTCGAGCGCCGCCGACATGAACGAGGCGCGTGCGTTGCTGCGCGCCGCCGGGTCCCGTGCGGCGCTGGTCGCGAAGATCGAGCGGGCCGAGGCGATCGACAATCTGGCCGAGATCATCGACGCCTCCGACGCCGTGCTGGTCGCGCGCGGCGATTTGGGTGTGGAGATCGGTTTCGCCGAGCTGCCGGGCCTGCAGAAGAAGATCATCCGCGAGGCGCTGTCGCGCAACCGCGCCGTGATCACCGCCACGCAGATGCTGCAGTCGATGGTCGACAACCCGATCCCGACCCGCGCCGAAGTGCTCGACGTGGCCAACGCCGTGATCGACGGTTCGGACGCGGTGATGCTGTCGGCGGAGACGGCCAGTGGCCGTTATCCGGAGAAGGCGGTGGCGACGATGGCCAATCTGTGCCTGTCGGCCGAGCGGCAGTTCGAGGGCGTCGAGCTCAACGTGCATCCGGGCGTCGAGCGGGTGGATCAGGCCATTGCGATGGCGGCACTGCATCTGGCGAAGAAGGTCGGCGTGCGGGCGATCGTCGCGCTGACCGAATCCGGCGCCACTGCGCAGTGGCTGTCGCGCTACCGTTCGCCGGTGCCGATCTATGCGATGAGTCGCCACTCCGGTTCGCGGCATCGGATGGCGGTCCTGCGCGATGTCTTCCCGGTCGCCTTCGATCCGCATGGCGGCTCGGCGCCGCACGCCGCGCGGCTGGCGGTGGAGCTGTTGTACGCGCAGGGCAGGGTGGCGGTCGGCGATCGGGTGATCGTCACCACCGGCGACCATACCGGTGTGCTCGGCGGCACGAACACGCTGAAGCTGCTGCGGGTGGGCGCCGGCGGTGTTCCCGAGGGCCTGTCGGACCTGTGATCGTCAGGATCACTCGCGACGTCCGGTCCGATCCGCTCCGACTGCAGTCGCAGGCGGGGCGTATGCCATGAGCCCGCCCGGTCCCGATCCGGTCGCGCATTGGCGGCGACCCTCCCGCGATCTCGGGCATCCGCTGCCGCGATTGCTGGTGATCTGGGCGCTTGCGGTCGCCATCGCCCTGCTGCCGGCGCCGTGGGCGCCGTTGCTGTGGTGGCTCCTGGCGGCGCCTTTCGCCGTGTTGCTGCGTGCGGTCCTGTATCCCGGTGCCGCGCCGGACCGACCGTTCACGCGGGCGGCGGCGCTGGCGCTCGGGCTGATCGAGGTGGGTGGCGTGGCACTGGGTTTGTGGCTGTTCGGTCGCTTGCTCGGTGGCGCCGGTGTTCCGGCGGCGCAGCCGCTGACCCTGCTGGCCGGCATCGTCGCCTGGACGCTGCTCGGTCGCGCCAGCGCCTTCCGCCCGCTGCATGCCCTGATCGGACCGCTGACCGAGCGCGATGCACTGATGGCCTGGCGGCGTCTGCGCCATGAGCCGGGCCCGGGCCGGATCGACCTCGCCCTTCGCCTCGATCACCTGGCGCTCGCGTGCTGGCTGCTGTTGCCGTGGCTGCTGACCCTGCCCGAGCTGGTGCAACGACTGCCGCTGGCGCCGTTGGCCTATGCGCTGCTGTTGTTCCCGGGTCTGGCCTTGTGGCTGGTCGACCCGGATCCGGCGCGGCTCGGGGCGGTGATCGATCGCGACTACGGGCCGGTGGACGACCGACCGCAGTCAGCGTCAATGGCGATCGATGAGGCTGAGGCGGAGTCGCTGATCGAACCGGAGCTGCAGTTGGTGGCCGCGGTGCGACGCGGTGATGTGGCCAGCGTGCACCACTGGCTGGAGGCTGGTGCCAGCCCCGACGCGGCACCACCGCCCGGGGCGCCGGATCCGCGCAGCGCGCTGCAGAGTGCCGTGGCTTCCGGCAGCGTCGATCTGGTACAGCTCCTGCTGCGTGCCGGCGCCGATGTGCATCGGCAGGTGCAGGGCCGCCACGCGCTGGGCGAGGCGGCACGAAACGGTGATCGGGGCCATCCCGAGGTGTTGGCGGCGCTCCTTGCTGCGGGCGCCGATCCGGATCAGCCGGAGGCCGACGGAACCCGGCCGCTGCATCACGCCGCACGACTTTCCGAGGGCACGGCGGCGTTGACGCTGCTCGCTGCCGGCGCCACGCTGGACGCGGTGTCGACCGATGGGCTGACGCCGCTCGGTCTCGCGCTGCAGGCCGGCAACGGCTCGGTGGCCGCCTTGCTGCTCGATGCGGGTGCTGCAATCGAGCCACCCGGCGCCGTGCCGGCTCTGCATGGTGCTGTGACCACCGTGGACGATGCGGTCGACGGTCTGCGCCTGCTGCAGTTGCGACGAGCGGACTTCAGCTTGCGTGACGGTGCCGGACAGACCGCGCTGATGCTGGCTGCGGCAGCCAACCATCCGGCCCAGATCGCGGCGCTGGCGGCTGCCGGCTGCCCGGTGGATGCGGTCGACGGGGCCGGGCGCAATGCCCTGATGCTCGCGGCCTCCGCCGGCGCGCATCGGGCGCTGCATGCGCTGGTGGCGCTGGCCGTGCCGGTCGCGGCGGTTGATTCGGGGGGCAACAGCGCGCTGCATCATGCGGTGATCGGTGGCCGCGCCGACCGCGAAACCGTCGAGTTGCTGCTCGGACTGGGGGTCGCCACCGCGCTGCGCAATGCCGAGGGCCTGACGGCCGAGGAGCTGGCCTACGCCCACGGTCGTGCCGATCTTGCCCGGCTGCTGGCGCCGGAATCGGTGGAGGTTGATACGGACGCGCTCAGTGCGGGACCGGCGCCGGTCTCCGGCGGCAGCGCCGTGCTGGAGCGTGGCGACCGGCTGGTGCAGGCCTGCGCGCTGCATCGGTTCGACGTGGCGCTGATGCTGATCCGGCAGGGTGCCTTGCCACAAAGCGTCTGGGTCGAGGCCTTGCTGGCTGCCGGCGATCAGCTCGATCGCCCCTTGCTCGCTGCTTTGTTGGCTGCCGGTCTGCGGATCGACGCGCTGGCTCACCCGTCACCGCAGCTGATGCTGGCACGTCGGCTGCCCTGTCCGGCCGGGCCGCTGCAGGTGTTGCTGGAATCCGGCGCCAGCGTCGATGCCGAGGATGGCGGTGACTCCCTGCTCGCTCTGATTTGCGGGCGGGCGGAGGATCTGGCCGGCGTCAGCGGGGGCGCCCCGCCGATTGCGCTGCTGGAGGCCGTGCTGGCCGGTGGCCCGGCATTGAGCGTGCGCGATCGCGATGGCCATCTGCCGCTGCATCATGTGATCTATCACCGGCCGGTCGAGTGGGCGCAGGCGCTGCTGGAGCGCGGTGCGGACCCGAATGCCCCGGATCGAGGTGGCAGGAGCGCGCTGCATCACGCGGTGGTGGCGCCGCGGCCGGATCGCGAGGCGCTGTTGCGGGTCCTGATCCTGGCCGGCGGGGATCCGGCGCAGCCGGCGGTCGATGGCAGCACCGCGCAAGGGTTGGCAGCCATGGCCGGTGAGCCCGTGCTGGCAGCGCTCTGCGACTTCCGGCCCGGCGAGCATCCGCGGCATCGGTTGCGGGCAGAGGACGTTCCGCGCGCTGCGCGGGACGGACGGGAGCGCTTGCTGCACAAGCTGCTGGAACTGGGACTGCCGGTCGATGCCCGCGACGAGCGTCAGGCCACGGCCTTGATCCATGCTGCCGGTCTGGGCCATCGGGCGTTGGTCGATACCCTGCTGGCGCGCGGGGCGCAGCTCGGGCTGAAGTCCGATCGCGGCGCCGATGCACTGGCGGCTGCCGTGCTCGGCGGGCGATTGGAGATCGTCGCGCAATTGCTGGACCGAGGGGCTTACGTCAATACCGAGTACGCCGGCATGACGTCGGTGGCGCTGGCGGCGAGCCGTGCTGATCCGGTCATGCTGCAACTGCTGCTGCAGCGAGGTGGTCGGGTCGATGCCGAGCCGGCTGAGCAGTCGCCCCTGGCGTTGGCCATTCGGTCGGCGCTGCGGTTGCCCGATCCGGCGCCGGCCTTTGCCTGCGTTGATGCGCTGCTGGCTCGACGCGCGCCGGTGGATGGACTCGACTCGGCCGGACGCACCCTGCTGTTGTATCTGTGCGGCAGCGGCGCCAATGCGCCGGTGGCAGCGGAGGGGCCGGTTCTGCTGG
>Ga0209812_10001329_pt1 | contig 17516 bp, 14 predicted proteins | sample JI71714BDNA_FD_187502 | JGI IMG/M metagenome (GOLD analysis project Ga0209812, IMG submission 187502) | Wastewater effluent complex algal communities from Wisconsin, to seasonally profile nutrient transformation and Carbon sequestration -... | ecosystem: Engineered > WWTP > Effluent > Algae...
CAGCGTGACCATTTCGAGTTGATGTTGTTGCGGGGATATATCTTTGAGCATGAGGGCGCTCCTATTTGGGCTCCCTCTATTAGATCAAAGGCCTGGATCTACGTCCAGACCTTTGTCAGCAGTCTGAAACCGGAGGATACTCCGGTTTTTTATTGCGCGGGATCGCGCTGTTGCCGGTCATATCCAGACATTTGCGCGATCACGGCGATGATACTCGGCCAATTGCCGTTTTGAATCATTTCTTTCTGCTGCGGCAAGATCGCTTAAAAAAGATTTCACCTGACGGTGAGTTACTTTCTTTTGTGTCGACAAAAGAAAGTAACCAAAGAAAACTCGAACCCGGTTACGCTCGAAAGCCCGATGAAAATCAACAGTTTGAGGCGCTGGGGCAACTCGCGCGGCGCTACCGTCGCCGCACTCAAACACTCCCCAGCTTAAGACCTCAAACTATTGATTTGCATCGGCTCGCTTCAACGGGTATCAGGGTTTTCTAGATGGATAATCTGAAACGCCAATTCAATAAAAAAGCCAACTACTGCAGAAGGCTGCCCGTTGGAGCCAGCAGATCAAAGATTAAAGCCTACACCTGCCAATTCACCTGCGTTTTGCCCATTTCTGCCAATAGCGCATTGGCCTTGGCAAAATGGCCGCAACCTAAAAAGCCACGGTGTGCCGACAACGGCGATGGATGCGGCGCGGTCAGCACGTGATGTCGGCTCTTGTCGATGAACTTTTGTTTATTAATCGCGTGTGAGCCCCATAGCAAAAACACTACAGGCTCTGCTTTGGCACTGATGGCTTTAATCACGTTGTCGGTAAAGGTTTCCCAGCCCAAATGACGATGCGAGTTGGGTTCGTTCGCGACCACCGTTAACACAGTGTTGAGCAGCAATACGCCCTGGCGGGCCCAGCTTTCCAGATATCCATGCTTGGGTATCACGAAATCCGGGTATTCCAGCGCCAACTCTTTGTAGATGTTTTTTAAACTCGGTGGCACCGGAATGTCCGGGCGCACCGAGAAGCACAACCCATGCGCCTGATTCGGTCCATGGTAAGGGTCCTGGCCAATGATGACGATTTTCAGCTGGTCAAACTCGGTATAACGAAAGGCGTTAAACACATCGGCTTCTGGTGGATAAATCACCGTACCGGCGGCCCGCGCCTGTTTAACCGCCTCAACGGTTTGCTGAAAATACGGCTGCGTTTTTTCCGCGCCAATCACTTCTTGCCAGGACAACTGCACTTTTTACTCCAGACTGAGCAACACTTTGCGCAATTCTACAAAATCGGCCGGCAGATCGCCCGCTAAACTTGGCTCACCGGCGACCGCTGCTAATGCAGGCGGTAACGCAATCGGGTTGCCGAGGATGTTTTCCACCGATTCCTTAAACTTAGCCGGATGCGCGGTCCCCAGAAACAGACCATATTCACCCGGCTGAAGTTCGCGTTTTAACGCGCGATAAGCCACCGCCGCGTGCGGCTCGGACAAATAGCCGAGTTGTGAAAGCTGTCGCACACCGAGCTGGGTATCTTCTTCATCCACTACTTGCGTGGCCAGCTCTGAACGCTCAATCACGCCTTGCGCCAACAAATCTTCGACCCGCGGCCAGTTATTCGGCGCACTGACGTCCATCGCATTGGATAAAGTCGCCACTGTTTTATTTACTTGCCACTGCCCGCTTTGCCAATAACGCGGCACCGTATCGTTGGCATTGGTGGCGGCGATCATCCGTTTAATCGGCAGGCCCAGTGTTTTGGCAATGAGCCCCGCTGTCAGGTTACCGAAGTTACCGCTTGGCACTGAGATCACCAGCTGTTCGCGCTGGGCCGGTGTTAACTGCGCCACGGCTTCGAAGTAATAACAGACCTGGGCAAATAACCGGCTGATATTAATCGAGTTAGCAGAGTTGATATTGAGCCGGCCAACCAGATCGCGGTCATTAAACACTTCTTTCACCAGTGCCTGACACTGGTCAAAATCACCATCAACGGCCAGCGTATGGATATTGTCGCCGAGCGTAGTAAACAGTTTTTCTTGCAACACCGAGATCTTGCCTTTCGGGAACAGGATCACCACCTGCACACCCGGTTGACGATAAAACGCGTGCGCAACCGCAGCACCGGTGTCGCCTGAAGTGGCGGTCACGATAGTGGTGCGGCTGACATTGGAGCGTTGCTGGGCGGCGAGCAGCGCACGCGCCATAAAACGACCACCAAAGTCTTTAAACGCCAGTGTCGGGCCGTGGAACAGTTCGAGACAGCCGATGTCGTCGGTCACAGGCGCCACCGGCGCCGGGAAATAAAAAGCTTCGCCCAGCATTTGTTCCAGCTCGGCCAGCGGCAACTCATCCCCAATCAGCGCGTGCAGTAAATGGGCGCTGCGTTTAGCAAACGGCATCGCCAACAGCGCGTCGACATCTACTTTTGGCCAGCTGGCTGGGAAGAACAAGCCTTGTTGTTCACCGAGGCCAATCCGCACCGCGTCTAAAAAACTGACCTGCTGAGCCGGTACTTTGATATTTCTTAACAACATAATATTTCCTGGAGCATTGCTGCTAAATCATTGAATTTATTGTTCTGCTATCGCTAGTTACAGGGCGCGCGCCCCTGTGGTTGCCAGACGGCAAATGTGCGTCATCGCATCGGCATTTTTTTCATAATGTGCGGCCAGATAATCGCGGGCGAATGCAGCCTGCTCTGGTGTACTGCACAGCGCAAACAAGGTCGGGCCTGCGCCAGAAATGCCGACATGACCAATGCCCTGCGCCATCAGTGCCGCCCGAATGGCCGGTAATTCCGGAATGAGCGGCGTACGTGCAGGCTCAGCCACCACATCTTTTAATGCTGCAAATGCTTCGGTTTCATCTTCGCTGTACAAAGCAGCGACAAAACGCGCCACAGTACCGGCAAACTGGATACTGTGTTTTAACGTCAGTTGCTGCGGCAGGACCGCACGCGCCGCTTTAGTCGAGAGCACTGTGCCCGGATAACTCAGTACCACCTGCCAATGTGGAAACCACGGCAGTTTGCGATACAGCAACGGGCTTTCCGGTAACATCAGCTGTAAACCGCCATGCAGCGACGGCGCGACATTATCGTAATGCACGCCACCACTGACGCCCCCTTCACAGACGGCAGTCAGTTCCAGCAGTTCGCGCTCTGACAACGGCTTGCCGAAATAGTCGTTAAAGGCATAACAAGCCACCACAATCGAACAGGCACTGGACCCCAGGCCACTGCCAACCGGCAAATGCTTGACCAGCCGCAGTTTCAGCCGCGGTAAAGAACGGCCGACTTTTTGCTCAAAAGCATAAAAACTAGTTAAGACCAGATTGTCATTGCTATCGCCTGGTAACTGGTGGACATAACGGCCCGCCAGTTCCAGCGACATGCTGTCGGCTTCACCGAGGATTTGTAACTCATCGCCGAGCAAAGTGCCGTCTACTGCTTCAAATGCTGCGCCGAGCAAATCAAACCCAACCGAAAAATTCCCGGTGGAGGCCGGCGCAAAATACGACTTCATGCTTAAACCTCCTGCTGCCAGCCCAATGTGCGCATCACATCGCCAAACACACCGGCCGCAGTGACCGCTGCACCCGCGCCGTAACCACGCAGTACAAACGGAATTGGCTGGTAATAGCGGGTATGGATCGCGAGCGCGTTTTCGCCATCTTTGACCTTCGCCAGCGGATGGTCCAGATCTAAGGCTTTGACCGCGACTTTGCATTGACCGTCGGCAATTTCACCGATAAACCGCAGCACTTTGCCATCAAGCCGCGCCGCCGCCACTTTGTCCGCGTACCACGCGTCCAATTCCGGTAATTTGGCCATAAAAGTCGCCACGTCAGTACCCGGTGCAAAATCAGCCGGCAATACGCCTTCGACCGTGACATCGGCTAAATCCAGTTCCAGACCGGCTTCACGGGCCATGATGAGCAGCTTGCGCGCCACATCCATGCCGGATAAATCATCGCGCGGATCTGGCTCGGTAAAGCCCATCGCTTTCGCTTTGGCGGTGACTTCAGACAACGGCAGGCCTTTTTCCAGCTCGCCAAACAAGTAACTGAGGCTACCGGACAAAATCCCTTCAAACGCCACCAGTTCATCACCGGCGTTTAATAAGCCTTGCAACGTGTCGATGACCGGCAGCCCGGCTCCAACCGTAGTTTCATACAGGAAACGACGGCGATTGCGCTGTGCGACCTGACGTAGTTCGCGGTAGTAATCGAGGCTCGCCGTGTTGGCTTTTTTGTTCGGTGTTACGACATGGAAACCAGCAGCCAAGAACTGGCTGTATTGAGCCGCGATAGCTTCTGAACTGGTGCAATCAATCAGTACCGGATTGGTTAAATGATGTTCCTGCACAAATTTATCCAGCGCCGCCAGCGAGAACTGGCCTGTCGCCGCAGTCATATCCGCCTGCCACTTTGATAAATCAATGCCCTGCCCGTTTAACAGCAACTGCCGTGAATTGGCGATACCGTACACACTTAAACGCACGTTGCGGTTTTGCAGGAACTGCTGCTGACGTTCAAACTGCGCCAATAATTCGCTGCCGACCACGCCGCAACCGACCAGGAACACATCGATACTGGGCACATGGCTGAAGAAGTTTTCGTGACAAACTTTCACCGCATTTTGGCAGCTTTGTTGTTCTACCACGGCAGAGATGGAGCGCTCGCTGGAGTCCTGCGCAATCGCCACCACGTTGACCCGCGCTTGTGATAACGACGCGAAAAACTTGGCGGCCACACCACGGTGCTGGCGCATGCCATCACCCACCAGGCTGACGATCGCCATATCGGTTTGGATAGACAAAGGCCGCAGCAGCTTGCCCTGCAGTTCCAGTTCGAATTCCGCTTCCAGCGCACGTTTGGCGGCAGTTAAATCCAGTTGCGCCACACAGAAACTGATACTGAATTCACTGGACGACTGCGTGATTAAATTCACTGAAACCTGCTCGCGCGCCATCGTCGCGAAAATGCGCGAAGCCATACCAACGACGCCTTTGAGGCCAGGACCGGACACCGTGATGAGGGCCAGATGTTCGAGGCTGGAGATGCCTTTGACCAGGCTGTCGCCGCTATTGTGATTATCGATACAGCTGCCCGGCGCCTGCGGATTCAGCGTATTTTTGATGTAACAAGGAATTTGATAACGGGCCAGCGGGCCAATCGTTTTCGGGTGCAATACTTTGGCGCCGAAATAAGACAACTCCATCGCCTCGTCGTAAGACAAATGGTCAATCAGCTTGGCATTTTTCACCTGGCGCGGGTCCGCACTATAAACCCCATCCACGTCGGTCCAAATTTCACAGACCGAAGCGCGTAATGCTGCAGCCACGATAGCTGCTGAATAATCGGAGCCATTGCGGCCCAGCAAACAGAGTTCGCCCTGCGCATTACTCGAAACAAAACCAGCTAAGACATAAACTTGCGCGGCCTGCTTTTTCACCGCAGCGCCGAGGGCGATTTCAGAAGCAGCGACATCCGCCACCGCATTCAGATAATCGCCCTGGCTTTTGACGCATTGTACTGAATCAAGCAAAACCGCTTTGACTTGCTGTGCCAGCAGTAATTCGGTCATCAGCGCCACGCTGAATTGTTCACCCAGGCCAAGCAGCTGCGCTTTGATGTGATCCGGGCAATAATGCAACAGATCAACGCCCTGGAGTCGGTTACTCAACATAGTGTCCTGCGATGCCAATACGGCTTGCAGACGTTGCTGTGCTGCTAGATCAACCACTAGAGCCGCATCAGCCAACATTTTTTGCAGCCGCTGACGCCAGCTTTGTAACGCATCCTGATAACCGGTGCCCAAATAAGCCAGATCGGTTAATTCGACCAATAGATTGGTCACCCCATGCGGTGCAGATAAAACCAGTCCAACCGGCTCGGTTTGTGGTTGCGACCGCACAATAGCTGCCACTTCCAGAAACCGCGCCACAGACGCTAACGACGAACCCCCAAACTTAAGCACCCGCATTTTTTGCTCCTCAGATAAAACGCAAAAGGCCCGTGACTGTTGAGGTCACGGGCCTTTTCTCAAGACAATACGCCGCCGACCTCCTACCCCGCAGGGCTGGTGGTAATAATCGTGGTGGTTGTATTGATATTATTGGTATATTTCATGCGTCTTATATGCGCATTGTTTTAGACGTCTGTCAATCTAAATGTGTAGAATTATTTCAGTTCGCTTTCTTGTGATAGTCCGTTTCACCGCTTTGGTAACAACAAACGCGGTTTCTGCCTGATCTTTTGGCGTTATATAACGCCATATCAGCACAGCGAATCAAATCATCATGCAAAAAATGCTGCTTGGGCAAAAATTCTGCGACGCCGATGCTAAGTGTCGCACGAATCGTCTGCTGATTAAACAACATTGGATAATCTGCCACAGCCTGACAAATACGCTCAGCGACTTCTTCAGCCCCTTCTATGCCCGTATCAGGCAGAATAATGCCAAATTCTTCACCGCCATAGCGGCCGAGCAAATCAGAATCCCGTAGTAAGCTGCCGATAAAAGATGCCAGCTCGACCAAAACAAAATCACCACCTAAATGGCCGTATTTGTCATTCAGATCTTTAAACTTGTCCAAATCAAACAGGATCAGACTTAAAGAATGCTGATAGCGCTGAGCGCGATGAATTTCCTGCTTCAGCTGCTCTTCCCAATACCGGCGATTCTGCACTTTTGTCAGACCATCCTGCCGGTTGGCTTTTTCCAGTTCAATCAGAGTGCGGCTCAGATGCTGCTGATAAACGAAAGCATCGGTCGCATCTTCAATCAAAATACAAATCAGTGATTGTTCGTGCTGTTCAGTAGCCAACGGTAACATCGTGCAGTTTTGGGCCATGTACTGGCTGCTGCTGGTGATGGGGCGCAAATGCGGTAGCTTAAAAATGTACTGGCGTTGTTCCCAACTGCTAAAAGCGGGCGAATTTAAATCCAACACACTCATTAACTTGCGTTTGAGCCAGGCTTCAGGCAAATCCGCGAACACACTGAACAATGATTTGCCAGCAACTTCGGCTAGCTGCATGTTGCCGTGACGTTCGATGAACGCATTCACATAGCGGATATTGTATTCGTCATCAATAACAATCACGCCACTGTTCAGCGCAGCCAGAACCGGATTGCTTAACATCGCCTGAGACATCAATAGGCTTCCAAGATCCGATCCAGAATGTTCTTGATATTACTGACGGCTTCGCCTGGGATTAACAGAATCATGTCGCAATTAAATGAATGATCAATCAGCTGATAACTAATATCCACTTTCAACGCGTGCTCCCAGTGAAACGAGGTGTTTTTCAGTACATCAGCCACATTGCCATGGCGTGATGACAGTATTCTGGGGGCAGAATATGACAAACTGTTTTCAATCTGACTGGCTAAACCGTTTAAGAAAGTAGTGGTCAAAATAGAGCTAATGTCGGTTAACATCTCAATTTCAGAAACATCGCCAGCCTCATAGCCTAACAACGCCGAAATTTTGTGGGCATTCTCCATCTGATACAGCACGATGGCTTCGCCACGGACGCCTTCATTGCCAAAAAAACCCTGACTGACCAGCGCAGCTTCAGCGTCCTGATAACGGTTTTCAAACTCTTCGGGGATATGCATGGCACCGACCAGTGCGATAGACGGCACTTGCAAATGCACAAAGGTATTGAGGAATCGCGCCAGCTTATCACTAGCGAGGCCCATCGCAACGTTGATGATTTCTTGCAGGCAATCGCGCTGCTCTTCACTGAAGCCAGGCTTATTCATACGAAACCATACTGTTTCAGGACTCCGATGATTTTGTCTTCATTCACTGGTTTTTGGACAAAAGCCAAAGCCCCAAGCTCCATGACGCGCTTTTGCATTTCCGGCTGGATGTCAGCAGAAATGACAATCACAAAGCAATCAATACCTTCCGCTTTGATTGCTTCCAATACACCAATGCCGTCCAGTTCAGGCATCGTTAAGTCCAGAAATACCAGGCCAATTTCCTGGCTACGCAATACCGCCAGCGCCTCCAGACCATTCCCTGCAGTCTGGAATTCAGCATCAAATGATTCCGGCAAACTTTTCCGCACTTGCTTACGGGCTAAAATTGAATCGTCACAAATCAGGACTGGCAAAGCCATGCAGAACTGCCTCTGTATTTCTAATAATTATTTGAAGTTACGGGCAAAATATAACCACTTGCCCCTTTGATTGCAACATCCGTTCACCATCCGTCCAAAAATGCAGCAGCACTTTTAACGGCCTGTCTTATTCAAAGGCAGAGGATTTAGACTATAGTTTGGCGGGCCCGCAAAGTTGCCGGCCAGACGTGAGCGTTCAGCGTCACACTATCAGGCCAAATAATGTAGTAAAGTATTTTAATTATTGTTTTTTTTAGCTAATTTTATAGCATTGGCTTGCAGCTCCGGATCAGCGCCGGCGGAGCATTCAGAATTCACAGGACGTCAGATGCAACAAAAAAGCCTTTCGCGTAAGCTCCTGACTAAAGTGTTGTCAGTGTATTTTATTCTGACTTTTGTCGTGACCCTGGGGCAAATAGTCGCTGAATACTTCAACACCAAGAATCACATCAATGGCGAACTCGCCACGCTGCAGCAGACTATTTCCGGCTCACTGACCCGTGCGATCTGGGAGCTCAACACCCAGCAGGCGCTGATTATTGCTGATGGCCTATTAGCGATCCCGTCGATTGAGGGGATCATTGTGCGGGATGACAGCGGCGCCGTGATCACGCAGCTTGGTCAATATGTCGATATCAGTGAGCGCTACAGTAATCAATTGGTCAAAGAGGGCGTGCGGCTGACCGAACAGCAAAGCGGCTTGTTTGGATATACCTTCCCCTTGATTTTTGAATTCTCCGGCCGTGCGACGCAAGTCGGCGATGTCACTTTGTTTTCCAGCCGGACTATCGTGCTGGACCGGATCAAAGTCGGGATTTACTTTCTGATCGGCAATGCCGTATTAAAAACGACCTTCCTCATCATCCTGTTCCTCATCGCATTTAGAAAACAACTGACGTTACCGCTTGCCGAACTGACCCAACAGATTGAAGAGCTCGAGCTGGACAACCTTGAAGGCACTAAAGTTGAAATTCAGCATGGCGATACCAATGAATTAGCCGTAATGGCAGATGCATTTAACCGTCTGATCGCCCGGGTTCAGGACTATAAAGGCCAACTGGAAAGCACGCAAAAGCAATTGCTGCAAAGCAACGAAAAGCTCGACCAGCACAACCTGATTCTGGAGCAGGAAGTCGCCCGGAAAACCTCAGGGTTAAGTCAGGCGATGATGGACCTGCAACAGCAGAAACAAGAGCTCGAAGTAAAACAACAGGCGCTGCGCGAAGAAATTGAGCGGCGCCGTCACACCGAAGATGCCCTGCGCAATAAACAATCCGAACTGGAAAAACTGGTGAATGACTTACGGCAGGCACAAGACCGGTTGGTGCAATCGGAAAAAATGGCTGCACTCGGTGGACTGGTTGCCGGGATCACTCATGAAGTGAACACACCGGTCGGCATTGGTGTCACCGCAACCAGCTTCCTGGCTGAGAAACTGGCAGCGCTGGAGCATTCATATCAAGAAAAGAGCCTGTCGCCCAGAGCGCTGGAACATTTTATTGAAGAAGCCAAACAAGGCACTGAATTACTCAATACCAATCTGGTACGGGCATCAGAACTGATTGCCAGCTTCAAGCAGATTGCTGTCGATCAAACCAGCGAAGCGATCCGGACTATTCAATTGCAGGATTATCTGAACGAAATCATCCGTTCACTGCAACCACACTTTAAAAAGACCAGACATCATATCGAAGTGAATTGTCCGGAGAATCTGGTGTTGAGCTGCCCTGCAGGCGCCATTTCGCAAATTTTTACCAATCTGCTGATGAATTCTCTGATCCATGGCTTTGAAGAAATGGAAGAAGGTAATATCAATATCACCGTGATCGATGAAGGTAACATTGTCGATATCAATTACACCGACAACGGTAAAGGCCTGACTCCAGAGCAACTGGAAAAGTTATTCCACCCCTTCTTCACCACCAAACGCGATCAGGGTGGCAGTGGTCTTGGTACCCATATAACCTACAACTTGGTACGCCAAACGCTGGGAGGCAGTATTCAGGTACGCAGCGAACCCGGCCAGGGTTTGGCGTATCACATCCGCTTCCCGAAAGTGCTGAAACGTTAATTCATTACAGCCGCGCAGTGTTGTGCCTGACCACACTGCGCTTTACCTCACCACCTGTCGCACCGTATAAAAAACCAGCACCAATGCAGTGCAGTGCACTCCAGTGATGGTACTGCAATTCTTTCCGGTTATACTGACCTCCTTCTGAATTCCGGAACTGACTGACTATGTGGTTTAAGAACCTGCGTGTGTACCAAATTACTGAACCGTTAAACCTCAATATCGACAAACTGAATACAGTGTTGGCAGAGCATAAATTCAGTCCTTGTATGGGCCAGGATGCGCTGAAACTGGGCTTCACCTTACCATTGCACCCCAGTATCAAGTCATATGCGCATCAACTGGAACATTTGTTTGTATTTGCCTTGAAACGACAGGAAAAAGTGCTGCCAGCAGCCGTCATTAACGAGGAACTGCAGCCGAAAATCGATGCACTGGAAGCCGAAAAAGGCCGGCCATTGGGACGCAAGGAAAAACAGGCGCTGAAAGAAGAAATGATCCAAACGCTGCTGCCGCGCGCTTTCAGCCGTTCCACCGTCACCCAGGCAATTTACGATACCAAAAACAACTGGTTTATTGTCAACACCAGTTCCGCGAGCCGGGCGGAAGATCTATTAGCCCTGTTGCGCAAAGCGCTTGGATCTTTGCCAGCAGTGCCATGGATTGACAGCAACCAGCTGAGCCAGTCGATGCAACAATGGCTGAGCAACCAGGCTTTGCCAACCGGTTTTAGCCTTGGTCATGATGCTGAGTTAAAAGCACCGGATGAAGAAGGTGCCAAAGTCCGATTCAGTAACCATGTCCTGACTACAGATGAAGTACAAAGCCACTTGGAAGATAAGTTGGTCACTAAACTGGAACTCGTGCAGCCGGAACTCCTCAGTCTGATCATTTGCGAAGACGGTAGTATTAAAAAACTGCAGTTTGAAGAATTATTGGCGAACAAAAACGACGAACTGGGCTGGGAAGATTTAGTGTTACGACTTGATGCAGATTTACTGGTGATGGCAAACGAGCTGGCGCAAGTGCTACAGGTATTCAAAGATCAGGTACAACCGCTGGTCAAAGCTTAAACTATCAAGGGTCTGTCCGCTGTACTGGCCAGACCCTGCTGACCTATGCCAGCTTTGCAGGTAGACCCTCACATAAACATGGTTTTGGCGTCCTGATAATGCTGCATGACTTGTGGGTCCTGCATAAAATTCAGCTTCGGGATCAACCCCTGAGCCAGATAATGCTCTAACAATTGCGTTTCATTGCTGCGCAGTGGATATTGCTGACGGGCAATGGTTGCCAGACGAACAAAATCGGTGTAGCAAATACTTTCTGCAATGGAAAGCCCGGCCCAATCCTGGGTGACCTTGATAAAGATGTCGGCAAAACCCCAGCTTTGCAGAATCACCACCCCAACACTGCCAGATAAATCTCGGATGGCGTGGCGAAGATAGGTCGGCTCTGCAAATACTGCCGGATACTTCTCAGCTTCAGTCAGAATAGGCAAAGCGCCAATCTGGCAAACCAGAGCAGCCAAGGTCAGTGTGTCGATGTTCAGCGAAGTATGCTTATGCTGCTGTTGATAAAACTTCAGACATGCCATCGCAATACAGGTAATTTCAATGGTATCCCGCCACAGTTCAGCCATCTGCTCCAACACCTGCGGATGCTGGCTGACGAACAGCTGTTCCAGCGCCATGGCAGTTGCAATATTCTTTACCTGAAATAGTCCAATCCGAGTAACAGCCTGATTGAGCGTATTTACTTTAATCGTGCGGCCTAAAAACGCACTATTGGCTACTTTTAGCATCCGCGCCGCAAGTGCCGGATCCAGTGCGATGACTTCCGCCATTGAATGCAAATTGATATCCGGGTCATCTGCCGCCTGACGCACCCGCACGGCAATTTCCGGCAAGGTCGGTAGCACCAGTAAGTTATTGCGCAGTTTTTCCGTCAGTAAAGTTAACAGTGCATTATCCGCCGACATAAAAACTCCTTTACACAGGTGAGCGGACGGACCAGCGTTGCTGGAACTCTGCTAATTGAATCGCGGAATACGGCTTAGCCGGGAATTTGCCCCACACCGGCGCTGGCCAGCTGGGGTCATGCTGAAAGCGGGCAATATGATGCAGATGCAGTTGCGGCACCATATTACCAAGCGCTGCCAGATTCAGTTTGTCGGGTTGATAGTCCTGACGAAGATAATGACTGAGGGCTCGGCTTTCTGACCAGAGCAGTTCCTGCTCAAGGACAGATAAGTCAATCACATCACGCACGCCGTCACGTCTTGGGACCAAGATAAACCACGGATACTGTTGATCATTGATCAACCGTAACTGGCATAAGGGCCAGTCAGCGAGCCAGACCGAATCGGCAGCGAGCTGCGGATGTAACTGAAAAACTTCTGACATCATGATTCCGCCCTATCTTCATTAGTTTGCGCCAGTTGGTGTTGCATGCGCTGAATAATCAACTGACAAGCCAAGCCATCCTGAGATTTGGCGGACAGTTCCAGTTCCGCCGCCAACTGGGTGATCTCCGGAAAACCCATGCTGCCGGCACAGCCTTTTAAACTATGGGCTTCGTATTGCAATGCAGCCAGATTATTCTCATCCTGCAGCTGCGCTAGTTGGGCTAACTGGGCTGGCAAGCGTTCGGCAAAATCCTGTTTCAACGCAATGATGGCGGGATCCTGTTCCAATTTTGCTGCCAACTCTTCTTCAAGTTGCCGGTCTTTTCGGGTGTATTGACGAATCATGGCGTAAAAATCATGCTGAACAATCGGCTTGCCCAATAATGCCTGGCAACCAGCTTCCAGATATCGTTGATGGTCTTCCCGCATCACGTTGGCGGTTAGTGCGATAATAGGTACATCGATACCAGCATGCCTGATCAAGCGGGTTGCTTCTTCACCACCCATTTCAGGCATTTGCATATCCATAAATACCAGATCAAAATCTTCCAACAGAAGCTTCTGCACCGCCTGATGGCCATTCGCTACCATCGTAAACTCTGCGTTGATTTTACGCAGCAATACAGCAACTAAGAGCTGATTGTCTGTGTTGTCTTCTGCTACCAGGATCCGTAATTGCGGTAGGCAATCGGATTCCGGCTGCTTTTGTTCTGTATTTAATGCGGGCTCAAAATGATCAACCAAACTGATTTGCTGCGTGTCGCAGTGCATCTGAATTTCGAAACAACTGCCAAGTCCTTTGACACTTTCGGCCCGGATATCGCCATTCATTTGCTGCATCAGTTTTTTCGAAATAACCAGGCCCAAACCGGTACCGCCGAAGTTACGGGTTACAGTCGCGTCCGCCTGCACAAAAGGCTGAAACAGTTTGGTCAGCTCTTCGGCACTCATCCCAATCCCGGTGTCTTTGATCCGGATCAGCAGTAACTCATCACCCGACTGATAGCTGACCTGAATAACCACTTTCCCCCTTTGGGTGAATTTCAGTGCGTTACTTGTCAGATTGAGTAAGACCTGCCGGAACCGCAGCTCATCGGTCTTTAGCTGCGCCGGCAGTGGATAATTCAGTTCAAGTGCACAATCCAGTGCTTTAGCCTGCGCCTGATTCCGAGTTTGCTGATAGATGTCATCGATCATTTGCAAGAAATTAAACTGGACATGCGATAACTCCAGCTTGTCTGCTTCAATCTTAGACAGATCGAGAATGTCATTAATCAAATTTAACAAGTGGTCGCCACTGCGTAACACGCGTTTCAGATAGTCATTGATTTGTTCGTGATCCTGTTCAATCAATGCCTGTTCACTAAAACCGATAATCGCAGTTAACGGCGTGCGGATCTCATGGCTCATATTGGCTAAAAACACGCTTTTTAACCGGTTTGCCTGCTCCGCAGACTCACGCGCAAAAATTAATTGTTGGTTGGCACTGGCGAGGTTACTGTTTGCCCTCGCCAAATCCTGCGTTCGTTTCTGTACTTTCTCTTCCAGTTGTTGTTTATATGCGCGTTCACGTTCACGATATACCCGCAACTGTCGGACCATCACATTAAAAGCCGCGAACATGTCGCCAAGCTCATCCTGCTTTTTGACTGACAGTAAGGTGCTGAGATCACCGCGGCCAACTGACGTTTTTGCTTCCGTCAGAACTTTAATAGGTTCAAAGATATAGTGGACCAATAACCAGTAACACAACAGAGGTAGACCGAGTGCAAATAAGATGCTGGCGAGAAACAGCATCAGCGGCAGAAACTCAGAAACTTCCAGGAGTTCAGTTGCCTCAACAGCAGTCACCAGCATAAAGTTGCCGGGTAATGGTGCGCTTAATACCTGCATGGGTCTGCCAAGTAACACTATTGACTGCAAGCTATCTGCACCCACCGATCGCTGGACTTGAGAGAAGTTAGTCGGCGCCAGCGCGCTGCCAATCAAATTAGGCTTATCGGCATAATTAATAATGCCGCCGGCACTGATAATTAAACTGACATTTGACGGTAACATGCGGTTTTGTACGACAGCTTCCAACTGGTCGACGCTGAGGTTGACGACCATATAACCCCATAGACGGTCGATGTCGCTGTCATGCTTCGCCAGTTGATAGATTTTCTGCGCGAGGATGATTTGCAACTTTTGCTGCTGCGATTCGCGACTGATGAAAATCCCAGAATCTTCGATCATGCCCTGTAATGAAGTGAAATAGTCGGCACGAAAACGGCTACCGATCACTTCATTTCCCTGACCGTCTGGTAACTGGAATACCTGTTCACCGTTCAGGCGCAGGAGTTTAATTTGCTCCACATCAGGATAAACTTTCTGGTACTGCTTGAACTGTTGGGTCAGCCGCGTGATGTCCGCAGTTGGTTCGTTGAGGAAGCTTAAAGTGCTTTCGGTCTGGCTCAGATGCTGCAACTGAATCTGGTGATTATTCAGATAATTGCTCAGTTTGTTTTGCTGGATCTCGAGGTGCTGAGCAACTTTAACAAAAGCCTGCTGCGCAAACGAAGACTCGCTGTAGCGATATGCCAGGTAGCCGAATGCCAGCGTTGGCAAAACCATCAACGGAAACATATAGATAACGAGGGTTTCGCGGAGTCTCATTCGTCCATTAACCTGACTCAATCCAGCAGCTGATATTCTCTACAGCATAAACAGACAAGGCTGAACCGACAACCAATTTCCGCTGCACTTGCGTGGCTGCGCCAGGGTTTCCTGTCACAACCACGCAGCATGCTTTAACGTAAATAAGTGGCGGCTAAGCTGGTAACCGGCGCAGCAGAAGGTTTACCGTGCTGCCAGTCACCACCATCAACACCACTGCCGGCGATGTCGATATGGACATAGGGTAAACTATCCGACAGTGCGGAACTTTGATCTAACCCTGCTGCCACAACTAAAAATGCCATCGGGAACTGGTGGCCACGTGCTGTTACTGACGACGGCGCATTATTGCAGCTCAGCACATCATCTGCACAAGTCCGGGCTTTGATAAAAGCAAAGTCTTCGCGTCGGCTGGATGAAAGCTCAGACGGGTCTCCCCATACTTCGCCGGCATGCGCCATTTTGGCTGAAACACCTTTTTTTCGGGCCGCGCCATTTTCAACCAACGCGGTGTAAGGACCGACGGCTCGTGCGGCATGTCCGGTCAGGGTTGCAATCGAAAACAGCGTTGGATTGACTGCATCAGCTGCCTGCAAGCGAAGATGAGACATCAAATCAGCCAACACCAATCTTCCTTCGGCATCGGTATTGCCAATGCGTACCCTGACACCTGCATGGCTGGTAATGATTTCGTCAGCGACAAACGCATCTGAACCGATGCTATTACGCACAGCACCGATTTCAGCAATCACCCGTAAACCGGCAGGCTTTAGCATAGCGACCGTTTTCATGAAACCTGCAACGGCGGCAGCACCGCCTTTATCGCGGCTCATTCCCGCCATACCACCATTAATCTTTAAGTCCGCACCACCGGTGTCGTACACCAACCCTTTACCAGCGAACAACAGCGTCTTTGTGACAGCTCCCGGTGGATTGTATTCAAGACGAATCACCGCAGGCTTATGGCGCTGCACAGCCAACGAGCTACGCGCTACCGCCATCAGCAACGGATAATCAGCGAGTAACTGTTCAGTGTTTGTTTCTACTTTCACTTTCACATCAGTATGGGCAAAAGCATCTACACAGTATTCTGCAAAACGCAGCGGAGCCATGCGCTCTGGTTCAGTGCCGCATAAGTCGCGCGCCACCCGCCGGCCTGCTTCTGTCGCAGCCAGGAAGGTCGCCTGCTCTGCGGACACACCAATTAAGCCAATCTGCTGCACTGGCTCGACTTGTTGCTCACCGCGCGCTTCGCGGCCTTCTAAAGGCTGCCACAAGGCTTGCGCTGCTGCCAGGTAAGCCACCGCATGCGCCTCGGCATATCGTTGATCTGCTGGGATATTCAGCCATAACAATGGTCGTACCGCACCGGCGGCTTTTGCTTGCTGAATGGCAATTTTTGCTACATCGGCAATACAACGGACATCATCAAAATCGCGTAATAACGGGCCGGTTGGCGCCAAGATCAGGCGCTGGCCATGCGCAGCGGCACAAATTAAGGTCACGGTTTCACGACCAATACGCAGATCAATAGCTTGTTGCTGCGCAACAAATTCGGTCAGTGTCGTTGTCGGTAATTGATGAAAATGTTCCGCGATACAAATCAGTGCATCCCAATCAGCCGCAGCGGCTGACTGCAGGGATGGCACAGCAACAGGTGTAGGGTATGCCATTTGTATGTCCTTGAAAGGCAGCAATGCTGCCTGAAGTCAGATGATTTTATTTTCTTGCCAGAGTTTTTCTTTACGCATGCGCTCAAGACGTCTTTCACATGGATTTTCGCATTTACAGGCTTTTTCAATACCAAGCGCATCTAGACCTCCACAACTGCCGGCAATCGTCTTGCGCTGCACGATATAACCAATAGCCATGGCTAATACGACGATGAGAAACACTGCAAAAGTAAACAGAAATACTTCCATGACAACCTCATTAAAACTTAAATCGAGTTTGGCTGCAGCTGCAGCACCAGCCTGTTCTTATCGTACATGTTACCGCTAAATGTGCGGTCAGACCATGTAAATGCTGTTGAAAAGCTATGCGGTGAGACAAACCATGTGCATATGGTTCGCCTTTTACTGCAGGTATTCGTCATTTAAAAGACAGCTCAACATATGCCCAGTCGATGACATAAAAAAACCAACCCTAAGGTTAACACCGATCAGTTAAGCAACTTTCTATGCTGATCGGTTGACCGATCCTCTGGTTGCTTCAGAATGCCCTCATCACCGTCCGGTCATGAGGGTAT
>Ga0209812_10001330_pt1 | contig 17506 bp, 14 predicted proteins | sample JI71714BDNA_FD_187502 | JGI IMG/M metagenome (GOLD analysis project Ga0209812, IMG submission 187502) | Wastewater effluent complex algal communities from Wisconsin, to seasonally profile nutrient transformation and Carbon sequestration -... | ecosystem: Engineered > WWTP > Effluent > Algae...
GCCAAAACGATTGAAAAAAAAGATGATTTATACAGTTCTAGAACGTTTTCTGCTTTGGCATTCCGATCTATCGGTCCCGCAGTCACTTCTGGACGTATCTCCGATTTTGCAGTCAATCCCAATAATCATAGCGAATATTACGTAGCATCTGCATCAGGTGGCGTATGGAAAACCACCAATCGTGGCGTCACTTATCAACCTATTTTTGATGGAGAAGGTTCGTATTCCATAGGTTGTGTCGTCTTGGATCCGAATAATAGCAGTACTGTTTGGGTAGGTTCAGGTGAAAATAACAACCAAAGATCTGTGGCTTACGGTGATGGTGTGTACAAATCTACTGACGGTGGCCAATCATGGAAAAATATGGGACTTAAAAACTCCGAACATATTGCCCAAATCATCGTCGATCCCAAAGACGCCAATATCATCTATATAGCTGCATATGGACCTGTATGGAGCGAAGGTGGCGATCGTGGTGTGTATAAATCTACAGATGGTGGCGCGACTTGGACATGTGTAAAAAGTGTCAGTGCATTTACAGGTTGCAATGATCTAGTCATGGACCCTAGAGATAATCGAGTGCTGTATGCGGCGTTTCATCAGCGTATGCGTAAGGTACATACTTATATAGGTGGCGGCCCTGAGTCTGCTATTTACAAATCTACAGATGCCGGAGCTACATGGACAAAAGTAGAAGGTGGTCTTCCGAGTGGCGATGTAGGTAGAATAGCCTTGGACATCAGTCCTGTCAATCCTGATATTTTATTTGCCGTGGTAGAAGCCAAAGATAGTAAAGGTGGTATCTATCGAACAACCAATAAAGGTGCAAGTTGGGAAAAACGCAGCGGTGTATTTACTTCAGGCAATTATTACCAAGAAGTCACTTGCGATCCACATAATGTTGATAAGATATTCCTCACAGATACTTATTATAAAGTAAGTAATGATGGTGGGAAAACAGTAAGTAACCTTGGGGAAATCAACAAACACATAGACAATCACGCCATTTGGATCGATCCGAATGATGCCAATCACTTGCTTATAGGTTGTGATGGTGGTATTTATGAGACTTACGATCACGCAGCTACGTACCATTTTAAAGACAATCTACCTGTGACGCAATTTTACAAAGTAAGTACAGATAATGAATATCCATTTTATACCGTACATGGTGGTACACAAGATAATCTCAGTCTAGCCATCCCAAGTCGTACGACATCTATCAATGGTATCGTCAATGCAGATTGTTATGTAACATCATTGGGTGATGGATTCGAAACACAAGTCGATCAGTCCAATCCTAATATCATTTATGCACAAAGCCAGTATGGTGGTTTAGTGAGATTTGACCGTAAAAATGGCGAATATCTTCCCATTAAACCCATAGAAAGCGAAAATGATGAAGCCTACAGATGGAATTGGGATGCACCTTTGCTCATCAGTCAGTTTAATAATAAAAGATTGTATTTCGGAGCCAATAAAGTGTTCAGAACAGATGATCAAGGCAATAGTTGGAAAGTTATCAGTCCTGATCTTAGTCGACAAATAGACAGGAATAAGATAGAAGTTATGGGCAAAGTTTGGTCGGTGGATGCCATTGCAAAAAATGGAAGTACAGATATTTTTGGCCAAACAACAAGCATCGCTGAGTCAAAGTTTGATGAAAATATGATTTGGGTAGGTACAGATGACGGATTGATCCACCTTACCTCAGATGGCGGCAAAAACTGGGCAAAAATGGACAATCTTCCTGGCGTACCTGCCATGAGTTATGTCCATCAGATCATCGCATCACTTCACGATAAAAATACCGCTTATGTTTGTTTTAATCATCATAGATATGGAGACTTCAAACCTTATGTACTCAAAACCACAGACGCAGGCAAAACGTGGAAAAGTATAGCATCTGACCTTCCAGAAAGAGGCAGTGTCTATACCATTGCAGAAGATCATGTAGCGAAGGATTTATTATTTGTAGGTACGGAGTTTGGTTGTTTTTTTACATCAAATGGTGGAAATAATTGGATTCAACTTAAATCAGGATTGCCTACGATTGCAGTAAGAGATATTGAGATTCAGAGACGTGAAAATGATTTAGTACTAGGTACTTTCGGTCGTGGATTCTATGTTTTGGACGATTATACACCATTGAGACACATCAAAAAAGAAGATTTGGAGAAAGAAGCCATCATCGCACCTGTCAAAGATGCACTGATGTACAATCCTAGATATCCCATCGGTCTCAGAGACAAAGGACATTTAGGAAGTAGTTATTTTACTTCACCAAACCCTGAAGTCGGAGCAGTATTTACGTATTACCTAAAAGAAGATGTCAAAAAAATCAAAGACATCAGAAAGGAAAAAGAAAAAGCCGCTTATGAAAAAAAGGAAGCCGTTTATTATCCCTCCATAGATAGTTTGCGTTTAGAAGACAATCAAGTAGATCCGTATGTATTATTGACAATCACTGATGCGCAAGGCAATGTGGTGAGACATATCAAAACAGGGGCAAAAAAAGGAATTCATAGACTTACTTGGGATCTTAGATATGCACCTGCTGATCCAGTGGAAGGAAGATATACGCCAGGACCTGATGTGCTTTTTGGTTCAGCACCACAAGGATATTTGGTGACGCCAGGTGTGTATAATGTTTCAATGTCCAAGTATCAAGATGGTATGTTGACACTATTGGCAGGACCTATATCATTTACTACTAAGTTGCTTAATCAAGCTAGTTTACCAGCCAAAGACCTAGCTGCAAATGCTGTCTTTTACCAAAAAGTGAGTGACATGAGTCGTCATCTGAGTGCTACCAATGATCTATTAGCTCAAATAGCATCTAGGGTCAAAAACGCAGAACTCGCCATCATGGATATGCCAGCCGCAGCTTCAGATTTATTGGCTAAAACCTATAAAATCAAACAAGCACTCATTCCTATCAAACTCAAGATGAATGGCGATGATACAAGAGCCAAAAGAGAATTTGAATCCAAACCATCTATCAATGATCGTGTGTATGGCATCATTTACAGCATATGGAGTACCACATCAGACGTCCCGAAAACATTGACAGATGCCTTCGCTGTAGCTGAGAAACAGTATAATGAAGTATTCCCAATGATCAAAGATCTAGATACCCAAGTATCTGCCATAGAAGCAGAACTCAACAAAAACAAAGCACCTTACACACCAGGAAGATGGCCTGATAAGAAGTAAGAATTTGACATTTATATTAAAATGCCATTTGGAATGTAAATTTCAAATGGCATTTTTATTTTATATTCATTTGATTTCCAAATTAATTTCAATAGCCATACAATACACCAAACCCAAATCAAGTTATTAGCCATAAGCAAAACATATCCCTATTACACAAGACTTGTACATTGAATTGATTTTCATTTTCTTCGCTAAAATCCTTTTGAGATGTACAGATGGTTCCATGTATTTGCCTTTGTTTGTCCTATGGTTTTATTTGGACAATCCGACTCTACTACGTATGAAGATACTTATCCCGACACTTTTCCCGAGTCGAGTAGAGTCAATGTTTCACACACAAATAGACAGGTTCCCAAGATATTTCAATTGTTTTCTACTGGCGAGATAGACTATATTTCTGGTGGCATGTTGCGTTCTAGTGCAAGGCTTGCAGAGATAAATATTGGCGATCCTGAGCGATTTTACATTCCATTGTATATCATGGCAGGAGCTACGACCAATCCCACGGAAGAAGGATATAGTGTCAATACCTTGAGCGCCGCTGAGATTCTCAATAATTATGGCGGTATGTTTAGTATTGGCATTCATGGCAGTCACAAAATTAAAACCATAAGCAAAACAACCAAATTGGACATCATCTATCAAGTAGCTACAAAATCAATGAGTGGCATCGCATTAGAATTAGATGAGACTGTTTCTCTATTTTCAAAAATAATAGTGACAGGTCTAGGTATAGATACCAAAGCATGGAAAATAGATCAACTCCCAAGTGATGGACGTGCATGGTTAAAAGCTTATATTTCATACTCGATGAATAATAAAGAAGAAATGCAAAAGATTTTTGGTTGTAGTTCTGACCATCGATTTGCAGGTGGAAATATAGAATGTGGATTGGATATCAAAGATTTTATTGCTGTAAAATTGGGTTACCACAAATACTTGAACAATCAACATATTGAAGCTTTTCAAAAGGGATTTTATGTGTTTTCTGCTGATTTTACACTTGGAAGTCCGTAGGAATGTAGTAATAGTGATTTTTATATAAACTCCTAAGACCTTATAGGTTTTCAAAACCTATAAGGTCTATTAAAGTAACTAAAAACGATTTTCAAAATTCAACAGTTCAATTTTTACAATAAATATTCCTTACTTTTGTGCCATGGTATGGAATACAGTTTTAAGAAGTGTTGTCGTTGGGTTTAGCCTGATTTTTTCTATTTGCTTACAAGCACAAGTCGAGCAGAACAAAATAAACCCTACATCAAATAACAATAACATATTTGATAATAACAAACGAACCATTCAATACGATCCGAGTATTCCATTTGATACCATCATTCCCAAAGGTTTTACCATTCGTGAAAAACAAAGTTTAAAAGGACTAGATTATTATATTGTCCAAGATTCTGCCAAACGATTGGCGCTTATCAATCATAAAGGTGATTACATCTTTTATCCAGCAAAATCACAAAATTTCAAAACGATAGAAGGAAAAATTTGGCTTACTGTCAAGAATGGCATTTATAGATTGTATGATGAACAACTAAATCTGTTGACCCAGAAAAACTATGTAAAAATAGAACAACTTGACGCGCGATATTTAATCGCAAATATACCTGGCTCATCCAACATTGATGTTTTCACATTGAATGGAAAGTTGTTTTCTGCTGCTCAGTTTAGTGCTTTGATTCGTAATGGTGATTTGGGATATTCTATATATGATAGTCAAAATAGGGTAGCGTGCACATCGGATAGTTTATTAAACAAACAGACTTGTTTGCCATTTGCAGAGATCTTAGCTATACGAAATCACGATGCATTATTTATAGCTCGTAGCATAGAGATGTATGGATTAGTTAATGACCAAGCTAAAGAAATCATTCCTATGAGTTACAAAAAAATAGTGCATCTCAAGGAATTAGATTTACTAGAAGGCATGCATAATTTTTTCAATTTTGATTTGTATGACCTACAAGGAAAGCTCATTTTTCGTTCTTTTCCAGGGTTTTATAATTTTAGAAAGATTACTGCTTATCTTTATCATGCAAAGGCCGAAGAAGACCATTTAATATATAATACCCAAACCAAACATATTGTAAAAATCACACATCCAGGCCTCTTAAGAATAGATAAAGATCTCCTAGAAAATAAAAATCTGCTAACTTTTACTCATAATGATCAATATGAGTATTTCCATGCTAATACTGGTGAAAAACAAGTTTTAGGTAAATAGAAAACAATATCTGATCTTTACGGAAGGTCTTATAAACCCAAACGGGGTGAAATATTTATAACCGGGGATGTAAATCCGTGGTTATAAATGTCAAAACGACTGGATTTTGGCGCTATTTTTGCCTGAAAGTTGCAAAAATGGTGACAAAATTTAATCAAGCTGAAAGTTACCATGTTAAATACCAAATCAACCAACCGTTTTCTTTGAAGGTCAGGGTTAAAAACGTTTGATATATTATTCATCTTTTACTTAATGACGAAGGTCATATCTCGAAAAACGTCAACATATTAAAATTAAACTATTTTAGCGGCATTAAAGCAAAAACAATGGCCAGTTTTAGGGTAAGACCGAAGTTCGAAATGACGAGTTCAAAAACTATGGAAGACATCATCACCTTAGTAAAAGAAAAATTAAAAACCAATACCCATAACCTGCATGGTCAAGCCATGCAAGACCATATTACCATTAGAGTCAATAGATCTCATCGCCATTATTGGTCTCCACAACTGAGTGTGCTCATGTATCGCGAACCAGAAGATGTCACTACTAGAATTACAGGTGTGTACGGTCCTATGCCAAATGTGTGGACACTGTTTGCACTTGTTTATTTGGCAGTAGGTGTCCTTTTTGTGTTTATAGCCATCATTGGATTCTCTCAGCAAGCTTTGGGCAATGATAGTTCTATTTTATATGTTTTACCTGTACTAGCAGCTATTGCTATTGGCATGTATATCTTCAGTCAAATGGGTCAGAAACTTGGAGCTGCACAGACCTATGCCATCCATTACTTTTTTGAAGAAGCCTTAGGTGAAAGTGTACCAGAAGTGTAGGGTAGGGGGTGAATAATTAAGGGTGTAACCTGTTATAAAATTCCTTTTGTCTCCCTTAATGGAAGGGTAAAACAAAAGAAATTTTAACAAGATTGTAATTTTGGGATACGCCCATAATTAATTAAAGGTTACTTTATTTCACCTTCTTTTTGCCACTTTTTAATCAAATCATAGTTTGGGTTAGATTTTTTTAATTCTCGATCTATCAAAACTTTATAACCTTCTACGATTTGCCTTGTAGCTATAATTACTCTTTCTTCATAGGTTTCAGGATTGAAAATAATAGAAGTATCTGAATACGAAATAATATTTGGATATTGTTTTAAAATCTTTTCAATTTCTGCTGGGTCATAATTTGTTCTTTTTACAACAGACATTGTTTCTATACCTGTTGAAGCGTCCAATGTAATAATTGTATCATTTTCTTCAAAAGGTAGTGTATCATGTGTAACAAGTTCAATAAAGGAATAATCAGTAGGAACATTATAAGCTTTAAAACTGAAGAATGAAAAAATAGAAAGTAGGGTGGGGACGATTAATAGATACTTGTAACTTCTTTTTGAATTGCTTTTTAAAATCTTCATAATAGATTGAATATTGAATTAAAAAATTATGTTATTGTAATAACAAGATGCATTTATAGTTCTACTTGGTGTATACATTTGAGATTTCCGCAGTAAAATGATATTCTTTCTTAAATGATGAGCTTAAATCTGACTTTTATGAACCCAAATGATTTTAATTACAAGTAATAAAGTTATAATTATTATAGCCAATCCAAGTTTTACAATTATCTTTGATCGGAATTTAAAGTTATAGTTTAAAAAATGAAAATGAGATACATAAAATTTACCATCATCCTAACATTAATATTCTCAAACTCATTGATGGGTCAAGGAAATATATTATCAAATTCTGAAAAAGAAAATGAAGTATTTAAAGTAGTGGAAGAAATGCCAAGATTTCCTGGTTGTGAAGATTTGGAAACACAAGCAGAGAAAAAAAAATGTGCTGATGCTAAGATGCTAGACTATATTTATGCTAATCTAGTTTATCCAGCGGAAGCTATTGAAAAAAACGTAGCAGGGATGGTAGTACTACAGTTTATGATAGAAACAAATGGTTCCATTTCTGAAATAAAAATAGGTAGAGAAATTGGATTTGGCTGTGGCCAAGCTGCTGTTAATGTCATTGAATCTATGAATACAACGGGTAAACTTTGGCGTCCAGGATATCAAAGAGGAAAACCCGTAAGAATTTTATACACCTTACCCATAAAATTTGAAACTCAAAAGAAGGATAAACAAAAAAAGAATAAAAATTATCCTTCCTTAAAGAACTAAACGATATTAATATCCTAAAATATTTTTAAACAAATTACAGATGAAATTTATCCATTCAACCATCATCCTTACTTTATTCTTTGCTAATACTTTGATAGGCCAAGGTTATAAAGGTCCTATATTTGAAAAATGTAAGCTGACCGATCCTTCGGAAGTTGATAGATGTAACAAAAAAGAAATGTTACAATTTATTCAAAAGGAAATATTGTCTCAATATGGGGATGTCAAAAAATCAGATGTGATGAATAACATTATACTCACCTTTGATGTAAAAAAAGATGGAAGCGTATCCAATGTATCTTTAATGGAAAAGACCCAATCACGAATGTTTGTGACAAGTGCTCTGCTGAATATTGGTGTTAAAAATATACCTAGTTTTACTGGTAATGAAGGACTATCAATTAGATACTTGTACCCAAGAACGCCAACAGAAAGCCAAGATGAAAACTTGATTACCATCTCTCCTTTACAAGTTGAAATATTTAAGGTGGTGGAAAAAATGCCAAAGTTTCCAGGTTGTGCTTTTGAACATGATGCTAGGGAATGTAGTAATAAAAAACTGGACAAGTACATTGACAAAAATTTAGTTTACCCAAAGGATGCTATAGACAATAAGATTGAAGGAACAGTGGTTGTTCAATTTATTGTCAATGAAGATGGCCTTATTACCAATGCGGAAATAAAAAAAGATATTGGTTTCGGTTGTGGTCAAGCTGCCTTAGATGTGATCGAATCAATGAACAACATGTCAGAAAGATGGACACCTGGCGCACAAAGAACAAGAATAGTTCCTGTATTAATTACAAAACCTATTGAATTCAAATTAAAGAAAAACCACAAAAATAAGGATTGAACGCATTTTCGTTAAGCTTAGCGTCCTCGCTAAGCTTGATTTAGTAAAAGCGTCTCGCTTTTGTTTATCAAGTTACTTTATAACTGACACAAACTCAATTTGTCGTTAAGCTTAGTGTCCTCGCCACTTAATTTAGTAAAAGTGTATTGCTTTTATAGAATACTACTTAACAGCTTCAGCAAACTGAGGACTTTCAGGCGTGATACCTGAAGCAAAAAAGTGCGTGAGTTTACCATTTTCATCAATTAGATATTTGCAAAAATTCCAACTTGGCACATCACTATTCCAACCATTTAGCTCTGGATTGGTCAGATATTTATACACAGCACTTTGATTGTCACCTTTTACATCGACTTTATCAAACATTTGGAAGGTAACTCCATAATTCTTTTGACAAAAAGCACCTATTTCTTCTGCATTTCCAGGTTCTTGAGACATAAACTGATTACAAGGGAATCCTAAAACCACAACTTTATCTTTGTTCTTTTCATAATAAGCTTGCCAATCTGCATATTGTGGTGTATATCCGCATTTAGATGCCGTATTAAGAACAACGATTTTTTTGCCTTTATATTGATCCATAGATATGGTATCGCCGTCAATAGATATTGCCCTTAAAGCATGAAATGAAACAGGATCTGAATTTACCATAATAGCATTTGATTGAGAATTAACTTTATTTGAATTGAAGCAACTGATAAACCAAGCAGGGACACTTAGTAGGATGGCTAGTATTACTTTTGGATGGATCATGTCGTTTAGTTTTATTGATTAAAAAGGCTTAAACAAGCATTATATGTTTTTGTTTATAATAACATTAAAATAAGGCTGGGAGAAGGGTAGTTACCCTAGATAATGCAGAGCTTGCTTATATAGACAAATCCCCACATCAGCAATTCATCAATTTACCCAAATTAACAAATTAGCAATTCAGCAATTTTCCTAGTTTCCTTTAATTTCAAAGCTAGAAGTTATAAGATTAATTCAATTTAAATAGCTCACATTAAAATCTTGAAAATTATTTCATCAAAATATTTTAGACAAAATACTCGTTAATTTTCCATTACTCAGGATCAAAGTATTGTTTTATGAATGGACATTCAATTTTAGATTTATCGTTGTAAAGCTTGACTTTATAAAAGCGTCTTGCTTTTCATAGATTTCTACTTTTTTTATTTTCCGACAAGTATAGAAAAATATTTGTTAATCTTTTTAACCAGCTTCTTTGCTTTGAAAAGCTATAATTATAATGAATACAAAAAGAGATAAATTACAAACTAGATAGCTGCCATAATAAGCAAAACCAATAAACTATATACCCCATAATTAATATTATGTTAAATAGAATAATTGACCAAAAGCTCTTCTGTACTTCATCTCTCTACTTAATTTAAATTCTTTACTCATTTAATGCGTTCTACGATACAAATATTATTAATTTGTTTTATGTTTGCAGCAAATAATTTGTTTTGAGAAAATATATTCCATCCGCTATAACTGCTGGAAATTTAGTTTGTGGATTTGCCGCCATCCAGATTGGTGATTTCTATTGGAGTCCTATATTATTGGTATGCAGTTTTATATTTGACGGACTAGATGGCTTGGTGGCTCGTGCATTAGGAGTCACAAGTGAATTTGGTAAACAAATGGATTCATTGGCAGATGTCGTGAGCTTTGGTGTAGCACCAGCATATTTATATTTTTTATTAGCTCCTGATGACTCTTGGCATTGTAAAGTCGTACCAGCTGTAATAGTTATTGCTGGAACTATACGCTTGGCTAAATTCAACATTTCTCCATCTCGAGTATATTTTCAAGGATTACCGATACCAGCTAACGCCTTATTCTATATAGGAATCATTTTTGCACTTGAAAATAACAGTGATTTCTTTAATGATTTTTTCAACAACAAGGTGTATTATCTATTGACGCCCTTTGTAATGAGCGCAATGATGTTGAGTTTTGGCTTTAGAATGATTTCCATTAAGTCTATGACAAAAAACTGGAAGGATAATATTTTTCACTACATCGTTGCTATAGTTTCTGTGATTATTGCAATCATTTATAAATATGAATCTATCGTTTACATTGTTGTTGCGTATATTCTGATTTCAATAATACATACAATAGTGAGTAAATATCTAGAAAAAGTAGCAAAATTGCTTTAACTTTGTGGCTTCTTTAGTGTTTTAAGATAAAATAAAAAAATGGCGATTATCATTACTGATGAGTGTATTAATTGTGGAGCTTGTGAACCAGAATGTCCTAACAATGCTATTTACGAAGGTGGCGTAGAATGGGCTATAAAAGACGGTACTAACTTAAAAGGCAACTACACTCTTGAAGACGGATCTATTGTTGATGCAGCAGCACCTCAGAAACCTGTCATGGATGATTTCTACTATATCGTTCCAGATAAGTGTACTGAATGTGTTGGTTTTCACGAAGAACCACAGTGTGCAGCGGTATGTCCTGTAGATTGTTGTGTTCCAGATCCAGATAGAGTAGAAACAAAAGAAGTCTTACTAGGTAAAAAAGGTAGATTACATTTATAATTACTTAGTGTACTGCCCCTACCCTATTAAATATCAACTTGTTATAACTATTTTATAAAGTTATACTTTAATCCTAGTTCAAACCACTGTTTACTATTCTTGTTGCTATAACTTAGCTGGGAGTTATTGTTATTGGTGTTATTGTTGTTTGATGTTAAAAAATGATGGACATTTCCGTATAGATAGAAGTCCCTAATCAATTTATATTCCAAGCCAAGATTCAAGTGATATGTTAGTTTCTGATGTTGCGTTGATTGCTCAGCTTCTACTAAAAATTCATCTAAATCTTTAACACCTGTTTGGTCTTGATAAAGAGCCTGCGTTTCTTCATCAATTTTATAAGACTCACTAATAAGGTAGCCTAAATTAAAAGCTCCCATTACTTTTAATTTGTTAATTATGTGGCATTTAATACCTGCTGAGACTTCTGCATAATTTAGAGATTTTGTGATGTCATTTATAATTAATTCACCTAAGTCCATATCTAAATTAAATGAATTGTTAGCTGATTCTAAGCTTATTACACTACTGTTATCCAATAGTATATTGGTATTTGTCCCTTTGTATTGCCTCCATCCTAAGTTGGAATAGAATGAAAATGACTTATTGAGTCCCTTTTCGACTTGAACACCTAAATAAGTCGAAGAAATGGCTTTGAAACTAGTTGTAGCCAAACCTGTAATAACCCCTAACTTAAAAGTACTTCTGTTTTCAATATTTTTAACGACCATATTAGGTAAGCTATGATGATAGTTAAGTGAATTTATGGCTACTGTATTTAATTGATCAACATCATATATTTCTGGTAATATAAAGTGACTCTCTTCTTTTTCGAAATCTGTAAAATCGTGTTGTGTCATAATAGAAGGGGCTTCTTGTAGTTTTGAGACTTTTATGCCATCTGGCTCACTCTTTACAAATAGATTCTCTTGCTTATGAGTTGATTGTTTTGTAAAATTGGTTACTTTAGAATTAGAAAGGATCTTATCTCTACGACCTTTACGCTGCGTAGGAGAATCATTAGCAGATGATTCCATATTTAGATTTGAATTTTCATTAGTATTACTAGCTATTTGGGTATTTGTTGACTCGCTAGATGGAAGTTTTTCTTCTTGTTTAGATTTTACATTATTGTCAGTATTTTGATTTGATATATAAAAAGCACTTGAACAAGCAATAATCCCAAACACAAACATCCAAATCCAAAGAATTCTACGCTTTTTGTTTTGGATAGGCATTTCCTTATCTAGAATACTTTCCATAGCATTCCAGTTTTTATTCATGATATTATTGATTCTTTTATTTTCCATATTGATACGTACTATTATTAGAATATTCAATTAAAGCTTGTAATTTTTTTCTTGCTTCCGACAAATACCATTTAGAAGTGCCTTCAGAAATACGTAGGTACTCCCCTATTTCCTTATGGCTATATCCTTCTATAGCATACTTCACAAAGACTTCTTTTATGGAACCTGACAGCGTATCTATTTTTGATATAATGTCATCATAATCATGAATCGGTGCACTATTGTCTGAAATGTTATAATCATAGTCATCAATATTTAGAAATCTTATTTCTTTGTTTTTTTTCCTAAAATAATCCGCCATTGTGTTAAAAGTAATCCTTCTTACCCAACCTTCTAATGATCCTCTTGACTCAAATTTTCCAATATTTTTAAATACTGAAAGAAATGCATCATTAATAATTGCACAAATCACATCTTCGTCTTGGGTATACCTTAAACACATTTGGAACATTTTACTGAAATATAGTTTATAGAGCTGTTCCTGACATTTTCGGTCATTATTTGTACATCCTTTGATTAAGGATGATTCGTCGATATTTTGATTCGAGTTAAACAAATGATCTCCAATTTTACATTACCTTACCATTAGACGTATGATTTAAATAAAAAGGTTGGTAAAAGTACAAAAAAAAATGTTAGAAAAAGATCCACTGGATCGCTTTCTAACACTTAATTGTGTGTATGTGTGTTTAAAAATTCCTGGGGGGAACGGAATGGTACCTAAATTAAACACCGATAAACATGTCATGCTCTTCCTCCTGAGGAAAAGTGACAACCTTCTTAGTTTTCGTAAAAACTTTACTGAAGAAGGATTTTGCATTCTTCAAAAAATTGTTCATGGATTAAAATTTATATATATAATACGTCTAAGGTACGAGAAATGTTATTGCTTTTGCTCACAATAATTTGTTAATGTTAGTTTTTCAGGGTATTCCTGTAGGAAAAAACGCTGTTTTGACAAAATTTTACATTTATCTAAGGTACTTTTCTAGTTCTTCTCCTTCATCATCATATAATTCTTCCCAGAATTTTTTTGACTTTAAATCCACTTTCGATTCATATGATGTCATTTTTTTCTTTGGCTTTATGGTTTCGACATCAGGTCCAAAAGGGTTTTTTACTACTTTTTTTGGCTTATTAGTTTTCATAACAATTTAAAAAAGGTTATTTTATTTAGGTGTTATTAATAAATCTTATACAAAAATAACAGGATTTTCAATATCCAACTACATTTTAGATATTTTTTTTTGATATATTTAAAATTTTGATAATTCCATTAGTCAATGATATTTTGAAGAACTTATACTAAACATATAAAATACGGTAGATGGTTTTATAACAGTACAATTCCAATTTATAATTTGCTTTTGTTTCCATCTGCCTTATTATACTAATATTTCCATTACGAATGCGTCTTATACTTGTTTCAGTGAATTTGCAATTAAACGTATAGTTTTCTTTCTGATTATTCTCTCAATGTCACGATTTACTTCATTTAGTTTGTATTGAAATTTTAAAGTTAAGTAATCATGGTGAACATCTACAATTTTGATATTGAATGATTCAGGCTCAATAAATTGATGGAAACTTTTTAAAGATTCAGATAAATTTTTCTCTAAAGATTCGATCGTGGTCAGATAATTTAAATTTAATTCAAAGTCTATGCTTACCTTTTTAATCTCTCTTTTGGTGTAATTAATAATTTCAGACATATAAACTTTATCGTTTGGTATGTAGATAATATCATCATCATCATTTAGTAGAGCAACTTTTGTTAGGTTGATATCAATAATTTTACCTTTATTCTCACCAATTTTCACATAGTCATCAATATTGATCTCTTTAGAAAAACTAATGATAATCCCACTTATAATCCCACTTACATAATCCTTAGAAATAATGGCAATAGCTGCTGCAACGATACTTAGAGATGTCAATAGATCCTTAAAATCTATTCCCCAAAAGCCTAAGATCATCATTAAAACGCCTATAGTGACTATTATGTAGTATAGGTTGTTAATTCCATTTATGACATTGTCCGTATATTTATATGGAATATTCTTCCGTAACCTGTATATCATTATCAATACCGCAGTTACAATATTTACAATTGTAAATAGTATCAAAAACTCGACTATACTATGCAGAAAATCATATAAATGTGCTAGCGATGTTTTGTTTAGCTCTATGTATCTTCTTGCTATAAAAAATATTCCTAAAAGTAAAAACCTAATAATATACCTAACTATAACCGGACCCATTAATATTTAATTGTTATTGACAAATTACAACTTATTTCTAATCGGAAGCACTATAAGCACCATCCTTTTTAATATTATGAAGTTTAAACAAATGATTGCCACTGTAAGTTTCCCATTTTTTAATAATCCATGGAGGAACATTCTTATCTAGTATCACAATTTTGGGCTTAAGCTTTCTTAGAACATATTCTGGCGAAGAAACTTTGGATTTGGAAACAACCAAAATATCTAATTCTAAGTTACTTTTAAGCCTTTTAAAATCTTGTTCACCATCTAACACATAGATACATTTGTCTTTAATTTTAAATAAATGGCTAGAATCTAATGAAGTAATTATTTTATTTCTTGATTCATAAGTATTTTTAATCCTATTATTTAATGCCACAAAATTGATGGTTTTTTCTGAAACGCTGCTGCTTTGTATTGTTTGCACATTATCATTACTAAATGCGTCTATTAAAACGCCACCATATACATCATAAATAAATAGGCTATCATTTTGGGACATAAATATTGGTCGACAACTGACACAGAAAATGACTAAAAATGCAACGACTAAAGATGACGCTATAAATCTGAATTGTCTCAATTCTATCCAAATCATACATAAAAGGATGCTTATGTAGCATAATATTAAAACATAAGGATCTAGCCAAAGACTATCTAACTTACTGTAAGGTAAATCTGCAAGATAAGAAATAGAATACTGTAAAAAATCTAATAATCCATTAAATATTGGTGATATAAATTCATTCAAACTACTGTAAATGAATTCAATAACAAAAATAAATGTACCTATATAAATTAAAACAGTAACTAGGGGTACAGCAACGATACCTGACAAAATAAAGTACATCGGAAACTTATTAAAATAAAATATGGTCAAAGGAAAAACAAGTATTTGTGCTGCAAGTGAAACATTTGTCAAATCCCAAATAAACTGTAGCACTTTTGACTTTGGCAACCACCATTTCTTGATTTTTGGCTGGAAATAAAGAATACTTAATAAAGATAAGTAGGAAAGTTGAAATGAAATCTGAAATAAATAATATGGGTCATAACAAAGTAAGCAGATAGCCGAAATTGATAATATATTGTATGTATTAGTGTTTTTGAAGTAATTTTTACCTACGATATATAATATAACCATAAACCCAGCCCGCAATACTGAAGGTGACATACCAGTAAGTACCACATAAAAAGCCACTAATAATATAAGACTTATGACCCGAATAAATTTAACACCCTGATGTTTTGACTTAATCTTATCAAATAACCAAATAAATAAACTAATAAATATAGCTACGTGAAGACCAGAAACGGACAAAACGTGGATGGCACCTGTGTCCGCAAAATCTTGATATGTATCGCTACTAAGGTACGTTTTTTGTCCTAAAAGTAAGGCTTCTGCTATTCCGAGCGAACTTTGATTTGAAATGTATTTATGTAATGTCGAGCTTGTAAATGATTTTGTAGTTTCTGCCAATGTTCTGAAAGCATTCAAATGATTTGCTAATATTAATTGGTGATGTCCTTCTTTAACAAATGCTTGTTGGAAAATACCTTTGGTTTTTAAAAATGCAGCATAATCAAAACTTTCAGGGTTCGATGCAGACTTTACCAACGATAATTTAGCATTAAAAGCTATTTGATTGCCTACTTTGTAAGTTGCTGCAATGGAGTCTGTTATATCGAATTGAACTATTAAATCACACTTGTGAAATACATTTACACTATCTGATTTAGAGTAGGATTCTGTAGTAATTAAATATCTTTGTTTTGATTCTGATTTTAGGTTTTCCTGAATGATTCCAGTTAGAAAAGTAATCTGATTATTTTCTGTTTCAATAATCTTATAGGTGTCTAAATATTTTCGAAAAGACATAGTAGACATGCCCATAAAAAAGAAAAATAATAGAAATAAGAATCCAGATATATGTGGTTTTGTAAATCTGTATAACAAAAATACACTTGTCCCAATATAGATTAGAACAATTAGCAATGTCGATAAGAATGTATTCGATACATTTAATTCAAAGTATTCACTTGCAAATATTCCAATCGCAAAGATGATGGCAATTCTTAAGTAAGGATATTCAGACCAATTCATATCTATAGTTTGGTCAAAAGTACTTAGGAATATCTACAAGACCAAATATAAATTGGAAATAATTAACAAATTAGAATTAAAACTACATAGAAGTAGGATTTAATTTACTTCTGCTGTTTTTATCTTTATTAAACTTACCTTATCATTATTCCTAACTACTAGTATATTGGATCCGTTTTGTGTTTTTATCTTTTTAATCTGTCTGACATCACCAGGAACACTAAAACCACTATTTGCAGCAGCCATGTTTTTAAAGTTACCTTTACCATCATTCACTAATACATTACCTATAGAACTGTCATGTCTACCTAAAAGTACTTCTGTGCCGAAATAATTTCCTGCAGTTACCAAGTCAATAAAACCATCACCATTTACATCTAAGTCTATGACTGATTTTAATGTTGAGATTTGTGCCATAATTGGTAGTTTTTGACTTTCAAATGTCTTTCCACCTTTATTAAAGTAGACCATACTTGCCATAGTATTTGCACTCAAAACGGTTTCACCTTTTCTTTGTTCTGCTGTCAAAACTTTGTCCAGTGGTGCTGCTGCATAATCCCTATATCTTAAGAACTTCTTTTTTAAGACAATCATATGATCAAGCAATTTATCTCTCATAACGACGGGATAACTTTTATCACCATTGTAGTAACACAAGATTGGATCAAGAGAACTATTCCCATCATAATCTTTATAATGTAACGTAGCAGGGCGATCTACGCTTGCTTTTATATGGGTATTAAGCCCAACATTCCCTGCAACTATTTCTGGGTAGCCATCTCCATTTAGGTC
>Ga0209812_10001332_pt1 | contig 17492 bp, 15 predicted proteins | sample JI71714BDNA_FD_187502 | JGI IMG/M metagenome (GOLD analysis project Ga0209812, IMG submission 187502) | Wastewater effluent complex algal communities from Wisconsin, to seasonally profile nutrient transformation and Carbon sequestration -... | ecosystem: Engineered > WWTP > Effluent > Algae...
CGTGGGGCCGAGGATGCGCTTGCCTTGTTCTTCGAACTCGGCGCGGGCTTCGGCGATATCAGGCACTTCGAAGCACAGGTGATGCTGCCCGCCCAAGGGGTTTTTGGCGATGAAGCCCGCCAGCGTGGAGTTCTCCCCCAGCGGCTCGATCAGCTCGATTTGGGTGCCATTCATCGCCCCGTCCGCACCGGGGGTGTCGACGAAGCAGACCTTCACGCCCTGCTCCTCAAGGTCGAAGGGGGTGTGGATCTTGGTCGCGCCCATGACGTCGCGGTAGAACGCGATCGAGTCCGCGATGGAGGGCGTGGCGACTCCAATGTGGTTCAAGCGGCCGAGTTTCATTTCAACTTACCCTAATCGAAGCGAGTCTTGCACCAGCCTCTTCGAACTCTGACGATAGCCTGCGAAACACCCTCGAAGCCTCGACAAAAACGGCCGGGTTCTGCTGCGCTGCCTGGCGGAGATATGTGTTTCGAGCCTCTAAATTCTCTCTCGGATTCTCATCGGTCGGAACTTCGATATCAAGCCTAGCAAACTTGGTCATGCCGTCTTCAAAGATAGCTAAGAAGGCATCTAAGCCAAAAGCCATTTGAACGGAGCGAACAGCATCCCCAGCGTAGAGATTTACCGTTGTCCCTCCTATTGATGCCCACGAACAGGTATCGATCTCAACCTCAAAATCCGTTGCGTTTTCCATTGTAAAAGATCGCCCTGACTCATCGTAGGAAACCCGCGCAGAAACGCGTTGTGGGTTAATATTTTTCATTTGATTTGGTTTCCTCACAGCGGAATATTGTCATGCTTCTTCCAAGGGTTCTCCAACTGCTTCGTCCGCAGCTTGCGTAGCCCCAGCGCGATCCGCCGCCGCGTGGAGTGCGGGTGGATCACCTCGTCGATGTACCCGCGCTGGGCGGCCACAAACGGGTTGGCGAAGCGGTCTTCGTATTCCTTGGTCTTCTCGGCGATCTTCTCGGCATCGCCGCGGTCCTGACGGAAGATGATCTCCACCGCGCCCTTCGCGCCCATCACCGCGATTTCCGCCGTGGGCCACGCGTAGTTCAGATCGCCGCGCAGGTGCTTGCTCGCCATCACGTCATAGGCGCCGCCGTAAGCCTTGCGGGTGATGACGGTGATCTTGGGCACGGTCGCCTCGGCATAGGCGAACAGCAGTTTCGCGCCGTGCTTGATGATCCCGCCCATTTCCTGGCTTGTGCCGGGGAGGAAGCCGGGGACGTCCACAAAGGTCAGGATCGGGATTTCGAAGGCATCGCAGAACCGCACAAAGCGTGCGGCCTTCTTCGAAGAATTGATGTCCAAGCATCCGGCAAGAACGGTCGGCTGGTTCGCCACGACACCCACCGTGCGGCCCTCGACCCGTCCGAAACCGCACAGGATGTTACCCGCGTGCATCGGCTGAATTTCGAAGAAGTCGCCTTCGTCCAGCACCTTGGCGATGACTTCGTGCATGTCATAGGGCTGGTTGGCGTTATCGGGGATCAGCGTGTCGAGGCTGTTGTCGATCCGGTCCCACGCATCGCCGGTGGGCAGGATCGGGGCTTCGTCACGGTTCGACAGCGGCAGGAAATCAAAGAAGCGGCGGGTGGCCAGCAAGGCTTCGACGTCGTTTTCATAGGCCAAGTCCGCCACGCTGGTCTTGGTGGTGTGGGTGATCGCCCCGCCCAGTTCTTCCTGCGTCACGACCTCGTTGGTGACGGTCTTCACCACCTCGGGGCCGGTGACGAACATGTAAGAGCTGTCCTTCACCATGAAGATGAAGTCGGTCATCGCCGGGCTATACACCGCCCCGCCCGCGCACGGCCCCATGATGAGGCTGATCTGCGGCACCACGCCTGATGCGAGCACATTGCGCTGGAACACCTCGGCGTAGCCGCCGAGGCTGGCCACGCCTTCCTGAATGCGCGCGCCGCCCGAATCGTTGAGGCCGATGACCGGCGCGCCGACCTTCATTGCGGTGTCCATCACCTTGCAGATCTTCTCGGCATGGCGCTTCGACAGGCTGCCGCCGAACACGGTAAAGTCCTGCGAGAACACGTAGACCAGCCGCCCGTTGATGGTGCCGCTACCCGTCACCACCCCGTCACCGGGAATGCGCTGGGTTTCCATGCCGAAGTCCATGCAGTCGTGCTCGACATAGGTGTCGATCTCTTCGAAGCTGCCTTCGTCGAGCAGCACGTCGAGCCGTTCGCGCGCGGTCAGCTTGCCCTTGGCGTGCTGGGCTTCGATGCGCTTGGCCCCGCCGCCCATGCGGGCAGCTTCGCGGCGGCGTTCCATTTCGGCGATATTGGCGGACAATGGACTTCCTCTCTCAATGGCTTTGCGCGATGCGTTGCCTTAGCGCGCCCAAGGCGTCAACGTGGCAAAAGTGGCGGTCGGAGCGAGGGCGGGAATGCAGACAGCGGACGTAGTGGTGATTGGCGGCGGGATTGCCGGGCTGAGCGTGGCCGCGCGGCTGGCGGCGCAGGTCAATGTGATCGTGCTCGAAGGCGAAAGCGCGCCGGGATATCATTCCTCGGGTCGCAGCGTCGCTTTTGCGCATTATGGTCTGGGCAATGAGCCTGTGCGCACCCTGACCGCGCTGAGCATGGGCGAGTTGGCGGAGCATGGGGCGATCCATCCGGCGCTGCATATCGCACAAGGCCACGAGACGGCGGCGCTCGATGCGTTGGAAGAAGTGCATCGCCAGTACGGGTGCAATTACGCACGGATCGGCACGGATGAAGCGCGCGCGCTGATGCCTGCCCTGCGGCCCGAAGCCTGCGCGGCGGCGCTGGTGGATCATGGATCGCTCAAGCTGGATACCCATGCGATGCTGCAAGCCCATGCGGCGGCTCTGAAAGCGGCGGGCGGGACGCTGGTAACGGGCGCGCGGGTGACGGCCATTACGCGCGGCGGGGCAGGCTGGCGGGTCGAGACCTCCGCAGGTGACTACGCCGCCCCCGTCATCGTCAACGCTGCCGGAGCATGGGCGGACGTTATTGCAGGCCTCGCCGGTGTCACCCCCATCGGCATCGAGCCGCGCCGCCGCAGCGTCATCAGCTTTGCCGCGCCCCAGGGGATGGATGTGAGCGCATGGCCCTTTACCAAGACCGTCGGTGAAGGCTTCTACCTGCTGCCTGAAGGCCGGGGGCAGGTGCTCGCGTCGTCAATGGACCAGACCCCTTGCGAGCCATGCGATGCCGCGCCCGAGGAACTCGACATTGCCATCGCCGCTGATCGGGTGGAACAGGCGACCACCCTCCCCATCCGCCGCATCAGCCACAGCTGGGCGGGTCTCAGGAGCTTTGCAGCCGACGAACTGCCGGTGATTGGCCACGCCGCAGATGCGCCGGGCTTTGTATGGTGTGCAGGCCAAGGCGGCGCCGGTTTCCAGACCGCACCTGCCCTTTCCCGCATTGCCGCAGCAGCGACGCTGGGCCTGCCCTTCCCCGAAGATTGCGCCCAAACGGGCCTCGCCTTCGAGACCTTCGCCCCCGCGCGGCTTGGCGCCTAGAAGCGCCGCATCACGCTGCGCGCCAATGCCGGCGAAATCGAATAGACCGCGCGCAGCAACTTCACCATGCCGACATTGGCTTCGGCCTGCCCGCCTTCCAGCGCGGCGATGATCTGGCGCGCGCATTCCTGCGGCGGCATCTTGGACATGTCGCGGTCGGCGGTCATCTGGGTGTCGACCACCGGCGGCAGCGCCTCGACCACGAGGATCGGCTCGCCCGCCAACTGCGCCCGCAGTGCCATGGTGTAACTGCGCAGACCGGCCTTGCTCGCGCAATAGACCGAGCTTGCGGTGTTGGGCGCAATCGCCAGCCCGCTGGTTACGTTCACGATGGCCGCCTCGGGCCGGGCGCGCAGGCGGGGGAGCAGCGCGGTGATCAGTCGGATCGGTGCGGAGAGATTGGCGTAAAGGCACCCGTCCGCCTCGTCGGGATCGGGCAAGGCATTGCGAACATCATGCGGCACACCGAGCCCGGCATTGTTGATGAGAACATCGATCGGCCGATCACCCAAACCCGCGACCAGCGCATCGACCCCTGCGGCGTTCGAAAGGTCGGCGGCGAGCGCCTCGAAGCCCTCGGCCTCCATCGCCGCAAGCCGCGCCGGATCGCGCCCGGTGAGGATCACAGCCGCGCCCTTGGCCTTGAGCTGGCGCGCAATCTCGCGTCCGATCCCCGCGCTGCCTCCGGTCAGCAGCACTGTCTTGCCCGTCACGTCCATCGCATATCCCCTGTGCGCACCGTCTATTTGAACAGCACCAGTTCCTCGGCCATTGTCGGGTGGATCGCAACCGTCGCGTCAAAATCGGCCTTGGTGAGGCCCGCCTTCACCGCGATGGCGGCGGCCTGCATGATTTCGGGCGCTTCGGGGCCGATCATATGGATGCCGACGATCCGGTCATTCGCCGCATCGACCACCATCTTGTAGAGGCTGCGCTCGTTTCGCCCGGCCAAGACGTTCTTCATCGGGCGGAAGTCGGCCTGATAGACCTTGACGTTGCCAAGCTGGTTGCGCGCCTCGCCTTCGGTCATGCCGACGGCGGCAATAGGCGGGTGGCTGAAGACGGCGCTTGGGACGCAGGAGTGGTCAACCGTGTAAGGCTCGCAGTCGCCGAACACGGAATCGGCAAAGGCCTGCCCTTCGCGGATCGCCACCGGGGTCAATTGCACCCGGTCAGTCACATCGCCCACGGCATAGACGTAATCGACGTTGGTCTTGCTGAAGGCATCGACCACGATTTCGCCCTTGGAGCCGACTTCGACCCCGATGGTTTCCAATCCGAGGCCTTCGACGTTAGGAACACGGCCCGTAGCCACCATCACCGCGTCATACTCGCACGCGTCCTGCCCGGTCAGCTTGACCAGCAGCGATCCGTCATCCTGCTTGTCGATGCTCTCGAACTCGGCATGGAACAGGAAGGAGATGCCCTTGACCATCGAGATCTGAAGCAGCCGGTCACGGACGCTCGCGTCATAGCTGCGCAGAATTGTGTCCGATCGGTTGGCGATCGTCACCTTGCAACCGAACTCATTGAAGATGCCCGCGAATTCATTGGCGATATAGCCGCCGCCTGCAATCAGGACGCGGCGCGGCAGGGCATCGAGGTGGAACGCCTCGTTCGAGGTGATCACATGCTCGCTGCCGGGAAACTGCGGCACGAAGGGCCGTGCGCCGGTGGCGATCAGGATATGCGCGGCGGTGACAACCTTCCCGCTCGCCAGCGTGATCTGGTGATCGCCGGTGATGGTCGCGCGTTCGTTGAAGACTGTGACATCGTGGTTGGAAAGGGTCTGGCCATACAGGCCTTCAAGCCGGGACACGTCAGTCTGCACGGAATCGCGCAAGGCGATCCAATCGAAGCTCTTGCCCTCGATCGTCCAGCCGAAATTCTGCGCATCGACCAGATCCTCGGCGAAGTGCGCGCCATAGACGAGCATCTTCTTGGGAACGCAGCCGCGGATCACGCAGGTGCCGCCGACGCGGTATTCTTCGGCCACGGCAACGCGTGCGCCGTGGGCGGCAGCCACGCGGCTGGCGCGCACGCCGCCAGAGCCTGCGCCGATGGTGAAGAGGTCAAAGTCGTATTCGTCGGCCATGTGCTGCTCCCGTCGTGACGGGGACGCATATGGCCCCGTGCGGGTGAAGCGGCAACCGGGCGCGAGCGAAATTGACTATTCCGGACAAAGGAAGGGCGGGAGTTTGTCGCTCCCGCCCCTCGAAGATAATCCTGTCAGACGCTGGCTGCGCGCGGACGACCGCCGCCACCACCGCCGCCGCCGGGACGACCACGACCGCGATTTCCGCCGCCGTTACCGCCATTGCCACCGGGACGGCCACCGCTGCCGGGCTGGCGACGATCACCGCCGCCTCCATTGCCGCCGGGGCGGCCCTGACCATGGGCTTGCTGCGGCTTGCGATCACCCTGCGGGCGACGTTCGCCCTGCGGTGCCGGACGACGCTCACCTTGAGGAGTATTGGCAGCACGGCGCTGTTCGCCCTGCTGCGGGCGGCGCTCGCCACGGTTCTCGCCCTGCGGCTTGCGATCACCTTGCGGACGCTGGCCGAGCGGACGCGGATTGACCCGCTTCATCGGCACGCGTGCGGCAGGCTTGGTCGGGCCTTCGCCTTCAACCACAGCGCGGAAGTTGTCCGGCAGCGGCAGACGCTCAAGCTCGGCGCCGGTCGTCTTGCGGATATCCTTGAGATATGCGCGTTCGTCCTCGGCGCAGAAAGCAATCGCGATCCCGCTCTTGCCGGCACGTGCGGTCCGGCCAATGCGGTGGACATATTGTTCCGGCACGTTGGGCAGTTCGTAATTGATCACGTGACTGACGCCGGGAATGTCGATCCCGCGCGCGGCCACGTCGGTCGCGATCAGAACCGGCACGCGGGCCTTGCGGAACTCGTCGAGCGCGCGCTGGCGCTGCGGCTGCGACTTGTTGCCGTGGATCGCGTTCGCCGGGATGCCCGCCTGCTCCAGCTTCTTCACGACACGGTCCGCGCCATGCTTGGTCCGGGTGAAAATCAGTACGCGTTCGATAGTGCCGGGAACCGTGTGACGGCCCTTGAGCACCATTTCCAGCAGGCTCAGCTTTTCGTCCTGCTGCACCATGAACAGGTATTGGTCGATCCGTTCGGCGGTGGTGCTTTCCGGCGTGACCGAGACCTGCACGGGATTGTTGCAGAAGCCGCTCACCAGCTCCTTGATCGCCTTGGGCATGGTCGCGCTGAAGAACAGGGTCTGGCGGTCCTTGGGGGCCAGTTCCTTGATCTTGCGCAGGGCGTGGATGAAGCCGAGGTCGAGCATCTGGTCAGCCTCGTCGAGCACCAGAATTTCGATGCCCGCAAGGTTCAGCGCCTTCTGGTCGATCAGATCGAGCAAACGGCCCGGAGTCGCGACAAGGATGTCGGTGCCGCGGTGCAGCTTGTTACGGTCCTTGCCCACGCTGGTGCCGCCGACGATGCATTGCACCTTCAGCCCGGCCAGCGCGCCATAATCCTTGGCACTGTCAGCGATCTGCACAGCGAGTTCGCGGGTCGGTGCGAGCACCAGCATACGGCAGGACTTGAACGGGATCTGCTTGTCGGCTTCGCGCAGCCGGTCAATGCTGGGGAGCATGAAGGCGGCGGTCTTGCCGGTGCCGGTCTGCGCGATACCAAGCAGATCGCGGCCCTTCAGAACGGCGGGGATCGCCTGTTCCTGGATCGGCGTGGGGGTTGAATAACCCTTGAGGTCAAGGGCCTGGAGCACGGGCTGCGACAGCCCGAGGTCAGCAAAAGTCGTCATGTGAAATAAACTCGCAAATAATCTGCGACGCGCGCTGGGCTGCCCCGGACGCAAATCGTCCAAAGGCACGCCACGCGCGGCGCGGGGGTTGAACCGCCCGCGTGAAAAGGGAAGTCTTGGGGGTAGAACCGAAGTGCGGCCGGGGCGGATGCTGTTTAGATTTCCGCCGCTTCACGCATGGCTAGCGCTCTTCGATGAGGCGCAGATGGGGCCTGAAGCCGCAAATGTCAAAGGATTATCGGCTGGGCTGGAAGAAAGACGCGATTTCGATCTCGCCCTGATAGCGCGCAGCCACCGGATTGCCCTGCGCATCGCGCGCAGGTTCGAAAGCGATCGAGCGCATGAACGAACGGCACACTTCACGCTCTGTCACCAGCATCCGGAAGTCGCGGGAAAAGCTGCATTCGACCGGCTTGCCCTCGGCACTCACGGTCAGCGTGTAACCCAGAACTTGCGAAAGCAAACCGGCCTGCACCAAGCGGCGATAAAGACGGACGTAATCGATGGAGGTGATCTGCGGTGCTTGCGCCGGGTCACTTACCGCAAGGCTTGCTTCGGGGCTTGCCGAGATGTTCTCTGCATGAAAGGGCGCCGCAGTTTCAGCTGCAACCGGAGCAGCCAATGCGAAGGTAGCGGAGAATGCAGCACCTGCTGCAACGATCTTGAGCGAGTTCATCGTCATGTTCAGGCCTTTCCACTTCTGCGATTATGGAAACGTCTGATTAGATAGATTATTTATCGCAGCAGATCAATCCTTGGCGCGGATTTCCATGAAGTTGAGGCGTCCTTCGTAGCTGCTTTCGACCGGCGCCCCGCTGGAATCCTGCGCAGGCTCGAAGCTGTGATGCTTCATCAGCACCTCGCACAGCTTGTCATTGACGTAGTTCATGCGGAACTTGTCGGCCAATTCGCAGTCAACCGCGTTGCCGGCTTCGTCAACTTCGAGGGTGTAGCCCACCTCGCCGCGCCACACGCGAAGACGCGACGATTCCTTGAGGAATTCGCGGTCGCCGGTGAACTCGATCAGGCGGGCAGGCTTGACCTTGGAACGCGCCGTACCGTCATTTTGCGCCTGCTCCTGAGCGATGACCGGGGCCGAAACCAAACCGAGCGCGGCAATAGCTGTAAAAACGGACGCAGATTTCATGAAGGCTGCCTTGCTGGTCATCGGGGAGAGGCGTTTTGATGAACGCCAGATGACTGCAAGAATACGGAATTGCGGCAGGCGTGCAAATCGAACGCGACGAGCCGTTCAAATCAATGGATTGTTACGGATCCGCAAAAAATTGCGACCCTAAATTACTCTGGCGTGAATTATTGCAACCAAGGCACGGAATAACGCAACGTCCCGGCGCAATCGCTTCCCGGTAGTGTTGCGATTTTGCACCAAGGCCGGGGCGTCAGCCCAGCCCTGCTGCTGCCATCAGCGCCCGCGTGCTCGGATCGAACGCGCCCTCGCCGCTCTCGATCTGCTTGGCGATCGCCTTGCCCAGTTCCACACCGAACTGGTCGAAGGGGTTGATCCCCATCAGCACGGCATTGGCAAAGGTGCGATGTTCGTGGAACGCGATAAGCGCACCGAGCGCCGCAGCATCACAATCATCGAGCAGGAAGGTGGTCGAAGGGCGGTCCCCCGCATAGGCACGGGCCGGATCGTCCGACGGCTTGCCCGCCATCAGCGCCGCGCCTTGGGCAAGGCAATTCATCAGCAGGATGCGGTGATGGGCAGGGTCCAGCGCATCGCCCGGCGCGATGCTCACAAGAAAATCGACCGGGATCAGGTGCGTGCCCTGATGGAGAAGCTGGAACACCGCGTGCTGCGCGTCAGTGCCAACCCCGCCCCAGGTGATCGCTGCTGTCGGCCCGTCGACGGGTGAACCATCAGCCTTCACGCTCTTGCCGTTCGATTCCATTTCGAGCTGCTGGAGATAGTCGGGCAACAGCGCGAGGCGTTCGTCATAGGCGAATACGGCGCGGGTCTGGCAGCCGCGGAGCCGGGTGTAATACTGGTCGGCAAAGGCGGCGAGCAGCGGCGCATTGGCGCGGCCTTCGGTGTCGCGAAAGTGGTCGTCCACCGCCTTGGCTCCCGCCAGCATCGCCCGGAATTCGTCCATGCCGATAGCAAGTGCGACCGGGAAGCCGATGCTGGAAAACAGCGAATACCGTCCGCCTACACTCTCGACGAAGGGCAGCACGCGGGTTTCGTCCACGCCCCATTCGACTGCCTTTTCGGGCGAGGCGGTAAGCGCCACGACGCGGCCATCGGGGTCTTCAACGCCGTTATCGGCCAGCCACTTCAGCGCGCTCGCCGCATTGGTCATTGTCTCGATGGTGGTGAAGGTCTTGGAGGCAACCGCGATCAGCGTCGTCGCCGGGTCGCACGCGGCAAAGGCCTGTTCCAGCGCGAGGCCATCAATGTTCGAGACCACGTGAACATCCACCAGCGCCAGATCGCGGGTCAGCGCGTCAATGGCCAGCGCCGGGCCGAGCGCCGATCCGCCGATGCCGATCGCGATGCAATGCTTGATCTCGCCCAGCGCGCCTTCGTGGATGGCCTCCACCAGCATCCCCATGCGGGCGAGCAGCGCTTCGGCTTCGTCGATCTGGGCGGGCGTACCGCTGCCGCGCAGCGCACCGTGGGTGGCGGCGCGGCCTTCGGTCACATTGATGATCCCGCCACCGAACAGCGCCTCGCGCGCCGCGCCAAAGCCTGCCGCATCGGCCAGCGCCTCGAAAGCGGCGAGCGCGTCATTGCTGAGGTGCGTCTTGGCGAAATCGATCCGCATCCCGGTTTCGGCCGGGCTGCCGGGCTCGACGGGCCATGCAACATGGCGGGTAAGCCTAGCGGGACGATCAGGATCGGCGGCAAACAGTTCAGCCAGCTTCGGCTGCGGCAAGGCCCGCAAGGCCGCCCACGCCGCCGTGACTGCCGCTTCGCCCTTTGACACGTCCGAAATGCTCATCGCCGTTCCCCTTTGCGCAAGTGTGCCGGTGCGAGTAAGGGCAGAGGCGATGGATGTTAAGACCCAATCGCTTGAGGCAACACCGCCTGCCGCCGAAGGCGCGCGCTCTGGCGATAGCTGGGGCGGATTTGTCTGGTTTCTCATCAAGCTGTTGCTGGCGGTGCTGGCATTTCGGGTATTCGTATTCTCGCCCTTCTCGATCCCTTCGGAGAGCATGTTGCCGCGCCTGATGAACGGTGACTATCTGCTCGCCGCCAAATGGCCCTATGGCATTTCGCGCCATTCGCTGCCCTTTGATCTGCCATTGCCCGATGGACGGCTGCTGCCCGGCACGCCTGAGCGCGGCGATATCGTGATCTTCAAACACCCGGTCGACGGGCGCGAGTATATCAAGCGGGTTATCGGCCTGCCGGGCGACCGCGTGGCGGTGATCGGCGGCGAAGTGGTGCTGAACGGCACGCGGATGCCCCGGACACGGATTGACGATGTGGCGGTGCCGCAATCAGCCAATACCGGCTGCGCATGGGGCGGCGATCTGGCCGGGGCGGCGGATACCACCTCAAGCTGTCGCTACACCGCCTTCCGCGAGACTTTGCCGGGCGGCAGGACCTTCACCACCCTCGATTTCGGCCTCACTCCCTATGACGGTTTTGCCGAACAGGTCGTGCCGGCGGGGGCGCTGTTTGTAATGGGCGACAATCGCGATTCTTCGCGCGACAGCCGCTTCCCCGCCGCAGCGGGTGACGGCGTCGGCATGGTGCCGCAAAACCTGCTGGTCGGCCGCGCCGCGATAATCGTCTGGTCGACCGATGGCAGCGCCGATTGGGGCAAGCCCTGGACCTGGTTCTCCGCCGCGCGCTGGAACCGCATCGGAGATACATTGTGAGCAGTCTGGCGCCTGAAGCGCGGCAATGGTTGGAGGCTCAGGGGTTTGTCGTAACCCGTGATGCGCCGTGGCTTGAGGCGTTGACCCATGGCAGCTTCAACGGTTCGGGCGAGGTGGCGGCGGATTACCAGCGGCTCGAATTCCTCGGCGACCGCGTACTCGGTCTGTCGGTAGCAAGCTGGCTGTTCCGTGCCGGCGACGCGCCCGAAGGTCGGCTCTCGCAACGGCTCAACGCGCTTGTCAGCGGGGCCACCTGTGCGCGGATTGCCCGCAACATCGGCCTGCCCGAACACATCCGCCTCGGCAAACAGGCCCGCGATGATGGCGGGGCCGACAGCGACAAGATCCTCGGCGATGTGATGGAGGCGCTGATCGGTGCCTGCTTCATCGAAAACGGCTTCGATGCCGCACAAGGCCTGATCTACCGCCTGTGGGCGCAGGAGCTGGACGGCGATGTCGGCAAGGCCAAGCACCCCAAAAGCGCGCTGCAGGAATGGGCCGCAGGCAACCGCCGCGCTCCACCCCTTTACGAAGTCACCGACCGCAGCGGCCCCGATCACGCGGCGCGCTTTACCGTGAAGGTCAGCGTGCGCAATGTCGGCAGCGCCGAGGCGACCGCGACCAGCAAGGGCGAGGCTGAACGGCTCGCAGCCCAGGCATTTCTGGAGCGGCATGGGTGACCGGGTTGGTGATCACTCGGCCAATGTTCCTGAAATGTTTCACGTGAAACACTGGTAACAATCGCACCTGACCGCATCGAAATGACCCAGCTATGTCATTGTAAAACAATACAATAGCCCTGAGACGCCATGCGACAACCCTGCTACGACCCCGCTACGACCTCGCAATGACCCAGCCCCTTGGCTTCACCGCGCGCCGAGCCCTTCGACAAATCCGGCGCGAATGGATATGACCGCTTTCATGACCACAAATTCCCCGACCCCTTCCGACCCCTCCTCCTCCGGCCCCACCCGCTGCGGCGTGGTTGCCGTGATCGGTGCGCCCAATGCCGGCAAATCGACCCTTGTGAACCAGCTCGTCGGCCAGAAGGTCGCGATCACCAGCGCCAAGGCGCAGACCACCCGCGCCCGGATGCTCGGCATTGCGCTGCATGAACTTGGCGGCACACCGGTGCAGATGGTGCTCGTCGACACCCCCGGCATCTTCGCCCCGCGTCGCCGGTTAGACCGCGCGATGGTCAGCGCCGCATGGGAAGGCGCCGAGGCTGCCGATGCCGTGCTGCTGCTGGTCGACCCGATCAAGCAGCGCCGCCATGAGCTGGAGCCCTTGCTGGAAGCGCTGGCAGGCCGCCCGGAACGCAAGATCCTTGTCATCAACAAGGTCGACCGTTCCAAGAAGGAGCCGATGCTGGCGCTGGCACAGGATCTGGCCGGCAAGGTCGATTTTGCCGAAATCTACTTCGTCTCGGCGCTGACCGGAGACGGCGTGCCGGAATTGAAGGACGCACTGGCGGGCATGATGCCGGAAGCGGAATGGATGTATCCCGAAGATCAGGTGTCCGACGCGTCGGAACGCCTGCTCGCCGCCGAAATCACCCGCGAACAGCTCTACCAGCAGCTCCACGAAGAATTGCCCTATGACAGCGCGGTGCGGCCCGAGAAATACGAGGTGCGGGCGGATGGCAGCATCGAAATCCACCAGCAGATCGTGGTCGCCCGCGAAACGCAGCGCGCCATCGTGCTCGGCAAGGGCGGGTCACGCATCAAGCAAATTGGCGCTGCGGCACGCAAGGAATTGAGCGAAGTGCTGGGCGTGCCGGTGCATCTCTATCTCCATGTGAAGCAGCTGGAGAACTGGGCCGAGGACAAGGAGATTTTCGAGGAGATCGGGCTCGATTGGGTGCGGTGATGGCGTTCGGCAGCAATCCGGAGAGCGACCGGTTCCGCAGCGACTACATCGAGGAAAAAGACGGACAGCTGTTCCTGCGCCCGCCCAAGGGCGCGCAAGCCCTGATGCCGATTTCCTACGAACTCTATCTCGACCTGGCCGATGCGCACGCAAGAGAAGGCCGGATCGCCAAGGCCTTGGCCATTGTGTGCTTGATGTCAGGCTGGCTGTACGGGGCCTACCGCTGGCTCTTGTCGGATGATCTGCTGCAAATCCTTGTATTCACCGGTGTCGGTATCCTTGCCTCGCTGGTCGGCGGCTTTGCCGTGGCGATGCATGGAGCGAGGCGACTGGGACGGATCTACATCAACTGGGCCATGGCGCAGACCGCAACGCAATCCGCCCGGGCCAGGATCGACGAGTTGTTCTGATCAATGACGCGATCTTGCGTGAAAGGCGATGTCGATGTGTTTGGCTGCTTTTCGCGCAATTTGAGAGAAGAATAGCCAAGCCCCGGATCAAGTCCGGGGCGACGATTGAGGGGATAGTTGCCCTGCTCCAGCCAAACCCCGTTGCCCCGTGCTTGACACGGGCCTTGGCTAACTGTCCGGTGATTGGGGAGCGAACCACTCAATCCCCGTCATCCCAGCGGTTGCGAAGCACAACCGAAGGTTGAACGCTGGGACCTAGAGCGGCTTGGTGCCACGCTGGCGACGTAAGCGCATAACCGCCCTAGGCCCCAGCTTTCGCTGGGGTGACGGTTGGGCGCAAAAGATCACCCCCGCCCCAGCTTCTCCAGCTTGGCCTTCAGCGCAGCCTCGTCGAACGGCTTGACGATATAATCATCCGCCCCCGCCGCGATGCCATCGTGAATATCCTTGGCCTCGCCGTTCGAGGTGCAGAACACCACCATCGGCTCCTTGGGCGTGGGGATGGAGCGCAGCTTGGTGACGAATTCGATGCCGTCCATCTCGGGCATGTTCCAATCGGTCAGCACCAGATCGGGCATCGACTTCTTGCAACGCGCCAGCGCTTCCTCGCCGTTTTCGGCTTCGACCGGGACATAGCCGAGGCTCAAGGCGATCTTGCTGGAAACCTTGCGGATCACGCGGCTGTCATCGACGATCAGACAGGTCTTGGCGGCCGCAGCGGGTGCGGGAGCATCGCCATAGCGACCTCGCATGGCCTTGGCGGCAGCGACAATCGCTGCCGTGTCGTCGCTATGTGCAGCTTCTGAGGCAGCAGGCGCAGACGCGGGGCGCGGCGGGGCTGCGGCCTCGGCTGCAACACGCGCAGCATCCTGATCGGCCGCAGCCGCCAGCATCGCTTCGTTCTGCGCCAGCTTTTCGGCCAGCGTCTTGCCTTCCATCACCGGGCGGCGGTTGGGGCCGGAATTGCGCTTGATCAGGTTCTGCATGATTATCGCGCTCCGCCCATGGCCGAATAGCTTGCTTCATAGGCCTGCGCGGCGAAATCATCCGAATAGGGATCGGCCTCGTCCAGCGTGCCGACCGCCTCGCCCGGGGTCATGCGGATGTGGAGATAGGGCATCCACACATCGCCGAATTCAGCCTTTTGATACCACACGTCGAGCACATCGTAACTCGCCCACAGCCCGTCCGGTTCGCGCAGGCGAATACCCTCGCCGATGCGCGGCACCGCAGCAAAGCGGATACGTGCCTGGGTCTGGTGAGTCTCGTTCTGGACTTCGATTTCTATCACGGCGCAGCCCTTTTTCCGGGCACCGTGGTAAGGTCCAAATGCTTTATTATTTGCAAACGCCGGAACGCCGGAGCGGCATTTTGCACCGCCCCGGCCTTCGGTTCGTCGCGCCCTCAGGCCTGCTTGGCCGGAGCCTTCTTTTTGGCGGGCGCTTTCTTGGCGGCAGGCTTCTTGGCAGCAGGCTTCTTGGCGGCAGCCTTTTTGGGCGCGGCTTTCTTCTTGCCCTTCTTTGCCGGAGGCCCCTTGGCGATGCGGGCGTCGATCAATTCGATCGCGGCTTCCAGCGTCACATCTTCGGGCTTGGTATCGCGCGGGATGGTGGCGTTGGTGGTGCCGTCGGTCACGTATGGGCCGAAACGCCCCGGCATGACCTTGATCTCGCCGCCGCTGACAGGGTGCGCACCGAGCGTTGCCATCGGTTCCGACTTGCCCCGCGCCGCCCCGCCGCGATTGGCGGCTTCGGCCAGAAGCGCGACCGCACGGTTCATGCCGACTTCGAACACATCACGGGTGTTGGTCAGCTTTCCATACTTGCCATCATGCCGCAGATATGGCCCGTAACGCCCGATATTGGCTTCGATTTCCAATCCAGTATCAGGATGCGCGCCGATGATGCGCGGCAGATCAAGCAGCTTGACCGCCCAATCGAGATCGAAGTCGTCCAGGTCCTTGGGGATGCTGGCGCGCTTGGCTTCCTTGCCGTCGCCCATCTGGACATAGGGGCCAAAGCGCCCGGTCTTGCGGTGAATGTCCTCGCCCGTTTCGGGGTGCTGGCCGATCACGCCATCATCGGCCCCGTCCCCGCCATCCGCGCCCGGCTGGGCAAAACGGCGGGTGAACTTGCATTCGGGGTAATTCACGCAGGCGATGAACGCGCCAAACTTGCCGCCGCGCAAGGACAGGCGGCCATTGGCGCGGCCTTCGCTAGCGCAAAGCGGGCAGGCGCGCGGATCGCTGCCGTCTTCACGCGGGGGGAACAGGAAGTCGGCAAGATATTCGTCCAGCGCCTCGGTCACCTCCGAGGGCAGCTTCTCCATCACCTCGTCAGCCTTGGGCTTGAAGTCCTTCCAGAAGCGGGCAAGCAGCAGCTTGTAATCCTCGCGCCCGTCCGAGACGACATCGAGTTCGTCCTCCATGCCGGCGGTGAAATCATAGGCGACATAGGTGGGGAAGAAGCGTTCGAGGAACGCCGTCAGCAGCCGGCCCGACTCCTCGGCGAAGAAGCGGTTCTTCTCCATCCGCACGTAGCTGCGATCGCGCAGGGTCTGGATGGTCGATGCATAGGTGGAAGGCCGCCCGATGCCGAGTTCCTCCAGCCGCTTCACCAGCGATGCTTCGGAAAAGCGCGGCGGCGGCTGGGTGAAGTGCTGGGTGGCATCGACGGCGCGCTTGGCCGGCAGGTCGCCCGACTTCATCACCGGCAGCAGCCCGCTTTCATCATCTTCGCTGTCGTCAAAGCCTTCCTGATAGACGGCGAGGAAGCCGGGGAAGCGGATCACCTGACCTGTGGCGCGCAATTCGTGCTGGCCGGTCGCATCGCGGAAAGTGACTGTTGTGCGCTCCAGCTGCGCGGTCGCCATCTGGCTCGCCATCGCACGCTTGAAGATGAGGTCGTAAAGCTTGGCCTCGTCGCCGCTGCCCACGCGGTCGCGGGTGAAGTCGGTCGGGCGGATTGCTTCGTGCGCTTCCTGCGCGTTCTTGGCCTTGGTGCTGTAAAAGCGCGGCTTTTCGGGGCGGTAATCCTCGCTGAAACGCGCCGTGATGGCATCGCGCGCGGCCAGAATCGCGCTCATGTCCATCTGCACGCCGTCGGTCCGCATGTAGGTGATCGCGCCCGCTTCATACAGCGATTGCGCCAGCCGCATGGTGTGCTGTGCCGAATAGCCGAGCTTGCGGGCGGCTTCCTGTTGCAGGGTCGAGGTGGTGAACGGCGGCGCGGGGTTGCGCTTGACCGGCTTGGTCTCGACACCCTCGACGGTGAAGCGCCCGGCTTCAACGGCAGCCTTGGCCTCCAGCGCGATGCCTTCCGCCCCAAGGCTCAGCTTCTCCAGCTTCTCGCCGCGGAATTTGACCAGGCGGGCGTCGAACTCCGTCCCGTCGTGCATCATCCGTGCAACGACGCTCCAGTATTCGTCCGCACGGAAGGCCTCGATCTCGCGCTCGCGCTCGACGATCAGGCGCAGCGCCACCGATTGCACACGGCCCGCGCTCTTGGCGCCCGGCAGCTTGCGCCACAGCACCGGCGACAAGGTGAACCCGAACAGGTAATCCAGCGCCCGGCGGGCGAGATAGGCGTCGATTAGCGGCTGATCCAATTCGCGCGGGCGGGCCATCGCTTCGGTCACGGCCTGCTTTGTGATCGCGTTGAAGGTGACGCGTTGGACGTTGGCGGGGACGCTTTTCTTCTTCTTCAGCAGCTCCAGCACGTGCCAGCTGATCGCCTCGCCCTCACGGTCAGGGTCAGTTGCCAGCACGAGGCGGCTTGCGCCCTTGGCGGCGTCTGAAATCTCTTTGAAGCGGCTCTGCTTGTCGCGGTAGAGTTCCCACTCCATCGCAAAGTCCGCGTCAGGATCGACGCTGCCATCCTTGGGCGGCAGATCGCGGACATGGCCATAGGATGCGAGAACCTTGAAGTCCTTGCCGAGATATTTCTCGATGGTTTTCGCCTTGGCGGGGGATTCAACGATGACAAGCTGCATGATGGTGACGCGGTGTCCCTTACGTGTGTACGCGCGAGGGTGGAGCCGGGCCGCTTACAGCGTCAAGCGGGTTGTGC
>Ga0209812_10001340_pt1 | contig 17416 bp, 14 predicted proteins | sample JI71714BDNA_FD_187502 | JGI IMG/M metagenome (GOLD analysis project Ga0209812, IMG submission 187502) | Wastewater effluent complex algal communities from Wisconsin, to seasonally profile nutrient transformation and Carbon sequestration -... | ecosystem: Engineered > WWTP > Effluent > Algae...
AATTGGTTTTAACCTATATCCAAAAGCCCAAATCGGTTCAGTTTAATGAGATCATGAGCCCTGATAAATGGGAGTTTGCTAAAACATTATTAAAAACAGCCATTGATAAAAAAGAATACTGTGCAGAATTAATTAAGCCAAAATTGAAAAATTGGGATGCAGAGAGAATTGCTCAGTTAGACATGGTATTAATGCGCATGGGTTTATGTGAATTATTGTATTTTGACACTATTCCCACCAAAGTGACCATCAATGAATACATTGATTTAGCGAAAGAGTATAGTACAGCTCAAAGTGGACAATTTGTAAATGGTATTTTAGATAATATTCACAAAGAATTGGTAGCTGAAGGAAAGATTCAGAAAGTTAGTTTCAAGTAATTCCTTTTAATTTGCAAATCATTTAAACAGAGAATATATGTTATTGAACGCGTTGACTATTTTAGCTGCCGACCCTAAGCAGGGTGGTACTGTACAATTGATTATGATGGGTGCCATTATTTTGGTATTCTGGTTATTCATGATTAGACCTCAAGCAAAAAAAGCAAAAGAACAAAAGAAGTTCATCGATAATTTATCAAAGGGAGACAAAATCGTTACCATTGCTGGTATTCACGGTGTGGTAAACAAAATAAATGAAGACGGCACGCTTCAGTTAGAAGTAACTCCAGGAAGTTATTTAAAGATTGAAAAATCTGCATTGAGCATGGAATGGACAGCTGCAATAAACAAGCCAGCTCCTGAAGAGAAAAAATAAATTGAATATTAGGCTACTTCCAGTAGCTACCAATTATACCTTAATTTTATGTCCTGCAAGATTCAAACTTGCAGGATTTTTTATGCGCAGTATAGGACTCACCGGAGGAATAGGCAGTGGCAAATCCATAGTGGCTCAAATATTCAGTACACTTGGCATACCAGTATTGGATGCCGATGCATTGGCGAAAAAAATTATGCATGAAAATGCAGAAGTGAAAGCCCAAATAATGGATACATTTGGAGCCGAATCATACAATCTACAAGGATTAAACCGACCCTATATTGCCAATATAGTATTCAAAGACCCATTTCAACTACAAGTACTAAATTCAATAGTACATCCAGCTACCATTGAAGCTAGTAAAATATGGGCCTCACAACAAAATGCACCATACACGATTAAAGAAGCAGCTTTGTTTTTTGAATCTGGTTCTGCGGAAGGCATGGATATCATTATTGGTGTTTACGCACCCGATTCCTTACGTATTCAACGAGTAATGCAGAGAGATCAAATTAGTAGATCTGAAGTGATCAATAGAATGAACCATCAAATCAGCCAAACTATTAAGATGAAATTGTGTGATAAAGTCATTATAAACGACGAGCAATCCTTGTTAATACCACAAGTGTTAGAACTACATAATGAATGGACTACTTGTTAATCAAATAACACCATCTTTTTAATTTTCCTTCAAAATCAAATGGGGTAGTAGCTTTGGTGATGTCTTTAATTTGGGTAGAATGAATAGCGGTAGCATCTAATTGAAACCTTACAAAATTAGTACTGAAATACAATTGTCCACCAGGAGTCATTGCGGCCAATACATCATTGATGAGTTCAGCATGGTCTCGTTGGATATCTAAGATATCTTTCATTCGTTTACTATTGCTAAAGGTGGGCGGATCCATGATCACCAAATCAAAACTATTCGGTTGAAGGGTTTTTAGGAATTGCTTTACATCGGCATGAATAAATTGGTAGGCTTTTTTATCCTTAAATAAATTGATGGTCAAATTATCTTCTGCCCAAGCCAAATAGGTTTTAGACAAATCAACCGAAGTAACGCTGGAAGCACCTCCAGCAGCTGCATACACAGAGAAAGAACCAGTGTAACAAAATAGATTCAATACCCGTTTATTGGCACAAGTGTTCCTCACCATTTTTCGGGTAATCCGATGATCCAAAAACAAGCCTGTATCTAAGTAATCGGTAAGGTTAACCAAAAATTTCAGGCCATCTTCTAACACAGTACTGTATTCTTTTTCGGTGCTTATTTTTTCGTACTGTTCATCTTTATGGCTCATCCTTTTGCGCAATTTAAAATTCATGCGCTCTATAGGAATACCCACAATCTCTGCAATGATATCCTTGCATTCGTCCATCCAAGCATCATGCACATCGTCTTCCATTCCGTGCCGTCTCAAGTATTCGGCAATATATAATTGGTCTTCGTACAATTCTATGCTGAAAGGAAATTCAGGTAAATCATGATCATAAATACGGTAGCAGAGAATTTGTTGTCTGCGAGCTAATTTGCTCTTGTGTTTAAACACTTTATTCAACCTATTTCTAAACATTTCTGCTTTTACCGGATCAATCATACGTCCTATTTGGATAACGAAGGTACAAGCCATTTATCCAATATGTAAATTTTGAAAGGCCATTTCAATTATATTTATGACCTAAAGCTTGCACATGAAAAAACTATTCCTGATGGCTTGTTTTTTGCCTCTAATTGGGCAAATAAAAGCACAACAGTATTCAACCTTACAAGAACAACAAAACCGGCTTACCCTGTTGGCTAAGAACAACCCCAAATGGGTATCCCTTCAATCTCTTGCTAAAACAACTGGAGGAAAAGATATTTGGGTCATGACATTGGGCAGTGGCAAAACAGAAACCAAGCCAGCTATTGCTGTGGTGGGGGGAGTAGAGGGCGCTCATTTACTCGGCACCGAACTAGTGATTCAATTTGCTGAAAAACTAATGAAGCAAATTGATAAAGACAGCATACAAAAACTCTTAAATGAAAATACTTATTATTTGTTTCCGAATATGAGCCCAGATGCCATGGAAACTTATTTTAGTAAACTTCCTTTTGAGCGAATGGGTAATGCTACAAATACAGATGATGACAGAGACGGTAAAACCAATGAGGATGCTTTTGATGATTTAGACGGAAATGGGAAAATTACCATGATGCGTGTAGAAAGTCCGGTTGGTATTTATAAAATACATCCAGACGACGCTAGAGTGTTAATTAAAGCAGATATTACCAAAGGAGAGAAAGGAAAATACTTATTGTTATCTGAAGGTTTAGACAACGATAAAGATGGAGAATACAATGAAGATGGGGTTGGTGGCATTCATTTCAACAAGAACCTAACTTTTAAGCATAAAACATTTGCTGCTGGAGCAGGTGAATTTCCAGCAAGTGAAATAGAAACAAGGGCTATCCTAGATTTTTTATACGACGCGTTTAATGTGTATGCGGTGGTTAGTTTTAGCAGTTTAAATAATTTAAGTACAAGTGATGATAAAGTCACCACTGTTGTAAGTGATTTATATAATAAAACGATGGGAGTAAAAGATGCCCCAAAACCAAGTGCTGAGGGCGGAGATTTCTTGAGTTGGGCTTACCAACACTATGGACGCTTTAGTTTCAGTACTCAAGGATGGTGGGTTCCTAAAGCCAAACCAGATACTGCAAAAAAGGAAAAAGCGTTTACGGTAGAAGATGCTACAGCAAACTATTTAAGATGGAGTGCACAGCAAGGATTGAATCATTTTACAGAATGGAAAACGATTCAACATCCCGACTTCCCAGGTCAAGTGGTGCAAGTAGGAGGTGTTGATCCCTACGTCATGATGAACCCTCCTTATAACATGGTAGACAGTATTGCCATTAAACATACTGCTTTTCTAACTAAGTTGGTCAATCTAAAGCCACAAGTAGTTGTTCAAAAAGTAGACACCCAAAAATTGAGTAATGGCTTAACTAAGATAACGATTGATGTTGCCAATACTGGCATGCTACCTACACATAGCAAATTTGCAGATCGAAATTATTTTGTGAAAAGATTGAAAGTGGCATTACAATTAACCGACAAACAACAATTGATTGGTGGACAAAAATTAGCTTTAATCAACAATATGGAACCACATTCCATGCAACAATTCAGTTGGATTGTAAAGGGTACGGGAACTGTTACTGTTGAAACGGGTTCGCCAGCCATAGGCTTAACTACTAAAGCCATTTCGTTACAATAAAAATTCAATCATGAAAAAAATATATTCATTTTCATTAGCACTTTTATTGAGTGCAAGCTTAATTGCTCAAGAAGCCAATCAAGTTTTTAAAGCGGCCGGAACTCCTGTTAATCCTAAGGTTCAGGCAAGTTGGAACCGTTATTACGACCATGCAGGTATTACAGCACTTTGTAAAAAAATTGCAGCAGCTTATCCAGACTTAGCCAAATTAACTTCAGTAGGAAAGTCTTATGCAGGAAGAGATTTGTGGTGCTTAACCATTACTGATTTTAAAAAGGGCAATGAATTACAAAAGCCAGGAATGTATATTGATGGCAATATACATTCTAATGAAATTCAAGGTGCAGAGTTTGCCTTATATACTGCTTGGTATTTAACAGAAAGTTTTGGCGACACCAAATTCATTCAAGAATTACTAGAAGACAAAGTATTCTATATTGTACCAAGCATTAACCCCGATGGAAGGGATAGTTATATGCATCAACCCAATACTTCTAGTTCACCAAGATCGGGTATTAAACCTGTAGACAACGATGGTGATGGATTGGTAAATGAGGATTGGTATGATGATTTGGATGGCGACGGTCATATTACGATGATGCGAAGAAAAAATGTAAATGGTCGATATAAATTAGACCCACGTGATCCTAGGAATATGGTTATGGCAAATGCAGATGAACAAGGGGATTATGAACTCCTTGGAATGGAAGGGATTGATAATGATGGGGACGGCAGAGTGAATGAAGATGGATATGCCTTTGAATACGACCCCAATAGAGACTGGGGTTGGGGATGGCAACCCAATTATATTCAGAATGGAGCATATAAATATCCTTTCTCCATACCTGAAAATAGAGCGGTGATGGAATTTGTTATGAAACATCCCAATATAGCTGCAGCTCAGTCTTATCATAATGCAGGGGGAATGATATTAAGAGGGCCAGGTGCATCTGCAGATGTAACCACTTATAATTCTCAAGACGTTGCCATTTATGATGCCATTGCAAAGAAGGGAGAAGAATTAATGCCGGGTTATAAATACTTAGTAGTATACAAAGATTTGTATTCCGCTTATGGTGGAGAACTAGATTGGTTTTATGCAGGCAGAGGCATATATACTTATTCAAATGAATTGTGGACACCCTACTTAATGTTCATGAAAGAAAGTACCAGAAGCCCATTTGATAATAGCTCATACAATTTTGATAAGTATTTATTGTTTAAAGATGGATTTGTTGATTGGAAAGAATACGAGCATCCACAATATGGCAAAGTGGAGATTGGTGGATTTAAAAAGAACTTTGGCAGGGCCCATCCAGGATTTTTATTAGAATCTGACGCACACAGAAATATGGCTTTCAGCATTTATCATAGTTATCATACTCCCAAATTATCGGTATCAGAAATTAAAGAAAAAGATTTAGGTGGTGGACTAACTGAAGTAACCGCAGTGATTGCCAATGAACGATTAATGCCAACGCATAGCAGTCAAGATGTGAAAAATAAAATAGAAAGACCAGATTATATTACTTTAAACACTTCTGCTAAAGTAGTAGCTGGTATGATCATGACCGACAAAGATTTGAACCTTTCAAAAATTCAAGACAATAATCCCAGTACAATAGAAGTTGACAATATCCCTGGTTTAGGTAATGTTACTGTTAAGTGGATTATAGAAGGAAAGGGAAAATACACAGTTAGTGTAGATAGTAAAAAAGGGGGAATTGCTACCAATGCCAAATAATCTGCTATTCTAAAAGCGATTGCAGCATAACAAAAAACTGCTGGTACTTTAAAGTGCCAGCAGTTTTTATTTTATACCCCTAATTAAGCAAGTTTACTAAGTGCATTTGCTATTCTTTCCCAGGCTCTCTCAATATTTTGCATACTATTGGCAAAAGAGAATCGAACACAATTAGGTTCTCCGAAAGCGTCTCCCATAACAGAACTCACATGGGCTGTATTTAATAAGTACATACTAAAGTCTGCTGCATTTTTAATGGTTTCCGTACCATTTGATTTCCCATAATAATAACTTACATCAGGAAATACATAAAATGCGCCTTCAGGAGCAAAGCACTTGAAACCTGGAATGGCATTCACTAATTCTAAGGTTTTAGTTCTTCTTCTAGTAAACTCTTCTGTCATTTCTAAAGAAGGTCTTAAATCGCCTGTAAGCGCTGCTACTGCAGCTTTTTGTGCAATAGAACAAGTGCCACTGGTAAACTGGCCTTGCAATTTCTCACAAGCTTTAGAGATGGTTGAATTAGCAGCTATATAACCTAGGCGCCATCCAGTCATCGCAAATCCTTTACTCAATCCATTAATTATGACTACTTGATCTTTAATACTTTCAAACTGTGCTATGCTCTCGTGTTTTCCTATGAAGTTGATGTACTCATAAATCTCATCGGAAAGTATGGTAATACCAGGATGCTTTTCAAATACTTTTACTAAGGCAGCTAGTTCTTCTTTACTATACACAGCACCTGATGGGTTACAAGGTGAGGAGAACATAAAGACTTTAGTCTTAGGGGTTATGGCAGCTTCTAATTCTGCTGCTGTTGTTTTGAATTTGTTTTCTACTGTAGTTCTAATTTCAACTACTTTACCACGTGCAATCTTTACTAGTTCAGAGTAAGTAACCCAATAAGGAGTAGGTATAATCACTTCATCACCTTCATCTACTAATGCTAAAATGGAATTGGCTAAACTTTGTTTTGCACCAGTTGAAACCACAATATGTTCTGGTTTATAATCAAGGTTATTGTCGCGTTTCAATTTAGTACAAACTGCTTCTCGTAGATCTAAAAAACCGGGTACTGGGGTATAATGACTCCAGTTATCGTTGATTGCTTTGATAGCTGCATCTTTAATATGCTGAGGCGTATCAAAATCGGGCTCACCCAAACTAAGATCAATCACATCAATGCCTTGGGCACGCAATTCGCGACCCAACTTGGCCATTTTAAGTGTTTCAGGTTCACTAAACCTATTCAATAAAGAAGACAATTCCATTCAGAAAAATTTAAGACTACAATTTACTTAATTATGGGCAATTTGCCCTTTCGCTGTAATTCTTGTTGATAAATTGCAATCCCCAAGTCTCGCATGAATGGAAATCCTATTGCATCGTATTCATATTGATCATCATTGTAAATACCGTCTGTATTGCAAGAAATGACTGCGCTGAGCATAAATTCAATATTGTTTGAAGGATCTGTTATATATGCGATATCCAACAAAAATCCATATGCATCTCCCACTTTATTATAAATTTTCACATTAGGAAACAAGGTTTTTCTTTCCGATCCTTGTAATAAAAATTTACAGTAAGTATCATAATAATAACTTGAATCATAAGAAGGCGTTTCAGATTCACGAGGATAAATACTCATGTATTTTCTTACAAAAGCATAATCGTCTTCCGTTAAGTTAAATCGTTTTTTTCGAGTAAATTGCTCAGGAAATATTACAGATTGTAGAATATGGTGAAGGTCTTGTAAATGGATTCTGTTCTTATTTAAAAACGAAAAAGGCTCATTGATTAATTTCCTACTTTTCATATAACCCTTACCCAGCAACACATTAGTAGCTTCGAACACTGCATTACTTTTGATAGCAGGCTGCTCGTAAATTAGGTTTCCAGCAGTGTCATAAAATTTGACTGGGTTAGTGATAGACTGTTGCTCTACTGTTCTATTTACTTGTAGCCTATGACGTATTATGACATCGGGATAACCTTTTTCTTTTAATTTACGCTGAATATATTCTTGACCTAAGAATTCATATAAACGATTGAACGCATCATTATCACTTACTAAGAATATTTGTTTGATGTAATTCTCAATAGTAGGTGCCCCATCATTTGCATTGGGTTGATTATATACATGATCCTGAGCAGCTGCTGCACTATCCGTAATCATAATGCTATTTCTAGTCAACCCTTTAATACCGAGTTCATTTATTTTTTCTAATGCTAATAAAGCAATTGGCATTTTAACGGTACTAGCAGGATAGAAGTATTCCTCTTTGTTCAAACGATAACTAAATTCTTTAAATGAGGGCTTATTTTTTTTATTCCGGTTTATTTGGGTATAAATTATTTGCACGCGGAAGCTATCAGGATTGCTTGTTATCCGACTAAACCATTTAGGATTGTCATTAAATGCTCGATGAAGAGGCGATTTGGTGTCAAAAACTTGCCCATTAGCCATAACACTAAATAACAAAATAAAAGGCAGAAAAAAGAGATGCTTCATTTACCAAACTTAATGAAAATTGATAATTAACTTTACCAAATGCCACATGAAGCAATTTCCGTATTTGATATGTTTAAAATAGGGGTAGGGCCTTCTAGTTCACATACACTAGGGCCTTGGCGAGCTGCCCTTCGTTGTTTGGACAACTTGAGTAAGCAATATCCAATTGCAACAGTTAAAGCAGTCACTGTTTTATTATATGGATCATTGGCTAAAACTGGAAAGGGACACGGAACAGATATTGCAGTTTTAATGGGCTTAATGAAAGAGGACCCTGTTACAATTGATGTAAACAGCATTCATCCTAAGATAGCGCAAATCAAATCAACCCATTCATTATTATTGGGAGGAGAACATTCAATTCCTTTTGAATTTAAAGAAGACTTGGTTTTCTTAACCAACGAATCATTGCCCTTTCACCCCAATGGTTTGAGTTTTTTAATTACCCTCAACAACGGTGAACAATTTAGCGAAACCTATTTTTCTATCGGTGGTGGTTTTGTAGTAAAAGAAGGAGAGTCGGCTGCAGGGAATAAAGAAAGTGTTGAACTTGCTTTCCCCACCAATAATGCAGCGGATATTTTACATTGGTGCAGAAAGACCGGTATGGCCATTCATGAAATGGTATTAGAAAACGAAACCAGTTGGCAATCAGAAGAAGAAACTAAAAAAGGGGTATTGGCCATTTGGCATGCCATGCGTGATTGCACTTATAGAGGGTGTCATTCAAAGGGAGAATTACCTGGAGGATTGCAAGTTAGAAGAAGGGCATTTGAATTGAATAAAAAACTGATTAATAAACAGCCATATAATAACTATGAAGAATGGTTAACAGCTATTAAAAATGGGGGGCATTCTTTCAATTATATTCTAGATTGGGTAAGCTGTTTTGCGTTGGCTGTGAATGAAGAAAATGCTTCTTTTGGTAGGGTAGTAACAGCCCCTACGAATGGAGCTGCTGGAGTAATCCCCGCTGTATTACAGTACTATATTGCATTTTGTGAGGGCGGAACAGAAGAAAAAATTATTCAATTTTTATTAACTGCCTCCGAAATAGGTTCCATCTTTAAAAAAGGAGCTACTATTTCAGCGGCAATGGGTGGATGCCAAGCAGAAATTGGGGTATCCTCAGCTATGGCCGCGGGTGCCCTTACTGAATGTATGGGTGGCACACAACAACAAGCGTTGATGGCGGCAGAAATTGCGATGGAACACCATTTAGGATTGACCTGTGACCCAATTGGCGGATTGGTTCAAATTCCTTGCATAGAAAGAAATACCATGGGTGCCATCAAAGCAATTACCGCTTCACAACTGGCTTTACAAAGCACCCCAGATTTTGCATTGGTAAGTTTAGATAAAGTTATTGCTACCATGTGGACTACCGCATTAGACATGAATAGTAAATACAAAGAAACTGCAGATGGAGGCTTAGCCGTTCAAGTTCCATTGGGATTGAGTGAGTGTTGAGGAAAGTTATTGGATTTGAAAAATCAAATATGAAATTAGAATCATGAATTACCCACATTTATTTGAGCCCCTCAATTTAGGTTTTACCACACTAAAGAATAGGATCCTGATGGGATCGATGCATACTGGTTTAGAAGAAAGCAAGAATGGTTTTGCCAAACAAGCTGCTTATTTTGCCGAAAGAGCCAAGGGTGGTGTTGGATTAATTGTAACTGGTGGGGTAGCACCTAATAGAGCAGGATGGACATCGCCTTTTGGTAGTAAATTATCTACTCATTCTGAAACAAAACAACATCAATTAATTACTGAAGCTGTTCATGCCGAGGGTGGAAAAATATGTATGCAAATATTGCATACTGGAAGATATGGTTATCATCCTCTTTGCGTTGCTCCATCAGCTATAAAATCTCCTATAAGCCCTTTCAAGCCATGGAAACTGAGCAGGGGCGGCATTAAACGTACCATCAATGATTTTGTAAACTGTGCAAAACTAGCCCAAGAAGCAGGTTATGACGGTGTCGAAATTATGGGGTCTGAAGGATATTTGATTAATCAGTTTATCGTTTCAAAAACCAATAAAAGAACCGATGAATGGGGAGGATCTTATGAAAACAGAATTAAATTTCCAATAGAAATTGTACGTCAAACAAGAGAAGCAGTTGGTAAAAATTTCATCATCATTTATAGATTATCGATGTTAGATTTGGTGGAAGACGGGTCTACATGGGAAGAAGTTGAGCAGTTGGCTAAAGCCATTGAAAAAGCAGGAGCAACCATTATTAATACTGGAATAGGTTGGCATGAAGCAAGGGTTCCTACCATTGCTACAATGGTGCCTAGAGGAGGATTTAGTTGGGTTACTAAAAGATTGATGGGTAAATTATCTATCCCATTAATTACTACCAACAGAATCAATATGCCCGATGTAGCAGAACAAATTTTAGCAGATGGACATGCTAATATGGTTTCGATGGCAAGACCATTTTTGGCCGATCCAGAATTTCCTAAAAAAGCTTTGGAAGGAAGAACTGATGAAATCAATACTTGCATTGCCTGTAATCAAGCATGTTTAGACCATGTGTTTGAGAGAAAAACAGCCAGTTGTTTGGTTAACCCAAGAGCATGTAAAGAATTATCAACGATTGTTTTGCCAGCAATAACTAAAAAGAAAATTGCAGTTGTAGGAGCAGGGCCAGCAGGGCTTTCCGCATCGGTTACTTTGGCGCAACGAGGACATGAAGTACATTTGTTTGAAGCCAATGCAACTATTGGGGGACAATTTAATATTGCTAAAGAAATTCCTGGCAAAGAAGAATTTATAGAAACATTGCGCTACTATAAAAAGCAGATGGAATTGCATAAAGTACAAATTCATTTGAACAGTATTTTTAAACAAGAGCAAGCAACTGATTTTGATGAGGTAGTTGTTTCAACAGGTGTGAGCGGAAGAACTTTAACCATTGAAGGAATAAATGATCCGAAAGTATTGACCTATACAGATGTTGTACTGCACAAAAAACCAGTAGGAAAAAAAGTGGCCATTATTGGTGCTGGAGGTATTGGTTTTGATGTTGCCGAATTTTTAACCAATGAAGAAAGCAATACCATTCCAACATTTATGGAAGAATGGGGTGTAGATATGAATTATACTGTGAGAGGAGCATTACAAAAAAATCATGCAACGAAATCTCCAAGAGAAGTTTATTTATTACAACGTTCAAAAGGCAAGCTGGGAGGGGGGTTGGGCAAAACCACCGGATGGATTCATCGAGCAGCATTAAAGATGAAAAAAGTGAAAATGATTGCAGAAGTGAGTTATGAAAAAATAAATGAGGAAGGTTTTCACATAAAAGTTGCGGGTGTTCCTCAAGTGCTCGATGTAGACAATATTGTTATTTGTGCTGGGCAGATTTCTAATAACCAATTGTATCATGCTATAAAAGAAAATTATACCAATGTTCATTTAATTGGAGGAGCATTAGAAGCCGGAGATTTAGATGCTAAACGAGCAATTGAACAAGGGTATCAAATTGGCATTCGTTTATAAAAATAGTATAACAAAATAAAAAATCATTCCAACTGTAATATTTAGAGAAAGATTGCTACCAATGCTTATAGCTATTACTGTGCTCATATTTGGACTACTTAATAAATAATTAATTTATTAACTGAACCTATTTTTTTGCAAGCATTAGTATAAATTGCCATTTATGAGAAATAGCATTTTACTATTAGTATTTACGGCAAGTTTTCATTTTGCTTCAGCACAAAATCAATGGTTTAAACTTTACCAAGATTCAACTGAATTGGTGAACGACGGAAAAGCAATCACTGCCAAGTTTACAAAAGATATTCAACAAATAAAACCAAGCATTTCTTTTTCAGTTAACACAGTGCTTAATACTACTCCTTATTTGATTTTTTATTGGGGTGAAAATGGAGTAAGGACTGCCAACTTACCCAAGTGGGATCAAGTGATTGAACCCCAAAAGCAATTTTTTTATCAAGTAGCAGGAAGTGAAGCTGCTGGAAAAGATATGTTTAGGCTATTCTTTAATGGCTTTTATTTACCTCATGAATTAGGGCATGCTTTAGAACATATCAATAAAGGAAATATAAATGGCTCTTATCAAGAGGAATATTTTGCCAATATAGTAGGAATGCTTTGGTGGAAAAAACAAGGCAAAACTCAAGAATTAAAGGAATGTTATGAATTCGCCAAAAGGGTATGGGCCAAATTACCTAATCCTGTTCCTTCAGGAAGCACGATAGAAGAATACTTCACAGCCAATTATCAGAAAGCAACAGAAGATCCATACGTGTATGGCTATATGCAGTTTAAGCAATTCATACAAGTATATGAAGATAAAACCCTTCCAGACTTCGATACTTTTATTAAATCGTATCTAAAATAGTATCACTATAATCCTTGATTTCATTATAAAGTGTACCTCGTTCTACAGGTTGACGCCTTGCTTGTTTAATTAATTGAACAAGGTCTGCTGTGCTCATGGTAGGAGTTTGTTCTTCACTACCTGCCATTGCATATATTTTAGTGGTATCGTCAATGGTTCCATCAATATCGTTTACTCCAAATGATAAAGTTAATTGCGCATTCTTTCTGCCCAACATTGGCCAGTAGGCTTTGATATGATTAAAGTTATCTAAAAACAATCTGGAAACCGCATACATTTTCATGTCTTCCACAATAGTGCTTTCTGCCACATTGCTCATATCATTGTCTTTATTACGGAACTTGAGCGGAATAAAAGTATTGAAACCGCCAGTTTCATCTTGCAAGCTGCGTAATCGATCCATATGATGAATACGATGCCAATAAGATTCAATATGCCCATAGAGTAGGGTGGCATTACTATGCATACCTAGTTCGTGAGCAGCTTTATGAATAGCCAGCCATCCATCTGCATCCACTTTATCTTCGCAGATTTGTTTACGAATATCGGGATGGAAAATTTCTGCTCCACCCCCTGGCAAAGAATCCAAACCTGCTTCATGCGCCAAACGCATCCCTTCCTCCACAGATACTTTAGCTTTTCTAAACATATAGTCTAACTCAACGGGCGTAAATGCTTTGATATGTAATTCAGGTCGATGCGCTTTAATAGTGCGTAATAATTCTAAAAAGAAATCCATATTCATTTTTGGATGAACCCCTCCAACAATATGTACTTCTGTAACTGGTTTGCCATCGTAACTTTTAACGATATGCATCATTTGCTCAATGCTTAATTCCCAACCTTCTTCACGGTTCGCATACAATTTAGAATAGGAACAAAATGCACAAGAGAATACACAAACATTGGTTGGCTCTATATGGAAGTTTCTATTGAAATAGGTTTTATGGCCATGCTTTTGCTCTCTTACCCAATTGGCCAAAGCACCTACATAAGACAGTGAAGCTTGTTCAAAAAGAGCAACCCCCTCCTCAAAACTGATGCGTTCTTTGTTAATTATTTTATATCCGATGGATTGTAACTGTTGATTATGCTCAGCGTCTACCAATACCTTAACTGCTTCTATATTCATGGCTCCAAATTTTTTGCAAATTTACGCCATTAAAACATCAGAATGCCCGCAATTGTTGCAGACAAATAAGAAGCAAGGGTTCCGCATAACAGTGCTCTTAATCCCAGTTTTGCTAAATCTGCCCTACGAGTAGGGGCTAATTCGCCAATTCCCCCAATCTGCATACCAACACTACTAAAATTGGCAAACCCACAAATGGCAATGCTTACAATCAATAAGCCCTTTTCAGAAACAATAGGGATGGTTTTTGTAGTTAAATTATTAAAAGCAACAAATTCATTAATCGTCAATTTTTGACCCAATAAAGATGCAGCATTGGCAATATCTACTTGTGGCACACCCATGGCCCAAGTCATTGGATAGAAAATCTTACTAAAAATAACATCTAATGTAACTCCAGGAATAATTAACCCAATACAATAGTTAATTAAAGCAATCAATGCAATAAAACCAATCAACATGGCTATTACATTCAACGCAATTTTCATACCATCACTGGCCCCATGAGATATGGCATCAATGATATTGCTGTAAGGGCTTTTTACCTCCAGCTTTACTTTCCCCATGGTTTGAGACTCTTCTGTTTCTGGGAACACTATTTTAGAAATCACCAATGCCCCTGGTGCAGCCATTAAACTTGCTGTAAGTAAATATTCTGCTTTCGCACCCATATTGGCATATACAATCAAAATTCCACCAGCAATACAAGCCAAACTTCCGCTCATACTTGCGAGTAATTCGCTCTTAGTCATGGTACTTAAATAAGGGCGAATCATCACTTGTGCTTCTACCTGACCAACAAAAGCCGAAGCAACATTACTGAGTGCTTCGGCTCCGCTTACGCGCATGATAAAGTTCATGGCTTTGGCAATGACAGATACAATGAACTGCATTACTCCAAAATGATATAAAATGGCTACTAATACACAAACCAAAATAATGGTTGCAGTAACACTAAATGCAAATACAAATCCACCCTGACTAAAATTCTTCACTCCATCCGGAGCATTGACCATTATTCCACTGTACACAAACGCTACACCTTCTCTAGCAAACCGTTCAATTTTTTCCATCCCATGTCCGAGCAATTGAAAAAAGCGGGTTACAGGCGGTACTTTGAGTACCATTACTGCTATGAAAATCTGCAGTAATATGCCACTAAAAACCAGTCTATAGTTAATTCTTCGTTTGTTATTAGAAAACAAAAATGCAATGCCCAGTATCAATATAATCCCAATAATTCCTTGAAACCTTTCCATATACAATCAGTTGGTAATAGATTAGGTTTGAAAGATACGGAATCACTACATGTGTGCTTGAATTTTTTTGTCTAAAACAGATTTGGGAACAGCTCCAATTTGTTTGTCAACTATCTGACCACCCTTGATAAATAAGATGGCAGGGATTGAAGTGATACCGTAATTCACACTCAAATTAGGATTATGGTCTACGTTTACTTTTCCTACATTTATTTTACCGTCGTATTCTTTAGACAATTCTTCAATAACTGGTCCAATGGCTCTACAAGGTCCACACCATTCTGCCCAGAAATCTACTACGGTTAATTTATCGCTGTCCAATACAGTTGCTTGGAAATTCGCGTCTGTTAATTCTAATGCCATATTTATTGTTTTATACGTTTGTTTAAATCAAATTTACTACCAAAGCATAGGAACTGCTCATTTGACTTTTCCACCAATGTGACAAGTTTGTTTTGGCCGATTTTTCTGCCATTGGGGCAGAGATTCTTATTGTTTTTTCATCGGGAACCACTTAAAATAAGTAACTGAACGCCAAAACCATTCAATGGGTCCATATCGATAATGTTTTAGCCACCACTTACTCAGCATGACTTGTATGGCAAAGAAGGCAAATCCAATCAACCAGTTTAGCCATGGGGCTGTTTTGCCAGTTAATCCTAAACCAACGCCAAAAAATAATAGAAGACCAAACAAAGTTTGAGTCAAGTAGCTGGTTAAGGCCATTTTGCCTATTGCTGCAAACCAGCCAGTCACCGTTTTCCAACTCTTCTTGTTTAAAAGGATACTAAAACCAGTAATGTATATAATTACTAAAACTGCATTAAAAGCATCATACAAAATGTTAAACAGAAACCCAACCATGCGGTTTTCTTGCCAACCCAACTTAAAGAGTTCATTGCTTAAAATAATACCTAGTCCTGTTAACAACAGAGCCAAACAAACCCAAAGTCCTTTTTTCATCATCGCTTTAAATCTTGGAAGCGAATCGTTGATATTGTTAAGCCAATTTAATCGACCTAAATACATACCCAATAAAAAAAAGCCGAAAGTGATATAGATCCTTCCACTATTGAATTGAAAGTCAAATTTTGTATCTATATTTTTCAAATTATCTACCCAAATATTCACCCAACTATTGCCTTTAACTATTGCATAAAAAGCTTTTGCTTCTTGATCATACTGATTGGATGGCAAAACTTTAGGTGCATTCCTTACAGGTTGTAGAAGATGCACTAGTTCAATCAATTTATGGGGAATATTAAATGCAAAGAGGATTCCAATGATAAGCACCCAACGATCTGACCATTTTCTGGTTAGCAACAATAATAACCCAAGGGGTGCATAAATGGATAAAATATCTCCACGCCAAAATGCATGGTGTATTAAACCAATCATCCCCATCACCAGTATGCGCCATGCAAAACGCCAAACAAAATCTTGGCTTTTTAGGGCCATACTATTCATCTGTAGGTAAAAACTCAACCCAAATAAGCATGAAAAAAATGCAAAAAATTTTCCGGAAATTAATATATCGTTCAAAATGCTGACTACCTGACTTCCAATTCCATTAAACTTTCCATAGAGTTCCCCGGGCAATGGCCCAGCATTGTACCAATACACCATATGTGCCAATAGTATACCTAACAATGCCATGCCGCGCAATGCGTCAACTGTTTGAATTCTTTGTGGACCTGATAAATTTTGCATCTGCCCTTGTTTTATTTAAAATAAAGGCAATGTTTTAAGCTTTCCAATAATATTAAGGATGAGCGCAAAAATTCAAGGTTGATTGTATTGAATTTGGCAATCTTTAACTTACAAGACCCACTTTAACCTCCACATCAAGGTTGTTCATTAGATAATCAGCCATTTCTTCATTCATCTGAAATCCCCTTTCGATGGTATACATACTAATTTTCAGATTCTCTTTGGGCTCCATGATATTAATTCGAAGTGTACTCTTTCCAGGATAAGTCTTTAAATTTTTCTCGATAAATCCAACCATGGCAGGTGTTACTGCAGAAGGATGCATATTAATTTCAACAGAACGTGTTAATTGTTGCTTCACTGTTTCAAGTAAAGACATACTGCTGATTTTGAATTCAAATAAATTGGGTTGATTATACCGATTCCTAAAGTACCCGTTTAATAAAATATTCTGGCCCTTTTCTAAATAGTCTTTGTATTTGATATAATCTTCACTCCATAACATATACTCTGTTTTCCCACTGTAATCTTCAATTACAAAAGATCCAAAATTCTTACCTGTTTTGGTCATACGATGTTGCACATCTGTTACCAATCCAGCAACACGATACATTTTACCCAAACTAGACCCTTCTACCA
>Ga0209812_10001347_pt1 | contig 17340 bp, 19 predicted proteins | sample JI71714BDNA_FD_187502 | JGI IMG/M metagenome (GOLD analysis project Ga0209812, IMG submission 187502) | Wastewater effluent complex algal communities from Wisconsin, to seasonally profile nutrient transformation and Carbon sequestration -... | ecosystem: Engineered > WWTP > Effluent > Algae...
ATCGCCCATCCCCCTATCCTCCATGAGGTCCGAGATGTTCAAGAAGCTGCTGGCCGCGGTCGGCATTGGCGGAACCAAAGTCAACACCATCGTCAAGCCGACGCTGCTGTTCCCGGGCAGCCCGCTCGAGGGCGAGGTGCATGTTCAGGGCGGCGAAGTCGCCCAGGAGCTGGAAGGCCTGACCGTGCGGCTGATGACCGAGGTCGAGGTCGAAGTCGGCGATCAGGAGCACCGGCAGGGTCATGTGCTCGCCGAGTGGCGGCTGCCGGCCGCGGGGCGCATCGACCCCGGGCACCTGATCCGGGTGCCGTTCCGCGTCGAGCTGCCGTGGGAAACACCGGTGACGGTGATTCCGGGGCTGACGCGCTCGGCCAAGGTCTGGCTGAAGACCGGCCTCGCCATCGACGATGCCGTAGACGCCGGGGATCGCGACGAACTGCGCATCCAGCCCACCCCAGCAATGGTCGCGGTGATTCGCGCGATGGAAGCGGCCGGCTTCCGGCCGATGCGCGGGGACGTGGAGAAGGGCACGCTGCGCGGCAGCGGCTTCTCGTCCACGGTGGGTTGCTACCAGGAGCTGGAATTCCGACCGAGCGGCGCCGGGATGGGCTGGCGCTTCAAGGAGATCGAGCTGAGCTTCATCGCCCGGCCGAATCAGCTGCACCTGTTGCTGGAAGTCGACCGCACCTTCGGCGGCGACAGCCTGCGCAGTTTCAGCTTCCCGGCCAACGTCGATGCCCAGACGGTGTCGCGGCAGTTGAACAGCGTGCTGCGCTGAAACGCCGACGGGGCGATCGCTCGGCGCCGCCCCGTCGTTGACCGTTGCTTACCGGACTCGGTAGGTCGGGTCGCCGTCATCAAGCCGACACCGTGACCTGCCGCAAGCGGGTTGAGCGCTGGGCATCAGCAAAGACGCAAGTCAAGGAACCTATCCGGCCAATCATGTCGGGATGATTGTCGGAGACTCGCTCATTTGCGCCCGGCTGCGCTCGACGTGTTCCCGCAGTTCCGGAAAGAACGCCCTGAAGCTCTCGCGCAGCAAGTCCGCATGCTCGGCGACATCAGCGAGGCCGGAAATCATGTCGGCTGCACCCCGCGACAGCCTGGTCGACAAGCGCACCATCGCGGTCTCGAATCCGGCATGGGTGCGATAGGAACCCAGCCAATGTTCCGAAATCATCATCGGCGCGCGCAGCTTCAGACGTTCCGGCAGTTCGACGCCGGTATTCTGCAGGCCACGATAGAAGCGCTTGATGAAGAAATCCAGATCCTCTGCCGAGTAAGTTCGCCAGGTGGCCGCGAGGCAGTGATCGTAATAGACATCGAGAATGATCCCGGCGTATCGCCGAGCAGCCGGTCGAAAAACTGATTTCGCTGCCGATACCACCGGATGGGCATCGGTATAGCTGTCGATCATTCGATGCAGGCGAATCTCGCGCTCGATCAGCGGGGCGAATACCGGCCCCGATCCAGGCTTGACGAAATCGCCCAACAGACCACCGAGTTGTGCCTCGGGATCTGTTCCCGCGAGAAACAGATGGGCGAGATAGTTCATGTCATCCTGCCAAACGCAAAAAAGGCGGGCCGATCGCTCGGCACCGCCTGTCGATGATCATTGCGAGAAGGCGCTGGTCGGGTTGGCATCGCCCCGTCACCAGGACTTGCCGCAAGCCTCAGCTCAGCTGCGCTGCATCAGCCAGTTGTGCACCGCTGGCGGGACTTCGCGCTGGGCGCGGCCGCTGACGTAGATGCCGATGTGGCCGCCCTTGAAGGCCAGCTCGGTGTAGTCGCGGGTGCCGACGGCGCCCTTCAGCGGCTTGCTGGCCGAGGGCGGGACCAGGTGGTCCTGCTCGGCGTAGATGTTCAGCACCGGCATCTTGATCGCCTTCAGGTCGACGCGCTCGCCGTCCAGCTCGACTTCGCCCTTCAGCAGCTTGTTGCCCTGATAGAAGTCCTTGATGAACTGGCGGAAGCACTCGCCCGCCTGATCCGGCGAGTCGAAGATCCACTGCTCCATGCGCAGGAAGTTCTCCAGCTCGGTCTTGTTGTCGAGGATGTCGACCATACCGACGTACTTCTGGAAGTTCAGGCGATACGGCTTGAGCGTCAGGTAGCACCAGTTCATCAGGTCGGCCGGCACGTTGCCCAGCGTGTCGACGAACAGGTCGACGTCCATCGCGCGGGTCCAGTGGGCCAGCATGTTGTCGTCGGTATGGAAGTCCACCGGCGTGACCATGGTGATCAGGTTCTTGACCTTCGCCGGATGCAGCGCGCTGTAGCAGAGGCTGAAGGCGCCGCCCTGGCAGATGCCGAGAATGTTGATCGGCTCGCCACCGTGGCGGGCGGAGACCGCGTCGACGCAGCGGTCGATGTAGCCGTTGATGTAGTCCGACAGCGTGGTGTAGCGGTCCGAGCGGTCCGGGTAACCCCAGTCGATCAGGTAGATCTCCTGGCCCAGGTCCAGCAGGTTCTTGACCAGCGAGCGGTCGGCCTGCAGGTCGGTCATGTACGGGCGGTTGACCAGTGCGTAGACGATCAAGAGCGGCGTCTTGCACTTCGGCGCGCCCTTGCGCTTGAAGCGATACAGGACCAGCTTGTCCTCGCGGTAGACCTCTTCCTTATCGGTGGCGCCGTAATGCACCGGGTCCAGCTTGAACAGCGTCTCGGCGCCGGCGGACAGCTTGCGGCCGAAGCTCAGGGCTTCCTCGACGGCCTTGCTGGGATCGAAGTTCAGGGCTTCCATGGATCAGGCTCCTTTGCGACGACGGGGGGCGGGGCGCTTGGCTTCGACCGGCGCATCGACGGAGTCGACGGCCGGCGCCTCGGCGACGGGGGCCGGCGCGGCAACCGCGTCGGCGGCGATTGCCGGCGCTGCAGCCGGTGCGGCAAGCGCGGCCTTCACGGCCGCCAGTTCGCGCTTGAGTCCGGCGATCTCTGCCTTCAACGCCGCGACCTCGGCTGCGGACACGCCATCGCCCCGCTTGCGCAGCGCGCGCTTCAGTTCGGCGACCTTCTGGTGCGAGGCGTCGAGTTCGGTGCGGGTCGGCATGCCGAGCTGGCCGGTCATCAGCTCGATTTCCCGATTGACATGCGACTTCAGGCGCATCTGCGCGTCGACCAGCTGGCCGTAGGCGGCGCGGAACTCGGCGCTCATGGCGACATCGGCGTAGGACTCTTCCATCGCGTCGATCAGCAGGTCATAGACCTGACGCGGCGTCGCGAGCGGCTTGCCGCCCGGCTCGGCGGCATCGGCGAGTTTGGACTGCATCACGCCGACCGCGCCTTCCAGCGACTTGACGATCAGCTGCTGGTAACCGCGCTGCGCGGATTCGAAATCCAGCACGGCACGAGCGAAACTCTGCAGCCGCACCTGCTGCTCGCGGGCATAGCCGAACGCCGGCGCCGACAGCAGCTTCTTCAGGGCTTCCTCGCCGAAGTCCTTCGGCAGGTCCGGCATCAGCGAGCCGAGCATCGGCTGCACCTTCGACCACCACTGATGCATCGGCTCCTGATTGACGAAGCGACCGGCGAAGTCGCCGACCATCCGACGCAGCTCCTCGGTGCCGGGGACCTTGCCCTTTTGCTCGAACAGGTTCTGCAGGACGCCGAAGTAGGACTTGGCCTGATCCAGCAGCTGCTCGAACATCGCGCTGTGCTGGGTGGCGTTGCCGCCGTAGAGCTTGCTCCACTGCTCCAGCGCCTCGCCCCAGGGCGGCGTGGCGTTCTGCTTCAGGCCGAGCGACGCCCCCATGTCCGCCATGCCGCGGAAGAACTGCTCCGACAGCTTCTGGTAATCGCCAAACGCCTCCCAGCCTTGTTTCATCGTCCTGTTCCCTGCTCGCGAGGGGCGGCAGTGTAGCAGCGCGTCCTCACGATGCTGCAACGCAGCATGAGTGCAGAGCGACCTGCTGCGACCGTCTGACGCAGCGCGGTGCTTCACTTGCCCTCTACACTGGTGGGCATGATCTGGCGGAAATTCCGATGGCCGATGCCCTGCACCCATTGACCGACCCCGAGGCTCGTCTCGGCACGGTGCTGCGCATCAACGGCTCGGTGCTGGACCTGCGCTTTCCGGAGGGTCGGTTGCCGCCGATCCTCAATGCGCTGACGCTGGACTGGGACGGACCGCATCCGCTGGTGCTGGAAGTCCAGCAGCACCTCGATCCCTGCACGGTCCGCGCGGTGGCGCTGGCGGAAACCAGCGGGCTGCGCTGCGGCGTGGTGGCGCGCGACACGGGCACGCCGCTGTCGGTGCCGGTCGGTCCGGCCACGCTGGGCCGAATGATCAACGTGCTGGGCCTGCCGATCGACGGCGGCGCCCCGTTTCCGGCCGATACGCCGCGTGCCCCGATCCATCGACGCGCGCCGTCGATGGCCGATCAGCGCGGCAAGCGGCAGATCTTCACCACCGGCATCAAGGTGCTGGACCTGCTGGCGCCGCTGGCGCGCGGCGGCAAGGCCGCCATGTTCGGCGGCGCCGGGGTCGGCAAGACGGTGCTGATCATGGAGCTGATCCGCGCGACCGTCGGCCAGCATCAGGGCCTGTCGGTATTCGCCGGCATCGGCGAGCGCTCGCGCGAGGGCCACGAGCTGTGGCTGGAGCTGGCCCGCGCCGGCGTGCTGCCGAAGACCGCGCTGGTCTTCGGCCAGATGGCCGAGCCACCGGGCGCCCGCTGGCGGGTCGGGTTGACCGCGCTGACCGTCGCCGAGCACTTCCGCGACGCCGAGCGGCAGGACGTGCTGCTGCTGATCGACAACGTGTTCCGCTTCGTGCAGGCCGGCGGCGAGGTCTCCGGCCTGCTCGGCCGCCTGCCCTCGCGGGTCGGCTACCAACCGACGCTGGCCAGCGAGATCGCCGAGCTGCAGCAGCGCATCGCCTCGGTGGACGGCGTGGCCGTGACCTCGATCCAGGCGGTGTACGTGCCGGCCGACGACTTCACCGATCCGGCGGTGGCGCACACCTTCAGCCATCTGGACAGCTCGATCGTGCTGTCACGCGAGCAGGCCTCGCAGGGCCTGTACCCGGCGATCGACCCGCTGGCCTCGACCTCGGTGATGCTGGACCCGCGGATCGTCGGCGAACGGCATTACCGGCTGGCGAATCAGGTGCGTCAGGCGATCGAGCGCTACCGCGAATTGGCCGAGGTGATCGCCCTCCTCGGCGCCGACGAACTCGGCCCCGAGGATCGGCAAGCCGTGGCGCGGGCGCGGCGGCTGATCCGGTTTCTCACCCAGCCGTTCGGCGCGACCACGCAGTTCACCGGCATGTCCGGCGCCCTGGTGCCGCTCGCCGCCACGCTGGACGGCTGCGAGGCGATCCTGACCGGCGTGACCGACGACTGGGCCGAGTCCTCGCTGTACATGATCGGCACGCTGGACGAGGCCCGCGCCCGCGAGGCCGCCGCCAGCGAGACCGCGACATGAGCGGCTTCGAGCTGCGCGTGCTGACTCCGCTGTCAGTCCTCTGGCAGGGCGAGGTGCTGGCGCTGACCGCACAGGACGACAGCGGCAGCTTCGGCATCCGGCCCGGCCACGAGCCCTTTCTGACCGTGCTGGCGCCCGGGCTGGTCCACGTCATCGTGGCCGGCGGTCAGGAGCGCTGTTTCGCGGTGGCCGGCGGTGTGCTGACGGTCGCGACCGGCGGTGGCGTCACCATCGCCACGCCCGAAGCCCTGAGCGACACCGACCCGGCCGCGCTGTCCGCCGCGCTGGCGGCCTCGCGGGCGGCGCGGATCCATCGCGAGGGCGAACAGCGGCAGGCCATGGCCGGCGCCGAAGTCGCCACGATGCGTCGGCTGGAGCGGCTGATCCAGCGGCGCGGCGGCAACCCGACCGCGCCGCCGCGGCTGAACCCGACCGGAGGTGCGGCATGACCCCACCGAAACCGCCACTGGACGATCTGGAGCGGCAGCTTGCCCACCAGGCCGCGCAGCGCGCTCGCGCGAAGCGACAAGGCCCGCCGACGCTGGCCCGGCAGCTGGCGATGGTCGGCGCGCTGGGCTGGACGCTGGTCGTACCGGTGCTGGGCGGGGCGGCGCTGGGCCGCTGGCTGGATGGATTCGCCGGCGGCGGCATCACCTTCAGCGCCGGGCTGATCGTGGCCGGCGCCGCCCTCGGTTTCTGGATGCTCTGGAGACGGATGCACGAATGAGCCCCGACAACGCCCCGCCGCTGTTCTGGATCGTCGCCGGCACGCTGGGTGCGGTAGGCGGCTTTGCCTACTTCCGGATGCTGCGACAGTCGGTCGATCGATTGGTTGCCGGCGGCAGCCTGTGGCAATTGGGTCTGGCAGCGATCTTGCGCTTCGGCGTCGCACTGGTGCTGTTCGGCGCGCTGGCCAAGATCGGCGCCGTGCCGCTGCTGGCTGGCCTCGCCGGCTTCCTGCTGGCGCGGCTGCTGCACACCCGCACGGCGCTGCCGAAGCGGGAAGAGGCGTCATGAGCAACCCGCTGGAGAGTCCGATCCTGTTTCACATCGGCCCGGTGCCGATCGCCTCGGTGGTGGTCGAGACGCTGGCGCTGAATCTCGTGCTGATCGGCAGCTGCTGGCTGCTGCTGCGCCGCGAGGGGCTGCCGCGAACGCTGCTGATCGCGCTGGTCGAGACCATCCACGAGCAGCTGGCCGAAGTCCTGCACCGCGACCCCACGCCGTTCCTGCCGCTGCTCGGCACGCTGTTCCTGTTCGTGCTGAGCGCCAACCTGTCGGCCGCCCTGCCTGGCGTCGAGCCGGCCACCGCGCGTCTGGAAACCGCCGCGGCGCTGGCACTGGTCGTATTCGGCGCGGTGCACTGGTACGGCATCCGGGTGTGCGGATTCAAGGCCTACTTCAGGCATTACCTCGAACCGACGCCGCTGCTGCTGCCGCTGCATCTGCTGGCCGAGCTGACCCGGACTCTGTCGCTGACGCTGCGGCTGTTCGGGAACATGATGAGCCACGGCTTCGTGATTGCCGTGCTGCTGTCGCTGGCCGCCCTGCTGGTGCCGGTGCCCTTCATGCTGCTGGGCGTGCTGATCGGCGTGATCCAGGCCTACATCTTCACCGTGCTCGCCGCCGTCTATCTGGCCGCCGCGCTGGGCGAGCACGGACCCGACCACCCCGAGCCGGACGCTCCAAGCGCGCCGGTCGAACCGCGAGTACCCACCCCGTGATGACCCTGGAACATCTGAGCATTCTCGCTGCCGCGCTGGCGGTGTCCTTCGGCGCGCTGGCACCGGCGCTGGCCGAGGGCAAGGCGGTCGCGGCGGCGATGGACGCCATCGCCCGCCAGCCGGACGCCGCCCCGGTGCTGTCGCGCACGCTGTTCGTCGGGCTGGCGATGATCGAGACCATGGCGATCTACTGTCTGGTGATCGCCCTGCTCCTGCTCTACGCCAATCCGTTCACCGGCGGCGCCGGCTGAGCCTGCCGCGATGCACCTCGACGGCTGGACCCTGTTCCTGCAGATCATCAATTTTCTGGTGCTGGTGGCGATCCTGCGCTGGGCGCTGTATCGGCCGCTGCGAAAGCTGGCCGAAACGCGGCAGGCCCGCATCCGCGAGGCCGAAGATGCCGCCCACGCCGCGCAGGCTGCCGCCGAGGTCGCCCGCCGCGCACACGAGTCCGCGCTGGCCGAGTTCCACGGCCAGTGCCGCTCGCGACTGGACGAAGCCGAGCGGGACGCCGACCTCCTGCGCCGCGACGCCCACACCCGCGCCGACCAGCAGACTGCCGAGCTGATCGGCATCGCCCGCCGCGCGCTGACCGAGGAACGCGCCGCCGCGTTGGGCTGGCTGCATGCAGAGTCCGGCCGGATCGGCGCCCGCTTCGCGACCCGCATCCTCGGCGCCTATGGCCCGGCCGCGGTGACCGAGCTCACCCGGGCCCGGGCCTGCACGGCACTGGCCGAACTGCCGGACGCCGATCTGCAGCGGCTCGCCCACGCCGGCACCCAGCTGCAGGTGTCGACCGCCACCGACGCCGACGCCGACGCCGACGAACGGGCGCGCTGGCAAGCGGCGCTGCTGCCGTGGATCGGCGCCGACGCCCTGCCCGGCTTCCGCGTCGATCCGGCCTTGCTCGGCGGCGCGTTGCTGGAATGGCCGGGCGCACGGCTGGATCTGAGCTGGGCGACCGCCGTGCACAACGTCGAATCCGACTGGACCGCCGCCGAGGCCACCGATGCCGACGCTGACCGCTGACCTGGAGGCCCGGCTGAGTCAGGCCCGCGCGGCGCTGGACCGCCGCGGCCCGGCGGCCGCGAGTGCGGACTATCAGCGGGTCGGCCGGGTCACGCACATCGGCGACGGCGTCGCCCGCGTCGAGGGTCTGCCCGACACCCGACTGGACGAACTGCTGCGCTTCGCCGACGGCACCCTCGGCCTGGCCCTGAAGATGGACGAGCGCGAGGTCCACGTCGCCCTGCTGGAGCATGGTCGCGTCAGCGCCGGCAGTGCCGTGCACGGCACCGGTCGGGTGATCCGGGTGCCGGTCGGCCCCGGCCTGCTCGGTCGCGTGGTCGATCCGCTCGGCAAGCCGATGGACGAAGGTCCGCCGGTCACTGCCGAGCGCTACGACCCGATCGACCGACCCGCGCCGGCCATCATCGACCGCGAACTCGTCACCGAGCCGCTGGCCACCGGCGTCACCGTGGTCGACGCGATGATTCCGCTGGGTCGCGGCCAGCGCGAACTGATCATCGGCGATCGCAAGACCGGCAAGTCCGCACTGGCGCTGGACGCCGTGATCAACCAGAAGCAAAGCGACGTGATCTGCGTCTGGGTCAGCATCGGCCAGAAGGCCTCGACGGTGCAGCGGGTCATCGATGCCGTCCGCGACTACGGCGCGCCGGAGCGCTGCATCTTCGTGGTCGCCGCCGCCGAATCGCCGGCCGCCTCGCAGTGGCTGGCGCCCTACGCCGCCTGCACGATGGCCGAGTACTTCCGCGACCGCGGGCAGCACGCGCTGCTGGTGATCGACGAACTGTCCACGCATGCCGTGGTCTACCGGCAGATGTCGCTGCTGCTGCGCCAGCCGCCCGGCCGCGAGGCCTATCCGGGCGACGTCTTCCACCTGCACGCGCGGCTGCTGGAGCGCGCGGCCAAGCTGCACGCGCGACTGGGTGGTGGCTCGCTGACCGCGTTGCCGATCGCCGAAACCCAGGGCGGCGACCTGTCGGGCTACATCCCGACCAACCTGATCTCGATCACCGACGGCCAGATCTATCTGGAGACCAAGGCCTTCTATGCCGGCCAGAAGCCGCCGGTCAACGCTGGGCTGTCGGTGTCGCGAGTCGGCGCGCAAACGCAGGCGCCGGCGCTGAAGGCACTCGCCGGTCAGCTGCGGCTGGCCTACGCCCAGTTTCAGGAGCTGGAGGTGTTCACCCGCTTCGGTGCGCTGATCGACGAGCGCACCCGCCGGTCGATCCAGCGGGGCCGCGCGATTCGGGCGGTACTGGCGCAGCCGGAGCTGAAGCCGCTGTCCTCCGCCACTCAGGTCGCCCTGTTGCTGGCCGTCGGCGAAGGTCTGCTCGATGGACTGGAGCCGACGCGGGTGGCCGACCTGCAGGCTCGGCTGCCGGCGGCGCTGCAGCAGCAGCTGCCCGGGATCGCCGATCGGCTGGATCACAACGGCGCGCTGGGCGAGGCCGACCGTGCCGAGCTGCTCGTGCTGGTTCGCGCGCTGCTGAGCTGACATGCAGCAGCTGGACCGCATCCAGGCACGGATGCATGGGCTGGTCGAGCTCGGCGAGTTGATGCGGGCGCTGCGGGTGCTGGCCGCCGCGCATCTGGCCGAAGCCCAGGCTGCGCTGCCGGCGGCGTTGGCCTATCGCCAGACGCTGCGCGACGCCTGGTCAGCGCTGCCGGCCGTCGCCTCGCCCCCCCGCACCGGTGAACCCCTGCGCCTGCTGATCGGTGCCGAGCATGGTTTCACCGGCGCCTACACCGAACGGCTGCTGGCTGCTGCCCGAACCGGCTTCGGGCCGCTGGCTCTGGTCGGCCGCCGCGCCTGTGCGCGCGCCACCGAACGCAAGCTGACGCTGCTCTGGTCGGAGGAAATGAGCACCCGGCCGGCGACCGTGCCGGACCTCGCCCGCCGACTGGCGGCCCACCTGAAGGCCAGCGACCACCCGGTCACCCTGGTCCATGCGGTCTATCGGCAAGGCAGCCGCTTCGAACTGGACACCCGGCCGATCTGGCCGCTGCCGGCCGCCATCGATGCGCCCGCGTCTGCCGATCGCCCGCGAACCCAGCTGCCAGCCGAGTTGCTGCGGGCCGGCATTGCCGATGCCCTGCTGATCGCCGAGCTGTCGGTGGCGCTGGTGGAGGCCCTGGCCAGCGAGAACGCCGCGCGGATGACGGTACTGGACGCCGCCGAGCACACGCTGGAGGGCAAGCTGGCCGTCCTGAAGGTCGAGGAACGCAGCGCGCGGCAGAGCGCGATCACCGCCGAACTGCTGGATGTGGTGACCGGCGCCGAAGCCCAGCGCGGCTGAATCCGGCACCGCCCGGGCATGACGGGAGTCCCGATTCCGGCCGCGACGATTCGGGGTACGCTTCGCCACCCCTAGTTCACGGTGGAAGCGAATCGGCCATGCGTATCGTCATCGACCTCAGCGAAAAAGACCTCGAACACTTCCGCACCGCCATGCGCCGGGCGCGTGAAGCCGCCACGCACGTGTCGCCGGCGCAGGTCATCGAGGCCGCCGAAAAGCTCTTCGCCGAAGCCCACAGCACCCAGCTGCCGGACTTCATTGCCAGCCGCATGCGTCGGCTCGATACGCTGATCGGCATGGTCAAGGACGCCGAGTGGCGTCTGACCGATTCCGAGCGGCAGGAAATCCTGTCCGCGCTGACCTATTTCTGCGATCCGAACGACGCCATCCCGGACCACATCCCGGTGCTCGGCTTCCTCGACGACGCGATCATGATCGAGCTGGTCGTCGAGGAACTGACCCACGAAATCGATGCCTACGAGGACTTCCTGCGTTTCCGCGAAGCCGCCAAGGCCGACGGCAACCAGGTCTCCTCCGGTTCGCTGGAAGAGTGGCTGGCGCAGCGTCAGATCGAACTGCTGGAGCGGATGCGCGAGCGTCGCGGCCGCGAGCGTCATTCCTATGTCGGCAGCAGCCGGCAGACGCTGTTCCGCATCCGCTGAAGCCCGGTGGGACTGGCGGTCGTCCGCGGCATCGTCGCGGTGGAACTGAAGGCGCCGGAAGCTCCCGGCGCCGTTTATCTGGAGCGTGCGCAAGCCCAGGGGCTGGCGCAGGCGCTGGCTGGTGAACTGGCGCGCCATCTGGGCTCGCTCGACGGTCTCGGACTGGTGCTGATGGCCGCGGTCTACGACAGCGCCCAGCTGCTCCGGCCCGGTCTGCCGATCCATGCCGAGCTGGAAAACCTCTATCAGGCCGGCATCCGCGATCCGCTCGCCGAGCCGCAGGTGATGACGCTGACCGCGCTGCGCGGCGCGCCGCCGTCGGAGCGACTCGCGCCGGAGCCGGAATTGCTGGGCGGACCGTTCCTGACGCTGCCCTTCAGCGTCCTCGGACCAACCGAGGTGATCGACCCGGTGCGGGAACGGCTGGAGCAGTGCCTGTTCGACGAGGGCCTGGTCGACGCGCGGCTGGCGCTGAACCTGCGCGAGGCGCTCGGGCTGGAGCTGGAGCACGTCCGGCTGATGACCATGACCGACCTCTGGGCCATGACGGCGGCGCAGTTGCAGCACGTTGGTCTGGGTGCGGTCTGGGAGTTGCTGGAGGATTGCCTCCTCGACGCGCCGCAGACCCGCGAATGGCGACTGGACAGCGGGGTCGAGTTCGGCCGGCGCGGACGCGATGGGGTGTGGCTGCGCTACCTCGGCTGGGAGCATCAGGACCCGGCGGCGCGAGACCTCGAAGCGCATGAGGACCGCATCCTGCAGACCCGCCAGCTGCTCGGCATGCTGGATGCCCACGGCATTCCGGTCGATCTGCGCTGCGACTCGCGAGCGGCACACGTCGAGTTCGATGATGCCGTCGAGGCCAGCTATCTGATCGAGTGGTGGCGCCGCGATGTCGCGGTCCGACGGATGCGCGGGCTCGAGCTGCCGCGACTCGGACTGGTCGAGGTCGCCCTGCTGGCCGAGGACGGCATCGAAGTCGGTCGGGCGCATCCGCTGCAGGCGGGCGCGCTGGAAGCGCTGCGGCGGCGGCTGGTGGATCGCAGCGGCGAACTGCTGTGGGAGCGGGCAACGCTGGCCTGACGCCAGCGGCTCTGGAAATCGCCGATGAGCGCCCCCATGACGCCGATTCGGGTGCAGGCGTGGCGTCGATGGAACTTTTCCGAACGACTGCTACACTAATCCCAGACAGGCCGGTGCTGCACACGCCCGCCCCTACCATTTTCGGAGGAACGCATGTCCCAAGCCCTGGTAGTCCGTGATCCGGCGCTGCTGAATCCGCTGGGCAGCCTTGATGCCTACATCTATGCGGTCAATCAGGTGCCGATGCTGTCGGCCGACGACGAGCAGGTGCTGGCCCGGCGCTTCCGCGACGATGGCGACCTCGAGTCGGCGCGCAAGCTGGTCATGGCGCATCTGCGCTTCGTGGTCCATGTCGCCCGCGGCTACGCCGGCTACGGCCTCGGCATCGGTGACCTGGTGCAGGAAGGCAATATCGGCCTGATGAAGGCGGTCAAGCGCTTCGACCCGGAAGTCGGCGTGCGACTGGTGTCCTTCGCGGTGCACTGGATTCGCGCCGAGATCCACGAGTTCATCCTGAAGAACTGGCGCATCGTCAAGGTCGCGACCACCAAGGCGCAGCGCAAGCTGTTCTTCAACCTGCGGCGGATGAAGAAACGCCTCGGCTGGATGAACGCCGAGGAGGTGAGCGTCGTCGCCCGCGAGCTGGGCGTGCCGGCGCAGACGGTGGTCGAGATGGAGGCCCGCCTCAACGGGGCCGATGTTGCCTTCGACGCCCCCGCCGACGAAGAAGACAGCCGCCCGGCGCCGGTCGCCTTCCTGGTCGATCAGAACAACATCGATCCGTACACCACGATGGAAGCGGAATCCAGCGACAGCGACCGGCTGGAACGGCTCGGCGATGGACTGGAACTGCTGGATCCTCGCAGCCGCGACATCGTCACCCGTCGCTGGTTGACCGAGCCGAAGGCCACGCTGCACGAACTGGCCGACGAGTACAAGGTCTCCGCCGAGCGCATCCGTCAGATCGAGGCGGCCGCCTTCAAGAAGATGCGTGGCGTGTTCGCCGGCTGAAATCGCTGCGGTCTCGCGCATTCCGACGGCCCGGCAACGGGCCGTCATCATTTCCGGTCTCGTGACACGGGCGTAGAATTGGTCTTCACATTCGCCGCCGGAGCCGCTGATGGACAGCCTGAAGCTCTACAACTACTGGCGTTCCAGCGCCAGCTACCGGGTCCGCATCGCGCTGAATCTGAAGCAGTTGCGCTACCAGTACGTGGCGGTGAACCTGCTGAAGGACGAGCAGCAGTCGCCGGATTACCGACAACGCCACCCGCAGGCACTGGTGCCGCTGCTGGTCGATGGCAGCCGACAGATCCGCCAGTCCCTCGCGATCATCGAGTACCTGGAAGAATGCTTCGAAGCCCGCGGCGTGCATCTGCTGCCGCTGATCCCGCGCGAACGCCAGCGGGTCCGCGCCATCGCGCTGTCGATCGCCGCCGATGTCGCGCCCCTGCAGAACCTCCGGGTCCAGCGCTACCTGGAAACCGAACTCGGCGCCAGCGCCGAGCAGAAATCCGCCTGGACCCGCCACTGGATCAGTCTCGGGATGGAAGCCGTCGAGGCGCAGCTGGCCGATAACCCGTCGACCGGCACCTACTGCGAGGGCGATACGCCGACGCTGGCCGATTGCATCCTGATCCCGCAGGTCTACGCCGCCCAGCGCTTCGGCGTCGAGCTGACGCCCTATCCGACCATCCGCCGCATCTACGACGCCGCGATGGCCACCGATGCCTTCGCCGCCGCGCGACCCGAAGTTCAGCCGGACGCGCCGCCGCCCGCCGGCTGAAGCCGCTGGCGCTGCCGATCCAGCGCCCAGCACACGTGCTCGGCGATCAACGGATCCGGATCCTCGGCGTGCGCCGCCAGCGCCTCGACCACGGTGCCCGAGGCCAGCGCATTGCCCAGCGCCACCGCCAGATTGCGCCGCCAGCGCCGCCAGCCGATCCGGCGGATCGCCGAACCCTCGGTCTTCTGCAGAAACTCCGCCTCGCTCCAGGCCCAGAGTTCGAGCAGCCCGGCGCGATCCAGCGCATGCCGCGCACGGAAGTCCGGCTCGGCGCTGAGCCGCGCGAACTTGTTCCACGGACAGACCAGCTGGCAGTCGTCGCAGCCATAGACCCGGTTGCCCATCGCGGCGCGAAACTCGACCGGAATCGGGCCGTCCAGCTCGATGGTGTGGTAGCTGATGCAGCGCCGAGCATCGACCACGTAGGGCTCGACGATCGCCGCCGTCGGACACGCCGCGATGCAGCGCGTGCAGCGGCCGCAGTGTGCGGTCGCCGGCGTGTCGATCGGCAGCTCCAGATCGGTGTAGATCTCGCCCAGAAAGAAGTACGAGCCGGCCTTCGTGTTGATCAGGTTGCTGTGTTTGCCGATCCAGCCCAGGCCGGCTTTCTCGGCCAGCGGCTTTTCCAGCACCGGCGCGCTGTCGGTGAAAACCCGATAGCCGAAGGGGCCGATCTCGGCGGCCAGCAGGTCGGCGAGGCGCTGCAGGCGCTGGCGCAGCAGCTTGTGATAGTCGCGGCCGAGTGCGTAGCGGCTGACGTAGGCCGCGGTCGGATCACCGAGCTGCCGCCAGGCGTGCTCGGCGGCTTCCGGCCAGTAATCCATCCGCACCGAGATGACGCGGACGGTGCCGGGCACCAGTTCCGCCGGCCGCCAGCGCTTCGTACCGTGGCGGACCATGTAGTCCAGCGTGCCGTGATGGCCGGCAGCCACCCACCGTTCGAGGCGGGCGGCGGCCAGCTCGAGGTCGGCATCGGTGATGCCGACCTGCTGGAAGCCGAGGCTCAGGCCCAGCGCACGAATGCGCTCAGCCAGCGCCGCGGAGCTGGGTCGACGCGGATCCACCGCGGCGACCGCGGGCTCAGCGCGTGCGGCCCTTGAAGTGCGGCTTGGCCGAGCCCATCCACGGCAGCTTGACCTTGCCGATCGTGGCGATGCGCTCCTCGGCCATCCGGTCGGCGGCCTTGGCCGTGGTGATGCCGTCACGCTCGGCGATCTTGAAGATCCGCGACAGGTTGTAGTGGATGGTGCGCATCATCCGCATCACCCGCTCGCGGTTGTAGCCCTCGAGCTCGATCGCCACGTTCATCAGGCCACCGGCGTTGATCGCGTAATCCGGCGCATACAGGATGCCGCGACGGGCGACTTCCTCGCCGCACTCGTCGGTGGCCAGCTGATTGTTGGCCGCGCCGGCGATCACCTTGAAGCGGAAGCGCGGGATCGTGTCCATGTTGACCGTGCCGCCCAGCGCGCAGGGGCAATAGACCTCGGCGTCGACGTCGTAGATCTGGTCCAGCGGCACCGCTTCGCAGCCCAGTTCGTCGACCGCGCGCTGCACCGAGTCGCGGTTGATGTCGGTGACGAACACCTTGGCCTTGTGCTCGCGCAGCAGCTTGGCGAGGTGGTAGCCGACGTGGCCGACGCCCTGCACCGCATACGCATGGCGGCTGATGTCCTCGTGGCCGAACTTGACCGCCAGCGCCGCCATGATCCCCTGCAGCGTGCCGTAGGCGGTAAACGGCGACGGGTCGCCGGAGCCGCCGTGGACCTGATGCACGCCGGAGACGAACTCGGTCTCCTGGAACACGTACTCCATGTCGTTGACATCGATGCCGACGTCCTCGGCGGTGATGTAGCGGCCGCCGAGGCTGTTGACGAAGCGGCCGAACGCGCGGAACAGGCCCTCGGACTTGTCGCGGCTGGGGTCGCCGATGATCACCGCCTTGCCGCCGCCGAGATTCAGGCCGGCCACCGCCGCCTTGTAGGTCATGCCCTTCGACAGCCGCAGCACGTCGTTCAGGGCTTCCTGCTCGGTCGCGTACGGCCACATCCGCAAGCCACCCAGCGCCGGGCCCAACACGGTGGAATGCACCGCGATGATGGCCTTCAAGCCGACCTCGCGATTCGAGCAATAGACGACCTGTTCGTGGCCATGCTGGCCAACGGTTTCGAAAATCATGAGGGGCTCCGGTGAGGACGATATCGGGCACCGGGCGTCGCGGACGCCCCGGCGCGAGGCGCGCGGAGTCTAGGGAGCGGCCCGATCCATTCGGTACGGTACGGAGCCGGGCTGTTCAGAAGTGCCGGGCACGGTGCAGGAGTCGTTTACACTGCGTCTAACTCTGTTGCAGCCGCCGGAATCCACGATGTCCAGAGCCTTTGGTCTTTTCCTGCTTCTGTCAGCGCTGCCCGGTCAGAGCCTCGCGCAGAGCATCAGCAGCATCGCGGTGACCTACAGCCCGCCCAGCCCGCAGGTCGGTGAGCCCTACACGGCGACCGCCACGGTCACAGCGACCGGTCCGGCCACACCGGCCGGGACGGTGCAGATCTTGCTCTCCGGCAACCCCGAGAGCTGCACCACCGGCCCGCTGACTGGCAGCGGCGTGACCGCGACCGCCACCTGCACGCTGGTGTCGAGCACGGCAGGAAGCAAGCCCCTGCTGGCCTTCTACCTACCCGGCAACTATCCGACGACCACGCCGGCGGTTGCGCCGGTCACCATCCAGCCGGCCGCGACCTCGCTGGCACTGAAGGTGCTGCCCGACCCGTCCTCGCGTAATCGCGTGTTCGTGCAGGCGCTGGTGCAGCCGGACGTGGGCGTGCCCACCGGCACCTACACGTTCACCAGCGGACCGAACAGCTGCTCGCCGGCGGCCAGCGGCGAGAACTGGTGCTCGCTGCTGCCGGACCAAAGCACGACCACGCCGGTGGTCAGCGTCAGCTACAGCGGCGACGCCAACTTCGGCCCGGCCTCGGCCGGCACGCCGATCACCGTGACCGACTTCCCGTGGATTCGCCGTCTGCTCTCGGCGCCGCTGCCGAATCAGGCCACCGATCCGTACTCGAATGTCAACGCGGTAACTGGCAGCGATGGCGGCAGCTGGTCGGATGACGGGCGCTACTTCGTCTTCAGCACCGCGGAGTCGCTGGTGCCGGTCGACAGCAACGGCGTCGACGATGTCTACCTGTGGGACGAACGCAACCGCACGACCACGCTGCTCAGCTACGGCCCCAACACCCTCACGGCTGCCAACGCCGAATCCCTGAACCCGCGAATCTCCGGTGACGGGCGTTTCGTGGCATTCCAATCGGTGGCCAGCAATCTGGTTAGCGGTGACA
>Ga0209812_10001348_pt1 | contig 17324 bp, 11 predicted proteins | sample JI71714BDNA_FD_187502 | JGI IMG/M metagenome (GOLD analysis project Ga0209812, IMG submission 187502) | Wastewater effluent complex algal communities from Wisconsin, to seasonally profile nutrient transformation and Carbon sequestration -... | ecosystem: Engineered > WWTP > Effluent > Algae...
ACGCCGGTAAAGCGCTGACGGACATGAGGGTTGTCGACTTTAAGGGCGACCTTACCTGGACCTATGCCGAGGGCACCATCGTTGAGTGGGCCACGAAGCATGACATTCATCGCTACTTCATCTACTGGAACGATAACCGGCACGAGAACCACATCCCTGAGTCCGCTGCCCTAACGACCAAGGTTATTCCGCCTTACGTCGAGGCCTGGCTCTCCGAGTTTGGCCGCGATATCTACACCGACATGCTCAAAGCAGTGCAGGGCATTCCGTCTCGCTCAAAGCTATCCGACCTGGTTAAACGAGCTGATCAGGCTTCCGTCGAGCTAGATGTGAAGCGCGGCTCAAGGAACAACGAAACGGGCGTACCCGTTGGGCGGATGGTGAGCGACTGCATGCTGCGGCTTCTGGAAAGAGGCGACTGGAAAGTTAATACGCATGGTGCCCGAGTATGGGTTGCCAAGGATGGCGTCTACATCGCTTGGAATTCTGGGGCAGAGGATATCGTGAATACCCTTGTCTCCGATGGCGTAGTTGCGATACCACGCTCTCCCGACACTTTGATCGGCATCCTTGCAGATCACGACATCGCCGAGCGGACAGACGAAGGCGATCTTTACTGGCTGGTTTCCCCGCACTTGCTCCGCAAGAACGGGCGCGGGCCTGCCCTGAAGTGCCTCAAGCTCTCGAACCCCAAGATCCTGTTTCCACTGTCAGCTGTTCCTGAGCCGGTTTCAATCAGCCTGGGCCGCGAGGGTGACCAGGTTGACCTGGTGGTTGCCGGCGAAGTGACAACTCAGGTTGAGTTGGGCCACGCGGATGCTGATCAGCTGGCTCCAGAAGCAGCTGAAGGCAAGGGCGGGAGCAAGCCAGCGAAATCCAAGGAAAATAAATCCGCCGCACCTGCACCACCTGTATCGGCTAACCCCTCGGTGCCTTCGCTCGTCATCAAGCCCAGCGTTGACGAAGCCGATCAGGACAGCCAGCAAGAGCCCGCTCAAGAGGAGCAGGACCAGGAACCGGGGCCGGAGGAGCTGGACCGTGACGCGAGCATCGAGTCCATGCTCATGGCGCTTAACCCGCTGGCGGTGCAGATCGAGCATGTCGAGGCCTCAGCCGCGTCAGAGCAATCCAATGCGGAGCCAATAGCTGCTGAAGAACCCCCGCGACCGTCTACCGGCAAAGTCTCCCTGATGGACCTCCTAGGCAGTGAGCCGGGCGAGCCATCAAGGCCTTCGCCTAAACGCGCAAGCTCACTCAGCGCCATCATGGCAGCCGACACACTGAATGAGCCCAACATCGAAGCCAACGAGGCCTTGGTGCAACCAGCAGATGGTGAGCAGTTACTTGCCTCTCCTGCCGACGAGATAGTTGAAGAGCCACTTGTACTGCCGGTTGAAGTGCTGGAGAAGCTGGATCAGGAAGAAATTATCCGCCTGAAAGCGCAACCAACTATGGCGCGCAAACTCTTGGCTGCCTGCGCCGAACGGGAGCACTTGCGAGTCGTCCACAGCAAGGTCTTCATCCCCTTTGAAGAGTTCAGCCAGTTCACACCGTCCGAGATAGACCGTCTACGCAATGCGGACTGGATCTGGCAGGACTTCACCGCTGAGAACGACGAAGGCGTTATCCGCCTGCTCAACAAGAGACCGGGATTCGTCCTATGTCCTGACCTGAGTCTCATCGTTTCCAAGCTGACAGATGATTTCTCGACCGTAGACCACATCAGCCTGATCCCAGAAACCGAGCTTGATTCCTGGCAGGAATTTGTCAGCCAAGCCCTAAAGGTTGCAGCCAGGGAAACCATCGGCAGCGTCGAGACGTTCGCCCTGACGTTCAACCAGTTCGACGACATTGCTGCTCGCTGCGGAATTAACCCCGCTGACGCCGAGCGAGCCCTGTTTGCCCTGCGCGACACCCTACGCAACGTGCGCCGCAGGCGCTTCTATATCCGTGCCAATCGCGAGGAGTACACGAAGAAATGAGCGAGTGGAACTACACCAGCTACTGGCGACCCAACTTTGAGGCAGCTGAAATTGCAGGCTGGGGCGCTGCCATGATTGCGAGCACCGCCGTCCACGTTGCTGCCGATATGCCCACGATGCCCTACCTGATCACCCTCGGTGTGCAGGCAGGCTTTGCCCTAGCAGCACTGCCACGGGCGCTTCGAGTCCACCGTGCTAAGGCTAGCCTCGAAGGCGCGAAGAAGACCTTTACCAACCTTGATGCTTTGCTCAAGCATTACGAGCTGGAGCCAGATAGCTTCTACTACGGCGAGGCGTTCTCGTGGCAGCAAAAGCATGGCCAGTTCGCCTTCGAGCTTCTGTCCAAGGACATTTCCACCATCATCGGCAAGCAGGGCAAGCGCAACGCCGAGGTGTTGGGAACTAAGTGGATTCATGGCATCGGAATGGCCGAAGAGGAGCCGTGCTACCGCCCCGCCGATCAGCGGTCTATCCATACCCTGATCTGTGGCACAACGGGTGCCGGCAAGACCCGCCTTTTCGATCTGTTGATAGCCCAATGCATCGCCCGTGGTGAGGCGGTAATCGTGATCGATCCGAAGGGCGACCAGGGCCTGGCCGAAACCTGCCGCAAAACCTGCGAATACATCGGCAAGCCCCATCGATTTGCCTACTTCCACCCGGCCCACCCGGAAAAATCTGTCCGGCTTTCCCTGACTAAGAACTACGGTCGCGCCACGGAAATTGCATCGCGCGTCGCGGTCCTGATGAAAAGCGAGGCTGGCGATCCCTTCCAGGCCTTCGCCCAGATGGCCCTGAACAACGTGATACAGGCCATGCTGATCTGCGACATCCTCCCGACCCTGGTTGGGTTACGCCGCACCCTGGAAGGCGACATACCGGGGCTGACCATCAATGTGGTCAAGGCCTATGGCCGGCAGGTTTTCGGTAGCGACTTTGATGGCATGTGTGACAGTGCAATTGCTCTAGCAAAAGCCAAGGATGCTGAATCCAAGGCGAAGGTATTGCGCAAGCTCTACTACAGCAACGTGGCCGTGGTTCAACCTAACACCGACCTCGAAGGGCTGCTGACCATGCTTGAACACGAGCGTAGCCACTTCTCGAAAATGATCGCCGGCCTGCTGCCGATTTTGGTCCAACTGACTGCTGGTGAGATGGGGCCTTTGCTTTCGCCAACGCTCGATGTCGAAGATCCGCGCCGCATGGCCGACCTGAACTCTGTGATCAGCGGCGAGCAGGTGCTGTATCTGGGGCTCGACTCGCTGTCTGACCCGATGGTCGGCTCAACCATCGGCTCTCTGGCGCTGGCTGACCTTGCCTCTACTGCAGGCGAGATTTACAACCACAAAGTCCCGAAGCCGGTGAACGTCTTTGTCGATGAGGCCGCTGAAGTGCTCAACGATCAGATGATCCAGCTGCTAAACAAGGGCCGGGGTGCTGGCATCAACCTCTATGTCGCCACCCAGACCATCGCTGACTTCAAGGCGCGAATGGGCGACGAGTCCAAAGCGCTGCAGGTGCTCGCCAACGCCAACCACATCATCGCCCTGCGGGTTCTGGATACCGATACCCAAGAATTCATCGGTAACAAGATCCCCATGACTCGCTACAAGTACGTCATGCGGACCCAAGGCAATTCCAGTTCTGAGGGGGGAATCGTCCACGGCGGCAACATCGGCGAGCGCCTGATGGAAGAGGAGGGGGAGAAGTTTCCCATAGCCCTACTAGGAGAGCTTCCAGACCTCGAATTCCTTGCTGTTTTCGCGGGTGGCGACCTCCGCAAAGGACGCCTCCCCATCCTGCAATTCAAGACTGCTGCATAGTCGGAGCATCTATGTCCGTACCAATTACTCGTGAAATCAAACTGATCATGAACCTCGACGACCAGACCGCGAGCTTGCTTCGCACGCTCGATCTGGAGTGGGGTTGTGCCTGCCGGTTCCTCAAGCGTGTCGTGGAGGCTGGATACGATACGGCCACGATTGGCGCAGCTCTTACTGACGTGCTGCCTAGTTACAAGCGCATGTGCCGAGAGGGTGTCTCTGACTATGACCGCCTCCAGTCAGTGCTCGACCACATCTATCAGATCCTCAAGCGCACAGGTAACGCCCCAACACCTGAGCAGACGGCAACCTGGTGCAAAGAGTCGCTAATCCCAGCTGAAGTCTCGGAGAGGTTGATTCATGGCTGACACGATTGAGGAAAAATGGCCCAAAGGATTCGTGGGTTCGATCATATTTCTCTGCGTGCTGATACTCATGCTCGCTACGGTTGCGCCGAATAATCTCATCGACAAGGTAATGCAGAAGGAAAGAGAGTGGTCGGTCGCGATGCTCTCAACTTCGGACATGGAGACGATCATCGGACAGACCAACAAGCTGTACACCTTGCTGGTTATTGACTCGGGCCTGAAGTCAGAGGCAGCTCATATGTTCCTGGCCCGTGGGGAGTCATCCGTCGACGCATTCGAGGAGAAAGTAGGCTGGTGGTTTACCTACCTGGAGGATAGAGGCGCAGCACTGCAGAAAATCATCTACCAGATCGTTTACCGGGTTGTGCTGGCAATCCATTGGCTCCCCTTCATGCTGGTGACGCTTGTACCTTCGGTTTTCTCGGGATGGATGCGGTGGTGTGCAAAGCGCTACGGCTTTGACTATGCGTCTCAGGTGGTGAACAACCATGCGGTGGTGTTCATCGTCTGGGGGCTCATCGCGGTACCAGTCAGCCTGTTGCTGCCGCTCCCATTGCCGCCTCTTGTGGTGGCCACTGGGCTTATCGCGTTGATGCCGATAATCATCAGCCTGCTTATCAGCAACCTTCCTAAGCGTCTCTAATCTGGACGGGAGCCGTCCTGAAATGGCGACACAGGGTCTGTCCAGGCTCAGACAATGGCGGCACCGAACATACGGATTGCCGCCAATGTCTGACAAACCCATCCTTCCTACGCTGCTCATTACTGCCCTTGCAACAGCTGTGGGCGTCGGGGCGATTTTTCACTTCAACACTGTCACCCAGTACCAGGCAGATATCGACTCCCTGAACGAACAACTTGGTGAAGCCAAGCAGGCGGTCGAAAACGCCAAGTTCATGGATGAGATGATCGGTGACCTCACCATTGTCGAACCCCAACCAGGAGAACCGGGCGGGGCTCCCGATAACTGGATCTTCGGGGCGCGGACCGCTCGATTCACGTTGATTGAGATGTCGGATACGGAGTGCCCGTACTGCCGCGAGCACTTCCCATTCGTCAAAGAGTTGGTCGAAACGTCTGGTGGCCACATAAACGCGGCACTGATGCACGTTCCCGCTCATGGCGAGCCATCTCGAAATCAGGCTATTGCTATCGAGTGCGCGGGGGAGCAGGGCGGCTCGGATGCGGCCTGGAAGTATGCAGGCCTTGTCTTCGAGAAAACTCAGTCCAACGGCAAGGGTGTTGCGCAGTCTCTCGCCTCGCTAGCGACCGAGATCGGCCTAAACAACAAGGCCTTTTCGGCCTGCCTCGACTCTCCGGAAGTGGTCGATAAGGTCAGAACCGACCTTGAGCAAGCTGTGAAACTCGGCGTCCAGCAAACCCCGTCGACCCTTGTCCTAGACAACGAAACCGGCAACTCGATGGTGCTCCAAGGATCGAGCGCGAACCGCGACACGATCCTGCAAACCATGTCCCAACTCGCCAAATCAAAGGAGGTCGCAAAGTGAGCGAACCAGTCCGCATCCCGGCCCATATCGACGAGCCACCGCACGTCCTGTTCTGGCGACTCGATGAAGTTCTGCCCATTGGCATCGGCCTGGTGGCAGGGATCTGGCTGGCCCAGCTGATCATCTGCTCGATGCTCGGCATCGTGCTGGCCCGATTCTACCGGCGCTTCTGCGACAACAGGCCTGACGGCTTTCTGCTGCACGCCATCTACTGGTACATGGGCGCAATCTCGATGAAAGCCCCGCGCACCATGCCCAATTCCTACGAAAGAGAGTTCATCTGATGCTTCTGAAAAGTATGAGCCAGTCATTCGATGGCATGCGTGGGGAGAACAAATTCCTGCGTATTGCCATTGTCGCCCTGATCGTCAGCAATCTTTTCGTGTCGTGCTCGGCAATCAACAAAGACGAGATTGTCACCGTTGTGCCGCCCACCATGACGGAGAAATCCTGGGTCAGCAAAACCGACTCATCAGCCGAGTATGTGGACGCTTGGGCCATGTACATTGCAATGCTATTGGGCAACGTCTCCCCGGAGAATGCGGGCGTTGTAAAAGAGGCCATTGGCCCAATCCTCGCTCCTGCGATCTATCAGCAGGTGATGGAGGTTCTGGACAAGCAGATTCATTCGATCCGGCAAGACCGCGTATCTCTCAGTTTTGAGCCGCAAAAGGTGCTGCGTGACATCGAGAATAAAAACAAATTCTTTGTCACTGGCCGCTCAGTGACCCAAGGTCCAACGGGCGATAAGCGTCGAACCAACCGTACCTATGAGTTCGAGCTGGTGATCCGCGACTACAAGCCGGTGCTGAGCTGGATCAGCACGAATGTAGGCGATCCGCGTACTCAAGACGTAGTAGAGCGCGAGGCCGCCAAAGAGCAGAAAATGCGCGAGCGCGAGGAGCGGCTGAACAAAGGCTGAACCTTCAAAGCCCCGGATAATCGGGGCTTTTTTCTGCCTGCAATCTGGAAGGAATCCGTCCAGATATAGCCACATTTGAAGTGCCCGCCTTCGCAAAATGACCTCCATCAGTGAACTGAGGTCATTCCATGTCCCCCATATCCGCACACACGCTTTTTGCTCCAGCAGCCCTTGCACTTGCTATGGGCTTTTCCTCCATGCTCATGGCCAATGAGCAGGTCCAAGTTCCTGGTCTGAACTCCCTTGCACTTGCTATGGGCTTTTCCTCCATGCTCATGGCCAATGAGCAGGTCCAAGTTCCTGGTCTGAACATGCCTGTGGCAGCGAGCCAGGTAAGAGCTGCCGTACCTGCGCCGAAACCCGAAGCTGTGAACGAGCAACCTGAGAAAGCTGAAGCAGAGCGCAAACCCCGCCTCGTCCAGATCACACCAGGAAGTTCTGATATCCCGGCTGTACCAGCGAGCGTAGTGCGTCAGCAGCAGGCTCCTGCTGTGCCAGTGGAGACCCGCCAGGACGTTATTGTGTCGTCGGGTACCAACACGCTGATTCCGATCAGCAAGGGCCAGATCAACCGTGTGGTAACGCCCTTTGAAGCCCCTCAGATCCAGACTGTAAGCGACGCCGAAATCTCCACCAGCGGCAACGTAATCTACGTCACTACCAATGCCGAACAGCCTGTGACCATGTTCGTTACTCCGAGTGACGACGAGTCGGTGGCCATCTCACTGACGCTGCTACCGCAGGCAATTCCGCCAATCCAGGCCAACCTGATTTTTGCTCAGACCGTACCTGGCGGCCAGGTCACTACCTCAGGCGCTGCATTTGCTTCCCCATCTACCGCGTACAGCGGCCAGGCAAAGAAGTGGGAGCGCAGTCAGCCATATATGGAAACCCTTCGCGAACTGATGCGCGAGCTGGCCTTGGGCAAGCTGCCAAAGGGCTACAGCTTCGGCAACCTGATCTCCGGCGATGGCATCCCGGCCTGCATACAACCGGGGGTTGCATTCGACTTCAGCAAGTCGCAGCTGATCCTGGGCCATGACTTCCGCGTGTATGTGGCTGTTGCTGAAAACAACTCTGCTCGAACTGTTGAGTTCGATCACGGTGCCTGCACCCATCCAAACCGTGCAGCCGTCAGCAGCTGGCCACGCGAGATTCTGGAACCTGGTGACAAGACCGAGGTGTTCATCATCACCCGCATTCCGGCTGAAGTACCGGATAGCTCCAGCCGCCCAAGCCTGCTGTAAGGAAGCCGCCTGATGAATCAGATCCAGAAATCAATCTCCAACCTCTCGCCCAAGGCGAAAAGGATGTTGGCCATTGGTGGCACAGTCGCAGGGGTCAGCCTTGTACTCGGCCTTGCCATGAGCGCCGCAGGGCCTGAGGAAAAGACCCGCAAGGCGACTAAGCCTCCAGTAAACGCGGTACTGACCGACGAAGATCCGCGTGCGCTTGGCATGGATTCCGTTGTCAGCCAGCTCAAGGCACTGCAGACCCAACAAACCCGGCTTGAGCGGGTACTCGGCCAGCGGGAAAAGGACAAGAACGTCGAGGAGGCCCAGGAGAAAATCACCAGCCTGGAAGACCAGGTGAAGATGATGGAGCAAGAGCTAGCCCGCCTTGCTCGCGAGGACAAGAAAGACAGCAAAGCTGAAGAAGACCAGGCTGCTGAAGGCCAAAGCAACTCGCCGATTCCGCAGCGTGTACCTCAAGCTGTTGTGCCAAGGGCTACTGCTTCCACTGACCAGCTGGCAGATGTCTACGCCAACCAGCCGCCACCGCCGCCAGAAGACCCCAAAGCGCGCAGCAGCGAGAAGAAGGAAGGCCCGAAAATCCGCACCATCCGCAAAGAAGAAAAGGTGGATGAGAACGAGAAGAAGGGCGAGATGAGTGTGACCCTGCCGTCTGGTTCGATTCTCTCTGGCGTGCTGGTCACGGGCATGGACGCGCCAACTGGCAAGCAGGCGCAAAAGGACCCCTTCCCGAGCCTGATCCGAATCAAGGCTGAGGCGATTCTCCCGAACCGATTTCGCGCTGATTTCCGCGAGTGCTTCTTGATTGCTGCTGGTTGGGGCGATCTCAGTTCAGAGCGCGCTTACATGCGTGCTGAGCGCCTTTCGTGCGTTCGCAATGATGGGTCCGTACTTGAGTCTGCGCTTGATGCTTACGCCTCCGGTGAGGATGGTAAGGCTGGTATTCGCGGCCGACTGGTCAGCAAGCAAGGTCAGATTCTAGCGCGCTCTCTCATGGCTGGGTTCATGCAGGGTGTTGCCGGGGCATTCGACGTTCGGCAAGTACCGTCGATCAATATCACCCGTGGCGGTGAAGCAGATCAAGACATCCAATCGCCTGTTTATGAGCAAGCCTTCGACCAAAACGCACTACAAGCTGCAGGTGTAAGCGGTGTGGGTAGCGCTTTGGAGCGCATTGCCGACTTTTACCTAGAAATGGCTGAGAACATTTTCCCAGTAATCGAAATCGATGCCATGCGTGAAGTTGACTTCATCGTGAAGAAAGGCATGACAGTTAAATTCAACGAAACCACATTGCAAGCCACCACTGTTAATTGAGGAATCCAGATATGTACGCACGTCTTATTGCAACTGCCATGATTTTCTCAGCAATGACTGGCTGCACAAGCATTATGAACATTGGCGAGCCCGAGTATGCCTGTAAGGGTATGCCGAATGGTGCAACCTGTATGTCTGCAAAAGATGTTTACTCCGCAACAGAAGGCGAAAACTACAAATCGCAGCTTAAGAAAGAGCAAGAAGGAGCTGAAGCTGAAGCAAAAGGCGCAAAGCCTACCGAGCAGGTAACTCGTGTGCTGTACCCGGAGGGAGCCGATAACGCTCCGATCCCCATGCGCGCTCGCAACCCTCTTCCAATCCGGACTCAAGCCGTTGTCATGCGAATTGCCGTTGATCCGTGGGAAGACGAGAACGGTGACCTAAACATTCCTGGATTTATTTACACCGAAATTGAACCGCGCCGCTGGGAGATTGGTGCGAGACAACCAAATGCTGCTCCTACCCTCAGGCCGCTAAGTGTAACCGCGCAATAGCAGGTTTTATAAACTGAATAATCACTCAAATGTCTAGCATGCGAAGCTGCCATATATTGGCAGCTTCTTGGTTTGCGTGATGGAGAAATGCGGCTTGTTTCTTTTGAAGTTCTAGTTGAGAAGTTTAGAACCTTACGATTATTACTTACGTTACATTAGTCGTGGAGCTGCTATGCAAGCGATGACTTACAGAAAAATTCAGCATAAATGCGTGTCGATGGTCGGCAGCTTGATCTTTAAAACTGCTGCGGCCGTTCTGGCGATGGCATTGCCAGGCTTAGCAATTGCGACGGGCTCACTCACCTCCAGTACAAACGTGACTGCCCATCCAGGGCAGGTAGTTACGTTGAAAGGGGTATACGCGAAGAAGACAGCGGGCTGCCTTAAGGTCGTCGGGGGCTTGTACGACCCTGCTGGACTGTTACGGCTCCAGTTCCCAGATCTAACTCAGGGTCCGGTTAACCGGCCTGCCAATTATGATAACAACGTCCCATATCTTAAGATTCTTGACTTGGCAACGCCTTGTGCTGCATTAACTGAATGGGAGGCTGAGTTCAAAGTCCCTTACGATGCATATCCAGGGACCACCAAAACTGTCCCGATCGTTTTCAATGAATATAACGCAAGTTTTGCTGAGCTTATTACAAATACATCAAACTCGCTCACCTTAACTATCCCTGCTGCGTATTCAATTCCTCCAGAAGCAATTGGAAAGACTGAAACAGCGTCATACGGCACGACAAAAGCTATTGCTCTGTCGTATATGCCGGCCAGCGCAAACGCAACTTCATACAAAATTAAATCTTTGCCGGAGAAGGGTACGGTATTCATCTCAGGTGGAACGGCTAATTACACGCCTGCTCCTGGATTTTATGGGGCGGATAAGTTTACATACTCGGCAGTTAACGCCTTTGGTGAGTCGACTCCGGCCGATGTGTATGTAACGGTTACGCCACCTTCATTAGATAACAGCTACCATCACATTTCATTTACTGGTAAAGATTTTGGTAAGACCGTCATCAACGGCTCGATTGATGAAAGTGTTGAAATGATCCATTCGCTTACTTCTCCTTGGGGGGCGGCCTGTACTTCAGGAGCAATTGTTGCGTGGAATGAACCATACTTAGATATTGGGTATGCTGTTTCAATCAATGGTGGCGCTTATCAGGCTGGCTCCTTTTACGTGGGTGGGTGCTCATATTTGCGAGACCACACATCCTTGATACAACTTAGTTCAGTAGCAACATATAACTTTACTACTGGGGTGTCTGTTCCAGGTCTGAAAATTGGCGACGTAATGCAGATTCGCCCCTATAAGAAGGCCTGGCGCTCTGCAAATTTTGGTGGAAATGGTGGCGGCACTATTTACGAGCTGATGAGCCCGCAAGTTCTAACAATTAATATTGTCCCGAAAAAGCCGAGAAACTCGGTTCCAGTCCTTAGTAATGGGGTTATTAACGGCGTTGAGGACCAAATCGGATCTACATCCGTTGTGGTGACTGACGCTGACGTTGGCGACACCCATAGTTTTAGCCTGACTGCACCTCTTAGCCCGACAATTGGCACAGTTTCCTTCATTGGCAAAACAATGAGTTTCACTCCGGCTCCTGACTGGAGTGGATCGGCTGTAATCAAGTTCAAGGCAACAGACTCGAAGTCCGCCGAGTCGAATGAGGCGAGCGTGACTGTCACCTACACCCCGGTGAATGATGCGCCTACTGCCGTCACGAAGACGATCAGCACCGACGAAGACACAGCCGGTTCTGTTGCATTGGCTGTGGTTGATCCGGACATCCCGTACGGCGATACCCATAGCTACGAAATAGTGGTCGCTCCTGATGAAGGTACGGCTGTTATCACTGGATCTTCGTTGACCTATACGCCATCGGCTAACTGGAATGGCAGTACCAGCCTGACCTACAGAGTGCGGGATTCGGCGGGGGTATGGTCTGCACCTGCTTTGGTGACTATCAACGTCGCGCCGGTGAACGATTCCCCGATTGCCCAGACCAAGGCTTTCTCAACACCTGAGGACACGGCCGGAACTGTGACGCTCTCGGGCACCGATATTGACTCGCCAACACCAAGCACCTTCCAGATTGTCACGGCACCGAACGCAGCCCACGGCACCGCCACGATCAGCGGGAGCACCTTGACGTTCACACCATCCGCTAACTGGAACGGCAGCACTTCGCTTACCTACCGCGCTCAGGACAGCAGCGGGGCATGGTCGGTACCTGTAACAGTGAGTATCACCGTCACCCCGGTGAACGACCTTCCGGAAGTAAGCAACCGCACCATCTCAACAGACGAGGACATCACGGGTACCCTGACGTTGACAGTCAGTGACGTGGATTTGTCGTTTGAAGGGGACAGCCACACCTGGGAGATCGTGACAGCCCCGAACGCTGCTCATGGCTCAGCGTCGATCAGCGGTAGCACCTTGACGTTCACCCCAGTTGCCAACTGGAATGGAATGACCACGCTGACGTATCGCGCAAAGGACTCCAAGGGTGCTTACTCGGCTCCAATGACCGTGACGATTACTGTAATTTCGGTGAATGATGTTCCGGTCGCTGCTGACTTTGACCTTACAACTCCCGAAGAGACAGCAATCACAATATCCCGGCCTGGAACTGATATTGAGGACAACGACTCACTTCAGCTTGTAGTTTCTGGCTCAGTCACTAATGGCACGCTGAAAATCAATGGACCCAATGTCGAATTCACACCAGCCCTGGACTACAACGGAACATCTGTTATCAAGTTCAAGGTCATTGATACCGAAGGTGCGTGGTCGAACGAAGGCACTATCACGATCAATGTGACCGCCGTAAATGATGTGCCTACTCACACTGGCGCAACTATTAGCGCAAACGAAGGGCAACCGAGCGAACCAACCGCACCTTGGGTGACTGATGTCGATACCCCCTATGGGGATCTGCACACCTTCAGCATCGAGTCGCAGCCTGCAAACGGCACCGTAGCGCTCGTTGAAGGCAAACTCATTTACACCCCGGCCGCACAATTTCATGGTGAGGATACTTTCACTATTCGCGCAACAGACAGCGAAGGTGAAAGCGTTGTTGGCACTGCGCTGGTGACAGTGAACAAATTCAACTTTGCCCCGACAGACATTATTCCTGGAGACATTTCCTTCTACGAAGGCATCGGCGTCACAGCTGTGATTACAGTTGTAGATCCAAACAACTGGGGCTCACACAACCTCGATGTAGTAACGCAACCTGGTCATGGCGATGTCACGATCAGCGGTAATGAGCTGACGTTCAAGACTGACGGCAGTACCGAGACAGCGGTAAAGCTCCGGGCAACCGATCAGGATGGACAAGCCACAGAGAAAACTATCGCCCTGAAAGTGCGTCCTGCTTCTGAGTTCTTTGATGGCCGGCAGGTGATCGAGACTGGGGTGACAAGCGCATTCCCTGCTGTCCGCAAGCAGATGAAAACTACGCAGGGCAATTTCGCCCTCCAGTTCACTGATGAGCCAGTGATCTCTGCGCTTGGCAAAGACCTTGTGGCCTACGTCACGCCCGACTCAGAGGTGGGCGTCAGCCTGGAGTCGCGCGATCTAGCCCAGAGCCAGGGCATGCGACTTGTTCCATCCGTTCATAGCGAGACCGTCATCGAAGCGGCTATCGGCGGCCTTGATGTCGGGGTTGATGGGGAGGCAACGATCCTTCTGAGCCGTTCAGACCGCTTAGGCCCAGTCTATTCAGTTAAGGCCCACGCCTGGGCTGTTGAAGGCGGTCTGGAAGCTGACAACTGGACGATCAAGCAAGCGGCTGGACGAACCAAGGTAAACTTCTCACCTACTAACTCGGCATGCACGGTCAAAACCGGGGAATCCGCTGCACGACAGTCGAACACTCTTACCGACCCAACCTGCTGGATTCAGTGGACGCAGACGCCTGATGAATGGCGGAACCTCAGTGATTCTACGACCCTGCGCTTGGAAGGTTCTGCCAGGTCTGTTGGGCAACAGCCGGTAAAGGCAACTGTCTATGTTTTTGACGAGGAGGGTGGTCGTCACGAACTGGTGAGTTTCGCCCGCGATCTGAATGTCGAGCCCTTGGCAGGCCAGCTAACATTCGGGCTGCAACCGGCTCCTGCAGAAGCGTACCAGGGCGTCGAGAACCTGAGCCTCTTGGTCAAGCATACTGGTGGGCCTGCTTGCGAACTGACCGTCAACCCAACTAAGGCCAAAAACGCTTCCAACCAGTGGCAGAACAAATCCGTGTGCCTTATTCAGTGGACACATCTGCCTGGCGGCCTAACGCAAGCCGGTAACTGGGACTATCCGCAAACTACAGGCGGAATTGACACCCTAGGCGAGCAGACTATCAACTGGGAGGCATCGATCTTCACCCCCAGCGGCGAGCAAGTTTCCATTGGCCACGGCGCGCACACGATCAACGTAGTTGAGCCACCGCTCATTACAGTAGACCTGCCAACCACGAATCAAATCGGGGATAAGCTCTACGCGGTTTCCTCCGAAGGCGGCTTTGTGGGGAACGCGACGGTCGTTGGCCTGTCCTCAGATATTCGCGTGCGTGTCGAGGTTGATGGCGTCGAGACAGAAAACCAGGTGGTGCCAAGCTACGGCCGCACACAGCGTATAAACCGCCAAATCCACGGTAAGAAGGCTTCTCTGTGGAGTCAGACTCCCTATGAGATCGAGGCGAGCTATACCAAGCTGCCCAGCCACAAGACAGCCGAAGTTGTTGAGTTGCTGGCAGTACCGGATGCGGCAATTCTGCCCATGATCCTCAACGATGAGCGCAGCATGCTCGATACCGAGTTACTGCCAGTCGAAGTGGCCATCAAGAACACACGGTATCCAGAAGACCCGTACTCGCTTGCTAGCATGGGTGACTGGGATGTGCGCCTGTACAGCATCCTGCCCAACGGCACGCGCGAGTTGATGTCTGACTGGGAGCCTGTAGATGGTAGCGGTATTGCGCGATTCGACCTGGGAGTAGGTTCGCTGACCAACCAGGCAATCAGGCTTTACGCTGAGGCCCGTGTTCGTTCGCCGGTACCAGAGTATGAGTCTATCCGCAGCTCGCCTTCTCCATTGATCATTTCGATTCTCAACGGCGATCCGCTGCTCGGGCATGTGCAGGCTCTACGAGTGATTGGTCCAGCTCCATTGCGCAGCACCTTCTACGCCATGACTGACTCCCGCTTGGAAGCTCGCGACCTTGGAGATGTGAGATGGGAAATGAGCTTGGACGAGGGCGCAACTTGGCAGACGATCGACAACCCCGGCAAGATGCCTCAACGCCTGACCAAGGTGTTCGAGAAGGGTCGGTACCTCCTTCGGGCGGAAATGACAAACCGCAACAGCGGAGCCAAGTCTCTGACTCCAGAGATTGAAGTCATCGCCTTTTTGATTCCTCAGGCGCGCATCAAAGGCCCGGCCAACGTATTCATCAACGACACTGGTAATTTCACCCTGACAAACGTCGACGGCACTGCACTCGATACCACAAACCTTGTGATTGAGTGGTCTGAAGACCGGGGTAAAACCTGGGCAGCTGGCTCAGAAACCTACCAGTTGACCCGCGACAAATCTGTTCGGGTCTACCTGCAGGCTCGGCTGAAGTATGCCGACTCCCCTGATGACAAGCGGGTATACAAGAACTTGCGCGCTGGGGTGGCTTTCCGCCCGGTTAGGCCGCCACGAGTGCAGATCATCGGGCCGCGCCGTCCTGAAGTTGGTGCTGAGGCAACCTGGACCGCGAACATGATGATGCCGTATCCGAAAATGGATCTGACAATGGACGGCTTTTTCATTCTCCCAGACGGCACCGAGACAAACCTAAAGGAAGTGAAGTACACCCCGACAACCGAAGACTTCTTGGACGAAGGCCGCACCATCGGCTTCAAAGCCTGGATTAACGGATACGAGGACAAGGGCGGTATGGGCTTGACCGAGTACCGGCTCATCTTTTGGTCATACGATTGGCCAGAATGGCAGTTCGTGAACAAGATGACTGCTGGGTATGCGCCGGCCGAGCTGACCATGCAGGTTCGCTCTATGGGAACCTTCCGAGAGTTTGAAGGGCTGCAGATGGAGTGGGAAATACCGCCCTACGATGAAGTTGCCATTATCAAGGATGACTACGAGCCAACCCGAATCCTCAAGATAAACGAACCAGGTAATTTCCAGTTCGGCGTCCACATCACGGACAGTCGCGGGAACTACTCGTTTATTGAGCAGGAACTTGAGTTCTTGGAGCCCCTTCCCTGGTTGGTTCAGTTGAGCTGGAGTGGTGATAATGAGTTCAACCGTGCGCCGCTTGGTGTGTTGCTGCGGCCTTCAATCAGCGGTGGCCACCCCAAAGACAGGATTGAGACACGGACATACTCAATGAATGGTGATTCGTTGCCATCATCTGGCGACTACGGGAGAGCAACGCTCAACGCGGGTCTGCATACGGCGCGACTCGATATCACCACGAGCATGGGTTACTCGGCATTCGGCACGGTGGATATCGGCGTTGAGCAAAACCAGCCGCCGAGCTGCGCGATCAACGTCATTGAGGGAAGTTCATCGTGGCTCGCGAAAGCGACCTGTACCGACCAGGATGGACGAATCGACCGCCACCTGTGGTTTGTCGATGGTGTTCAACAGGGGCTTGGCTCAAGCTCGATCTCTGTACCGAAGTGGCGATACCCCAACGGGTTGCCGATCATCACAGTGGTCGGGGTCGACAACTCCGGGGCTGAATCACTGCCGGTAGCCAACCAGTAGAACCAGTTAGGGCCGCGAAAGCGGCCCTAGTTGTTAATCTGGATCGAAACCGCCCGAATTCCGAGACATATGCCCCAGTCCTCTGTGGAAAATATCCCAGGAGCGCAGGCCCTGCGTATTTTCCGGAGAGAGTTACAAATGCTCAAAGCCCAAGAGAAAAACCTGAAACTCATCGCGGCTGTTGCCCTGATGACCCTGGCCGGTGCCGCAGTGGCTGGTACTGGCGGCGATACCTTTGACTCGGTGTGGATCACCCTTACCGACTGGATGCAGGGCACCCTCGGCCGAATCCTGATCGGCCTGATGGTGCTGACTGGTATCGGTGCTGGCGTACTGCGCCAATCGCTGATGCCGTTCGTTACCGGCGTAGGCGGTGGCGTTGGCCTCTACGCTTCCCCCGATGTCATCGAGTCAATCATGACCGCCACGGTGCCGGCTGGCATTGCTGCGGTACAGGCTCTGCAGGCTATCCCTGTGGGCATGTAAGCCAACCACCTCAAAGGCCCCGCTATCTGGATGGAAACCGTCCAGATAAAGGGGCCTTTTTTTTGTCCTGCCTTTTACCCTGACGGCATCATTCATAGAGGCCGTCCCATGACCTTCAAACACACTCTGCTGTTCGCCGCTGTCCTCTGCAGTCATTTCATTTCCGCATCGCACGCCGCCGATCCTAAAGCGTCCCTGCAACAACCTACGATCTACGAAAACAAGGACGTAGTTATGTTGCCTGCATCGGCGATGCTGGCAATCAATAAGAACGGGAAGTTCGCGATCATCAGCGATACCGGCCGATTCATCATTCAAGGCACCGTCTATGACGTGTGGCAGCAGAAAGAGCTGACCACAATTGAGGATGCTCGATTTGCGGCCAACTATGTA
>Ga0209812_10001349_pt1 | contig 17291 bp, 14 predicted proteins | sample JI71714BDNA_FD_187502 | JGI IMG/M metagenome (GOLD analysis project Ga0209812, IMG submission 187502) | Wastewater effluent complex algal communities from Wisconsin, to seasonally profile nutrient transformation and Carbon sequestration -... | ecosystem: Engineered > WWTP > Effluent > Algae...
CCTGATGTATATTCATATGATGGTAGAAGATTGATGAGAGATGATTTGCGTAGAAATCCACTTAATGGTAAAAATTATATTCCTTTATCTGACCCATATCAGACTGTCATAAATGGAGTTAATCTTTCGGCAGCCAATGCACATGTTGGTATTGGGTCATCTCCAGAATATTGTACGATTACTGACTCAGTGACTGTACTAGGCCTTGCAGGTGCAAATGCCATTGTGGATTGGGTTTTTGTGGAAATTAGGTCATCCGCTGATGTAAAAAATGTAATCGCTACTAGATCAGGTTTGTTGCAAAGAGACGGTGATATAGTAGATGTAGATGGCGTTAGCGATCTGAATTTTCCTGACCTAACCGCTGATGAATTTTATGTAGCGTTCAGACATCGTAATCACTTGGGTGTAATGTCTCAATTGGTCACAGGAGCTTCTCTAATTGACTTTACAAATAAAGAAACTTTAGTGTACGATTTTGGCAATACCAATCCTATGTTTGACTACAGTGGTAAAGCATTGTGTGGAAAACACTTTGGTGTAAATGCTTTATGGGCAGGAGATTTTAATGCAGATTGTGTAGTGAAGTGTGATCGCCCTGCAAATGACTTAAATATTCTCATGAGTGAAAATTTAGCCTTTTCTGTGGAAGGAGGTACACAAGCAAAAGGATATCTTCAAGGTGATTTTGATATGAATGGTTATATATCATTCGAACATAAATACTCTGATATTGAATATCTTATGGGCCAAATTAAGTCTTTCGATTTGAATACAGCATCACTTGCTAATTTCAAATACATGGCAGAACAGATTCCTACTAGAGAGTAATTTTTCATTCTCTAAATCCATATTATAAACACTTTAGATAGTCTATAAAATCATATTTTGTAGACTATCTTTTTTTATTTTTAAACATACGCTTACTTAGATTATTTGAAAAGATCTCATTTGTCGAGAAATAAAGCTATTCGTCTTATTTTTTATGTTGATGCAACTTTATATATGACATTTGTGTCTTTAGACATCAACAATTATCTTCAACAAAACAATCATGCTTAGATCATCACTTTCTCTGTTAGTTATACTATGTGTTTGCGCCATTTCTATTGGTCAAAACCTAACCATGTCTGGAAAAATCGTAGATAACAAAAATGTAGGTATTCCTTTCGCAACCATCATTCTAAAATCTGCCAAAGATAGCTCCATGGTCAAAGCGGATATCACCACTGATAACGGTTCTTTTATTTTCGAGAGATTGGCATCAGGTCAGTATTTTGCAGAAGCTAGCTATATCGGCCTAACTACTTTTACGACCAATATGATCAATTTGGACAAGTCTACCATCTTGCCTGATATTGCATTACAAGAAGACGCTAAACAACTTGATGAAGTAGTTGTCACAGCAGCTAGAGCACTAGTGGAAGTGAAAGCTGATCGTACAGTCTTTAACGTACAAGGTACCATCAATTCTGCGGGAGAAAATGGATTGAATCTCTTGCGAAAAGCACCAGGTGTATTGGTTGACAATAACAATAACATTTCAGTTTTGGGTAGAGCAGGTGTTTTGGTCTATGTGGATGGCAAAAGAATTCCGCTTACGGGTGATGACCTGACCAATTATCTAGAGAATCTTTCTTCTGAACAAATAGACAAAATAGATATCATCACCAATCCTGGATCTAAATACGAGGCTCAAGGTAATGCCGGTATCATTGATATTAGACTTAAAAAAGATAAAAATCTTGGCGCAAATGGCTCAATTAGTGGTAGTTATGGTCATGGCAGATACGGACAAGGTAATGTAAATGGTAATGCCAATTATAGAAACAAAACCCTGAATACCTTCGGTGGTATTGGATACAATGGTGGTACCAGATGGAATAAAATGATTTTTGATACCTACCAAAATGACATATTCCTTGGTGAAACCAATAGGTCTACCAATGATTATAGTGGTGTAAATGGACGTTGGGGGACAGACTTCTTTATTGGTAAAAAACATACAGTCGGTTTTCTAGTAAGTGGTCAAACCAATACAGGAAGTAGCAAAAGTAACAATAAAACATACATAGCGCCAGAATCTAATATTACCCAAATAGATAGCGTACTCGCTGCACCTAATACATCTGATGCAAAACGTAACCAAGCGACATTCAATATAAATTATGCATTCGAATCAGGCAAAAACCGTCTTAATGTAGATGCGGATTATGGTACTTTTAGAAATGAGTCCGACAACTTCCAGCCAAATGTATACTATGATGCACAAGAACAAAACATCATCAGCCAAAACATCACTTCTTATAACACACCTGTTAAAATCGACATAGCAACAGCCAAAGCTGATTTTGAAACAGAAATTTATGGTGGAAGTCTAGGTGTTGGTACTAAATTTAGTAACGTCGCTACTGACAATACTTTTTTGTTTTACAATATTATCCAAGATACAGAAGTACAAAATGACAGACGTTCTAATCAGTTTAAATACAATGAGAATGTCCTAGCAGGTTATGTAAATTATGCAAGAAATATCAATGCTAAATGGAACGCTTCAGCAGGTTTTAGGGTTGAGAATACAGATGCCACAGGCGATTTGATAGCTTTCCTTCCTGAGTTAGAAGAAGCACCAGTAGATTTTAACTATACCAGTTATTTTCCTTCAGCAGGTCTTACTTACCAACACAGTCCAGAACATGTTTATTCTCTAAATTATGGTCGTCGTATCAATAGACCTGATTATAACGTATTGAATCCTTTTAGAGAACAATTGAGTGAACTGTCTTACGCAAAAGGCAATAAATTTCTTCAACCAGAAATCGTCAATAATATCGAATTTGGTTATACCTTGAAATATAGATTTTCATTTAAACTTGCATACAGTAACACGTCTAATCAAATCACAAGGTTGATAGGTCCGGATGAAGTGGATGAACGTGCAGGTTTTATCAGTTGGGACAATCTCGCAACACAACATTTGTATAGTTTTAATGCTTCACTTCCTTTTGATATAAATAAATGGTGGAATGCATATATGAATTTTGGTGTTTCCTACACAGACAATCAAGCAGATTATGGAGATGGCAAAGTGGTAGATGTTCAAGCAGGATCTTATAATATTTTTCAGCAACATACCTTCAGCCTTGGCAAAAAATGGAAAGGTGAAATTTCGGGATGGTATTCAGGTCCCGGTGTTTGGGGCGGCGTATTTTTGAGTGACGCAAGTTACAGTTTAAACCTAGGTATCCAACGAAAATTCCTAGACGACAAGATGAATGTGAGACTGAGTGCAAATGATATCACTTACCAATCAGGATGGAGTGGCGTTTCTTCTTTTAATGGTCAGATAGGCTACGGTGGTGGCAATTGGGATAGCCGAAGAGCATCTATCAGTATCAGCTACGATTTTGGTAATAGCAATGTAAAGTCTAGAAAACGAAGTACAAGTATCGAAGACGAAAGCAAAAGGGTAGGGGGTTAATCTCCCCAACCCAATTTAAACTTTCGACTTTAAACATTACACCTTAAACATTACACTTTAAACATTAAACAAACTTAACCTTCTCTGCAACGAAAATAAAATTCACTTGTTAGGCTTCCTATAATATCGAATTCAAAACAAATATAAATATATGATAGCTGAGTTGGTAAGATCATCATTAGGCAGGTTGAGAATTGTAGCTTTTCTAGAAGGATGTTCTTTTTTACTATTGGGATTCACCATGATTTTAAAATATAGATACGATATGCCTGGTCCAAATATGGTGGTAGGATCTGCACACGGGGCATTGTTTATCGCTTATGTACTACTTTTATTACAGGTAGGCATCCAAAGAGAATGGTCTTGGGGCAAGATGGTCTTAGGTTTTTTAGCATCCTTAATTCCATTTGGTACTTTTTATGCTGATGTGAAATTGTTTAGGGAATAGTATAATCGTTCCATCAATTTTTGATTATAATTATAAATAATAGTATTGAATAGTGGGACTCTAAATTGGGTTAACCAATGAAATGTACAAGTAGGAGAAGTTTGTTCCTTCTATGTGTAATACTTTTTTACATCCTAATAATCGGTTGTGATGGTGGAATTGATGGGTTTACTAATTTGGGATCAAGAATGTTTAGCAAGGATGTTTACGAATCAAAAAAAAGAGATGTTTTTATCGAAGAATACAATATTTCCAATAAAGATGTTCCATTTTGTGATGAAAAGATTCAATTATTTGAAGCATGGAAGGAGTACGATTGGTCGTATAAAAACATATTCAGACAGACACTAAAGTCTGATAGACAGTTGACATATTTAAGTTTTAAATCAATTAATGGAATCGATTTTGAAAGCTTACAAGAAAATAACTATCCTTACATTCATGGATTACATGGTAATGAAAAAGGAGGTGTTTTTTATATTAACTTTTATGATAATTGTGACTCAATAAATTTAGTTTTTTGTGACAAACAAAGAGTAATTATTACAAAAAAGAAATAAATCCAAATTTAGCATCCTTAATTCCATTTGGTACTTTTTATGCAGATGTGAAATTATTTAGGGAATAGACTTTCAAATTAAGGTAAGTGATGCCGGTATAATTTTAAGTTTTTTTTCGATTAGTTAATTCAAATAACATTTCAAGATGGCATAAATTGTTGAATGTATTAATTTCTACAATGGTATAACGTCTTTTTCTTTTGTCTTGATACAAAAGAAACAAAAAATCAAGGCTGTTTCATTTTCTTAACGTAAAAAGTTTGAAAAATAGCTAAACATAAAAAACTCGCCTTTGATTTTGTACGACGCACTAACCATTTTTAGAACTTCGTACATTTTAATCCGATCCTGGCTTTCGTTTTGGCTCATACAGTTTTCTGTTCTTAACGCTATTTTTCAAACTTTTGACTAAAAATGAAAAGGCCAATCTAACGTTAACTAAGGTATTTGAACTACAATTAACCCTATTTTAAAGCGCTTTAGTTCAATATTGTTGTTGTGAGTTTAAGTGACTGACAACCAAACAAATACTTATTCATTCTGAAAATCATCTACTCACATTCCCAAACCCAATCATCTAAAGGATATGACTTAGTTCTGTAGCTGTAGTGCCACCACTCTGTACGTATAGAGCCAAATCCATTTTCTTCCATGATAGACTTTAAGAGCTTACGGTTTTTATTTATCTCTGAGGAATGTCCCGTGAAATCTTGATGCGCTTCTTTACCGAAAAAATCATAAGGCGTCCCCATGTCTAGGTCCTTGCCATTTTTGTCCACAATGGTTAGGTCTACGGCTAGCCCTCGACTGTGCATCGACCCTTTTTCTGGTGGTGTTACATAACTAGGATTCGGCATGATGTCCCAAAGTCGCTGTTGGTAAGGTCTTGGACGGAAACAATCAAATACCTTGATGCCATAACCATATTTTTCTTTTAATACATTGTGGATTTCTACCAGTTTAGCTGCTGCTTCAGGTCTCAAATAACATTTGCCACAGTCATAAATCTTCTTTTTGGTAAAATTGTCTTTGGTAGCATATTTGATATCAATAGCAATGCCAGTTGCCTTGTCTATTTCTTGCCAATCACTAGGTATAGCTTTTGGTGTGGGTTCCTTTTCTTCTACATTATTAGCAGGGGCTACTTCTTGAACTTCTTCTTTTGTTTCTTCTTTTACAACATCTTTTTCCTTGGTTGGTATAGGTTTAGGTTCTTGTTTGCAATGAATGAAACAAATAGACATCAATAATAAAGTAGTAATGTGTTTGATCATTTTTGTATATATTTTATTTCTTTCAATTTTTTGTTAAACCATGCTATCTGGTTTGACATGTATTTTTCTCTTTCAAATAACTTCTTGAAAGCAGGCAAAAAAGTATTTCTTTTATATGGGAATGGTTTGTCTAAACGATAACCGTTTTTGTCCACTAACAACAATTGTTCTACACTATTACCTTGAATCATAAGCAAATAATCGCCCACAGGTCCTTTAATACTAGGGTCTATCTCATTATTTTCATTAAGAAAGACATCTCTTCTACCTGCATTGAATTGTTTAAATAGAGAATCAGGAACGAAAAACACTTGAGAAGAAGTGTAGTTGGTCTTAAAACCATCTATCAGTATATCGAAATATGCTTTGTTTTCTGTAATAGTAGTTTCTAATTGTTTCTCAAAAGAGGCTTTTGTCTTAGGATTGAGATTTGGTTTGGCGAGTGCTTGAGTCAGATAATTGATCTTTTTACCGAATACTGGTACACGAACCAAAAGCGCTGTCTCTGAAGACAAAACAGCTTTTTTCTCTATTTTTTCTTCTAGTTTGATACTCGGTAGTCTATCTGATGTATTATAAATTTCTATCCCTGCTTTGGTTTTTCTTTTTCCCCAATTTGAAATTGGAATGCCTACACCTATTAATCCAGCACCTGCTATCCCAAAGGTATACTTATCTTTTTTCTCAAAAAATACGTCATAAATATTGACAGCTATCAAAGCACCACCTGCGTAAGTCAATACCTTCCCAGCGAAATTTAATCTTCGACCTGCTTTGTATTTTTTTAGTGCGGGATCTACCTGAGCCAGATAAGTTTTGAATGCAGACTTGTCTGTCTCACTTCCATTGCGATAATAATCCGCCCCGAAATTGGTAAATTCGATTCTAAGCGAATCTTTCTGTCCCACAGATTCCAATGCGAAAAATAGAGATAGCCCTATGAAAATATATATGATCCTTGCCATGAAGTGCTATTTGGTATAAAACGGCAAAAATACAAGAATCCTTTTAGAACGGACTATTAAGCGTTTGAAATAAACCTATTATTGTTTCTTGAAGACATATTTTCATTTATTTTGCAACTATGGTATGATTTTGTAAGGCTTTATTCCCACCAAGTTAAGAATTAGTTAAAAAGCTTCTCGAGTATTCATTTTACACGGTCATACTTTTAAATTTGCATCCGATTTAGCACTATCGCTCCTTGGTATACTTGCACATATGGGGCTGACAAGAAAACAAAACGGCGCATTTTGCCTGTACTTTGGAGATAAAAGACGATATTTGCACGCTGATATCATAAAAATCTAAGGATTTTTAGTTAGATTGATTACTTAATTTACTTTTTGAATAATAACCATTTTTATGCAGACATCTATTGATATAGAAGCATTAAACCAGCAGATTTACATAGATAGTGCCTTTATGGAAGTACTCAATGCAGAGACTTCAAAGGTGATCGTAGGGCAAAAACATATGCTAGATAGACTGATACTCGGACTACTTGCACAGGGACATGTACTCTTAGAAGGTTTGCCTGGATTGGCCAAAACATTGTCTATCAAAACATTAGCTTCTGCTATAGACGCTGATTTTCATAGGATACAGTTCACGCCAGATTTATTGCCGTCAGATATCATAGGTACCATGATCTACAATCCTGGCAAAAATGAATTTACCGTAAGGAAAGGTCCTATTTTTGCCAATTTTATACTAGCAGATGAGATCAACAGAGCTCCTGCCAAGGTCCAAAGTGCACTCCTAGAAGCAATGCAAGAAAAACAAGTGACTATTGGTAAAGAAACCTTCAAACTCGAAGAGCCATTCCTAGTCCTAGCCACTCAAAATCCTATCGAACAAGAAGGAACCTATCCACTTCCAGAAGCGCAGGTAGATCGTTTTATGTTAAAAGTAAATATTGGCTATCCAAGTAGAGAAGAAGAAAAAGCAATCGTTCATAAAAATATCTTGGGTGAAGTGACCCAAAAGATCAATGCCGTTGTATCTCCAGCGACCATCCTAAAAGCACGAGAATCTGTGAGAAAGGTGTATATGGATGATAAAATAGCAGATTATATTCTCGATATCGTCTTTGCCACGAGAGAACCAGAAAAGTACAAACTGAACGATATCAAGCCATTATTGAGTTATGGTGGATCGCCTAGGGCAAGTATCAATCTAGCTTTGGCCGCAAAGGCACACGCATTTATGAACCGTAGAGGATATGTCATCCCTGATGATGTGCGCAATGTATGCAAAGACGTCATGAGACATCGTATCGGGTTGAGTTATGAAGCTGAAGCAGAAAATATCACCCAAGAAGACATCATCACACGTATCATTAATACCATTCCGGTTCCTTAACACAGTAGTAATAAAATCGTTTTTTGTATTGAAGTATATTCTGTACATATTGTTTTTTGAAATTGTATTTGCTTTTGGTGGTTTAGCCAAAGTGAATGGACAAGTTAATACCAAATCTCAAGTAGCCGCGATGTTTCCACCGAATACGAGAGACCTTTGGATTAATTATTTGAGCGGTACGATAGATGGACTTCATGTGGTGGATATGATTGTGGGTACAGACGGTCACAGTTGCAAAGGTTTGTATACGCTTAGAAATAGTGGTGTTACTTTTACCTTTGAAGGAGATGATAATGAACATCAATTGAAGTTGGTTGAACTGAATAATGATGGTCGTCTGACCGGTTTTTTATATGGTAGATACGATGGACAAAGTTTTGATGGATTGTGGATGAATGCAAAAAAGAACCTAACATTACCTTTTAAATTAAACTTCGTCAATGCATTTACCGATTATAAAGGTACAGTATCAGATCGATGCCAATGGTACCAATGTTTTAGCGGTAAGGTCGATAGCAAAAATGTCAGATTAGCCATAAATAGAGATAAAGAACTATACACTTGTCATGTCTGGCAAGATGATAGGAAAAATGTGGATATTCTCCCAGGTAGGAATGTAGGAGCCACAACATGCTTAGATTTGAATATATCCAAAACAGTGCTTTTAGATAAAGTCGCCATCATCGATACTTCTAATATTTCAAAAATAGAGATAAAATATAAAGATTCTAATGGAAATGAAACGTCTACATCTTTAAAAAGTGAACGTAGATTGGATTTTGAAACATACGAATACGCCGATTATTTAAGTAGGTTAGAATGTGTAAGACCTATTCTGAATCATAAAAAATTCGACCCATGGATCGAAGAAAAACTCATTGAATGGCTCGATGAAACGATTAATAAACTAAAGGCTACAAATCCCAAAAATATTGGTACTTACGAAAGATGGACACAATTATTTAGCGGATGGGTAGAAATTGATTTATATCTAGATGATGTCATAAGTGGTACCATTTACATGCAATCTTCTCAGCTATCTAAAACAGAAAAAATACCTTTTATTTACGATCTGAAAGGCAATAAGGAAATAGAAATTGAGTCACTTTTTAATGAAGGATTCGATAGTGAAGACTATTTCAAACACGCGCTTCCTGCTAAAAAGAAGGAAGTAAAATGGAAACCAGAAGTCAAGAATTGGGTAAATGAACAAAAGTTTAATTATGTAACACTCAAAGATACAGGCTTTAGTTTCAAAACAGATTTCAGTACCATTTATGGAGAGAAAGAGATTATTATTCCATACCAAGAACTAGCGGTTAATCTCAAAAATAGAAGTGTAATAAAAGAACTTTTTACGAAATGATGGATACAGCTGAACTTCTCAAAAAAGTACGTAAACTCGAGATTAAGACCAAAGGTCTGACAAAACAGATATTTTCAGGCGAATATCATTCTGCTTTCAAAGGTCGTGGAATGTCATTTAGCGAAGTGCGTGATTATCAGTATGGAGATGATGTGCGCAATATCGACTGGAATGTCACAGCTCGTACAGGAGGGCCACACGTCAAGATATTTGAAGAAGAAAGGGAACTCACTGTGATGTTGTTGATTGATGTTTCTGCATCATCGTTTTTTGGTGTTTCATCAAGGTTTAAGAGTGATATGATGACAGAACTGGCGGCTGTTATTTCTTTTTCGGCTATAACCAATAATGATAAAGTCGGAGCTATCATGTTTTCTGATCGCATAGAAAAATATCTTCCACCAAAAAAAGGTAAACAAAATATCTTACGTATCATCAGAGAACTGTTAAATCTGACACCAGAAAAAAGCGGTACAAATCTTTCCGAAGCTTTGATTTATCTTAATAATATTGAGAAAAAAAGAGCGATTGTATTTGTACTGTCCGACTTTATGGCAGAAGGTTACCAACAAGCATTGACCATCGCAGCCAAAAGACATGACATCATTGGTGTTCACATCTTTGATGAGAGAGAAAAAAGCCTTCCTGATGTAGGACTTCTTCACGTGGAAGATGTAGAGACTGGCCAAAAAAGATTGATTGATACAAGTGACGTAACCATTCGCACACAATATGCTTCCTTTTTTGAATCCAATAAAGAACGGTTCCAAAAGGATTTTGCTTTGGCCAAGTCTGACACCATTAGTATTTCCACAGAAGAAGATTATATAAAAGCAATGCAAGTTTTTTTCAAACGTAGATCTAAACGATGATGGGGAATAATAATAAAAAGATACATCTTTTATACAAGTTTGTATTGGCCTTGTTAATGTTAATCAATGCAAGCTTTTCTTTTGCACAAGTCGTACCATCCGTCAAAATTAGCCAAGATTCTACCCAGATAGGTGATGTGATCGATATACAAATTAAATTAATAGTGCCAGCTGACATCGTCATAAAAGGCATAGATTTCTCGCCTTACCTTTCCATTGAAAACAAGATTTATGCCTCAGACACCGTCTTTTTGGATAAATTTGCAGATGTGGATGTACTAGGTTTTGGAGATTGGAAACATTCAGATATAAGTCAGCCCATAGATGCTTCCAAGTTGAATATCACAAGTGAAAATGGCAAACAAGTCATCACTAATACGATAAAATTGGCCATATACAATATGGGTTCGTTTGAGATTCCTGCGCCACAAATTTTATCAGAAAAGGAAGTTGATGTCCTGCCTACGGAAAGTCCAACATTGGTAGTCTCACTTCCCAAAAGTGTATTAAACCAAGACAGTTTATCCATCAATCCTATAAAAGACATCATCCGAGAAGAAGCCAATTTATCAGATTATTTGATTTATTTATACATCCTTGGTGGTGTACTTTTAATGGCACTCGTAGGATATTATTTTTATAAAAATAGAAACAAACAGGTCGAAGTTGTTGAAGAAGAAACGCCTATCATTTTGCTTCCACATGAAAAAGCCCTAAATGCACTTGCAGATTTGGATAAAATGCAGCTATGGCAAAATGGCCAAGTGAAAGAATATCAGTCTCAACTTACAGGCATTATTCGACAATATCTAGAAGACAGATACCACATTGCAGCCCCAGAAATGACTACTGATGAAATCTCGAATGCGCTGCGCAATTTGGATTTTGATCAGCGTCACACAGGAACACTGAGAGACGTATTGCAGATAGCTGACTTGGTAAAATTTGCCAAAGCTATTCCTGAACAAGATGTGCATAGCAGATTCATGACTATGGCTGTAGATTTTGTAGAAAAAACCAAAATGGTTACGACATGATAGATTATATTTCGAATCTTCATTTTGCTTCACCTTGGTGGTTTTTGGGTTTGCTGATCATTCCTTTATTGGTCTATTGGCAATATTTCCAGAAAAAAATGGTTGATCCAACCTTAAAGATGTCAAATCTGAAAGGAATAAGTGTGACCAAAAGTTGGAAAGAAAAAGTATATCCTTATCTACCTACTTTAAAAATAGCTTCCTTGGCCTTTTTTATCATTGCGCTTGCTAGACCACAATTGAGTCTGAAAGAAGAAAAGGTCAAAGCAGAAGGGATAGATATCATGATGGTTATGGACTTATCTAGTAGTATGTTGTCCAAAGATTTTGACCCTGATCGTCTAGAAGTGAGCAAACTAGTAGCTAAAGAATTTGTCGAAAAAAGGGTGCATGATAGGATCGGTTTAGTTGTTTTTTCTGGTGAAAGTTTTACACAATGTCCATTGACGACAGACCACAATATTTTGCTTGATTTTTTAGGAAGTCTGGAAGTTGGTATGTTGCAAGATGGTACTGCCATCGGTATGGGATTAGCCACTGCTGTGAATAGACTCAAAGATAGTGACGCAAAGTCCAAGATTATTATATTACTCACGGACGGTGTCAATAATGCTGGTTACATCAATCCGAATACAGCCGCCGAGATTGCTAGAGAATACGATGTCAAGGTATATACCATAGCTGTGGGTACGATGGGACAAGCCTTATCTCCTGTCAATAGGCGAAGCGACGGACAATATATGTATGCGATGGCGAAGGTGGAAATAGATGTGGCATTGCTAGAGTCGATAGCAAAAATGACAGAAGGCAAATATTTTAGAGCAGTGGATAGAGCTAGTTTAGAGAATATTTATGCAGAGATAGATAGACTAGAAAAAACTGAAATCGAAGTCAATGTATTCAAAAGATATAAAGACGAATTCAGGATGTTTTTGATCATTGGTTTGTTTTTATTTTTGATGTGGTGGGTCTTGTCACAGACTATTTTCAGAACGTTTAGTTAAATGACAATGTATGTTTAGATTCGAAAATACGACCGCTTTTTATTTACTCGCCGCCATTCCGATATTGGTGATGTTATATCTATGGTCAGTCAAAAGATTGAGCCAAAGGAAACAGAAATTCGGTCAGATTAACTTGATAGACAGGTTATTAGGCGATTCGAATACTAAAAGAAACAGACAAAGTGTCATTTTATATTTAGTAGCATATGTTTTATTAGTTTTTGCATTAGCCAATCCACAATGGGGATTTAAAAAGGAAAAAGTCAAAGTAGAGAATTGCGATATTTTTATCGCATTGGACATATCTTCTAGTATGAATGCTACAGATATTAGTCCCACGAGATTGGAGAAAGCAAAAAGGTTTGTAGAGTCACTCATCGAATCTCGGAAGGGAGATCAATTAGGCCTAATTTTGTTTGCTGGCAATGCCTATTTGCAGATGCCATTGACATCAGATTATGCAGCTGCAACCCTATTTGTAAAATCTGCAAATACCGACATGGCGGGTACGCAAGGTACAGCAATTGGCGATGCGGTGGATCTTGCAAGACGAAGCATTACGGATACCGAAAAAGCACAGCGCGCACTTATCATCATTACAGATGGAGAAGACCACGATGAAGGCGCTTTGAGCAAAGTGGCTAGTGCTGTAGATGACGGTTGGAATGTGTTTACAGTAGGTGTCGGTACTGAAGAAGGTGGATTTGTACCTGTGATAAGTGAAGGTAGGGAAGAATTTAAAACAGATGAAGAAGGTAATCCTGTCACAACTCGTATAAATGTCAGCCTGTTAAAAGAAATTGCGGATGCTGGAAATGGAACATCTTATTTATTGGAAAATAATAATGATATCATCAATGACTTGAATACACAATTAGAAAAACTTCAAAAAAGAGCCGTCGAAGTAAAATCATTTTCAGAATATAGAAGTTATTACCAATACTTTTTAGGGTTAGCGTTGTTTATTTTATTGTTGGATTTTGTTGTAAAATCAAATGTCAGATGGATAAGATAGTATTGATTTTTTTATTGTTGATTATTCACGGAAACGTCTTTTCTCAGACTTCTCATAAGAATCTCCGTGACGGTGATATGTTGTATGAATTTGGAAAATATCAGGAAGCTGAACTCGAATATAGAAAGGCAGATACAGAAAAACAAAGTGTAAAATCTTCCTATAACCTAGGAAATACACTTGTCAATCAAGAGCGATACGACGAAGCCATAAAATCATATGAAAGTGCTGCCGCCAAAGCCACATCTGACGATGAAAAGTCAAAAATTTATCACAATCAAGGCAATGCTTTATTTAAAAAAGAAAAGTATAAAGAAAGTATGGATGCTTTCAAAAAATCACTAAAATATAAACCATCTGACCAAGCTACTAAAGAAAATCTAGCAATGGCTCAGAATGAATATAAAAAGCAAATACAGCAACAGCAGAAAGAGCAACAGAAGAATAAGGATAAAAATCAAAATCAAGACAAAAAGGAAGATCAGCAAGATAAAGATAACCAACAAAAAAACGATAATAAACAAGATCAGAACCAAGATCAAAAAAATGAAAACCAAAATCAAGATCAGCAAAATCAAGATCAACAAGACCAACAAAAAGGGCAAGATCAAGCGGATAATGATGGTAAAAAAATGACCAAAGAAGACGCTCAAAAATTGCTAGAAGTCATGGATAATGAAGAGAAAAAAGTCCAGCAAAAACTGAGACGAATGGATGGCAAAGCCAAGAAACCAGTTAAAGACTGGTAATTTTTTAAGGTTTTTTAACACTTGATCTTAAACGATCCTTAAAATTGAAATGTTATTGAAAATAAAATGAACTCAATTTTTAATTACTGAAAAATCATGTTGAAATGGGCATAATTAAAATGAAATTTGCGACCATGTTTTTTGTATGTGTAGCATCATTTGTATTTGGACAGCAAGGTAGTCTTAGTGTAAAAGTAAACAAGGATTCCATAGCAAAGGACGAAGTAGTGACAGTAGAGTTTTTGCTTGACAATCTCACAGGTAGTTTTCAAGCACCAGATTTCAGAGGGTTTCAAGTGGTATCTGGACCAAATACATCTTCTAGTTTTAGAATGATGAATGGAGAAGTTTCTCAAAAAAAATCATACAGTTACGCGCTAGTACCAATGGATGAAGGCAATTTATTGATTGGACCCGCTACTGTGGATAACGAAGGAGAAATAATCAGCACTGAAGATATAGAAATATTTGTGCATAGCAGTTATAGGTCGAGTAAGTCTAGTCAAAAAGATAGAACATTTATCTATGGTGTAGAAAATGACATTGAGCCTAAATCTCAAAAGAAAAAAAGACCTTTAAAAAAGATATAATTTTTTGCCAAATACCCAATTAATAATATAGTAGGTATTCTTTTTTTAGTTTTGCAGTTCTTGATTTTAAAATAAGTTGGAGTATGATAGTGAAATTTCGAGACATTACGATATCATGGTTACCTAAAGTTGGGGTAATTGTAGCGTTTGTTTTATTTCTATCATCTTTTGTGTCTGCTCAGAATGTCAAGTTTTATATAAACACAGATAGAGACAAAGTAGCCGTAGGGGAGACATTTATGTTGGAAGCTGTCTTAGAAAATGGAGATGCAAGATCTATACAGATGCCTGATGTATCGCCATTTAGAATTGTTCAAGGTCCATCTACTTCTACATCCATTACTATTGTAAATGGTAAACGATCTGCCACTATGAGTTATCAATATATGCTATTAGCAGAAACCAAAGGGAAATTCACACTTGGTCCTGCTACTGTAAAGACTGGAAACAAAGAACTTAAATCCAATACCATAACCATAAATGTAGTAGATGCAGATAGGAGTCAATCCATAAGTGGACTAGACGATAGCAAGCAGACTTTAGTCAGGCTGGAAGTTACTGAAGAGAAAGCATACATAGGTCAACAGTTAGTAGTGAGTTATGTTTTATACACAAGACAAAACTTAGAATCATATAACTTTTTAAATGAACCAAAATATGAAGGCTTTTTTGCTGTGCCACTCAACGATTTCAGAGAGCAAGCACAACGTAAGACTATAAACGGCAAAGAATACCACAGACAAGTACTTAGGAAAGTATTGCTTTTTCCACAAAAAGTGGGTAAGTATAGTTTTGGCCCTGTAAATGTTTCTTTAGATGTACCAGTGGATAATGGAAGATCTTCTTTCTTTTTCAGAGATGTAAAGAAGGAGCAGACGCAAACCAACGTACTAAAAATAAATGTTGAGTCTCTTCCTGACAATGGCCCTGAGAGCTTTTCTGGTGGCGTAGGTGAATTTACCATGCAGACGTTTATGAGCAAAAATACAGCTACAACGGATGAATCACTAGTACTTACAATGACGATAGAAGGTGATGGGGATGCAAAAATAGTACAAGCTCCTAAACTTAAAAAATACGATGGAATAGAATCTTACGAACCATCTATCATAAAAGATGAAACATATACTAAAGGTGATAGATTAAGAGTCGTCAAAACATTTGAATATATCCTAGTACCTACCAAAGATACGACCTATTCCTTTACACCAGAGTTTAGTTATTATTCTCCTACCTCAGGTAAATATGAAACCATTGCGTCCGGCCCTCATCAAGTAACCATAGTCAAAGGTAGTGGCAAAGTCATTAATCCTGCAGCAAATGATGCTGATCTTAGTGCATTATCTCCTATGGAAACAGATCTAAACCTAGTGAAAATAGGAAGTCCATTTTTTGGATCTGGACTGTATTTTAGTTTGTTTGGCATTATTATCTTAGCTACAGGATTCGGTATTTATTATAAGAAAAAGAAAATTGAAAAGCTAGACCAGTTGCATTTGGCATCACAGAGTTCAATAAATATAGCTAAAATAAACTTAGAAAAGGCAGCTTCATATAAGATTGAAAATAATAAATCCGCTTTTTTTGAAGAGATTTCTCATGCTACGACAGGTTATATTCAGAAGAAGTATAATATTCCTAATATGGAACTTGGTCTGAGTGCTGCCAAAGAGCACCTCAGAAAACATGGTGTCCATGCAAACCTTATTGATCAGTATGCATCCATACAGCAAAGGTGTGAGATGGCTAGATTTGCAGGTCAGTATGGTGACATGGATGGTTTATATGAACAAGCCTCAGTGCTCATAACAGAAATTGAGAATTTAGGATAGCCTTATTTTAACCGATTATTCAGCAGCAGCAATTGTTAAGATTGAAATTTTCTTGACACCAGCCTTCAATAGCAATAGACAACATGCTTCTAATGTAGCCCCTGTAGTTACGACATCATCTACTACTAATATATGTTTACCAACTAATTCTTCAGGCTTATTTATCTGAAAAGTAGTAGAAACATTTTTTACTCGATCAGTTCTTGCCATTCCTGTTTGAGAAGCAGTTTCTGTATATTTGATAAGATGGCTTTCTGTCATTTTGATTCCTGATGAATTACTGACTCCTTGACCGAAAATACCGCTTTGGTTGTATCCTCTAAGCAATTTCTTTTGATAGTGGATCGGAACGGGAATGATAAGATCTGGTTTTTCAAATAGTGACGATTCTGCAAGTTTTTGTCCTGCAATTTCACCTAATATTTGTCCAGTTTCCTTTTTTCCTTTGTATTTGAGTCCATGTAGCATGTTTTTGACATTGCTTTGATTTCTAAATGATAAGAGTGCAGCACCGTGTGTTAATGGAATACGACCTTTAAAATGTTTAGTAACAGTGTTCTCACCTATCTTGAAGTGATCTGTGTAGGGCATATTATGGATGCAGTTTATGCAAAAGTAGCTGTTCCTAGTTTTTGATATTTTGTGACATGCTATACATAAATCTGGGAAAATAGTATAAAACATGTCATTAATGAGCTC
>Ga0209812_10001352_pt1 | contig 17270 bp, 12 predicted proteins | sample JI71714BDNA_FD_187502 | JGI IMG/M metagenome (GOLD analysis project Ga0209812, IMG submission 187502) | Wastewater effluent complex algal communities from Wisconsin, to seasonally profile nutrient transformation and Carbon sequestration -... | ecosystem: Engineered > WWTP > Effluent > Algae...
AGCAATGTCAAACTTTATCTGATTTTAAAAATTCAAAAATTAAACAGATTTCAGTTTCAGAAAAACTTTTAATACAAAAGCTACAATTTTTAATAAATCAATTAGAATCTTTTTAAAGTTCTAATTGATTTTATTTTTTATTATTATACAATAGATTCATACATTGTACGTGTCCATTCATTTAAAATGAAATTAAACTAAAATAGACATTCATACTTTTAAAATGTGAACAAATTAAAATATTTTAAAAGTATGAATGTCTATTTTATCGAAGCCCTTATGATGGAACGGTAGACATATCGACTTCAAAAGTCGACGCTTTTAGGCGTGTCGGTTCAAATCCGACTGAGGGCAAATTATTCGAAATCTTATGATTCATACACATACCTTTAAAGAACGATAGTTGCTTAAGATTGTACATTGTATTTTGTTACCAACTCGATTTGATAACACCAGGTAATAATCCTTGATGTGCCATTTCACGTAACACATGTCTTGATAAACCAAAATCTCGATAATAACCTCGAGAACGTCCCGTTACAAGACATCGATTATGAAGTCTCACAGATGCACTATTTCTAGGAAGTTGTTGTAAAACTCTGTGAAATTGCAATTTCTGTTTTAAAAAAGGAGTTCGTTGGATTTCTCTTTTTAAGAAAGTACGTTTTTTTTCATATTTCAAAACTAAACGTTGACGCTTGAATTCTCGTTGAATTAAACTTATTTTAGCCATTATTTTCTTTTCAATAAATCTATTTGTTTCAATTTTTCAACAAATTCTGTAAAGTTAAGATTGTGTTTAATGGAGCTCAGCGGAATGCCAAATGATTTTATAAGGAGAAGGCGTAGCCGCCTGAAGATAGGATTCATACATTTAAATTTACATGCTTTTATTATCAATCTTAAGGTAATCATATTTTAAGATTGTCAATTGTATGTGTGCTCGAGATTCTATTTTGGTTTACAATTTCATAAAGTATGACACGTAACTTTAAAAGGAAGCAACTATTTATTGTTCTCCTTTTAAAGTTACGTGTGTAAATTGAAAGGATTCATATTCATATTCATATTCATATTCATATTCATATTCATATTCATATTCATATTCATATTCATATTCATATTCATATTCATATTCATATTCATATTCATATTCATATTCATATTCATATGAAGGTAATCTTGATTTTACAAGGGAATCATATACATATATGAAGATTGTGCTTTGATTAATCAAAGTAATTATACCATAAAGATTCATACCTTATAAAATCTTTAAAATTTTGAATTTGTGTTGTGAATTTGTGAATGCCGCAGCAAGAATTATATTATAGTGGTGCGATGCTGTGAACGAATACAAAGCAATAAAATTTTGAAGAATATAAAAAAAAAGAAAGAATAAGACTACTTAAACAAATGTTTGATTTTGTTTTTGATATTGTTTTATAATAATCCCCATGTGTGCCAATAAAAATCATTCCAACACGTACATTGTATGTGTCTTTTCGGAACAATGTAAATTCTACTGTGTTGAAAATCATGTAGAAATAAAGATCATAATGGAGAGTTTGATCCTGGCTCAGAATGAAACCTGGCGGTGTGCCTAACACATGCAAGTCAAACGACAAATTTTTTTGTAGTGGCGGACGGGTGAGTAACACGTAAGAACCTACCTTTAGGAGGGGGATACCATCTGGGAAACTGGTGCTAATACCCCATATGCTGAGAAGTGAAAAGGTATTTAACCGCCTAGAGAGGGGCTTGCGGCTGATTAGCTAGTTGGTAGGGTAATGGCCTCCCAAGGCGACGATCAGTAGCTGGTTTGAGAGGATGATCAGCCACACTGGGACTGAGACACGGCCCAGACTCCTACGGGAGGCAGCAGTGAGGAATTTTCCGCAATGGGCGAAAGCCTGACGGAGCAATACCGCGTGGAGGAAAAAGAAGATCTGTGGATTGTAAACTCCTTTTCTCAGAGAAGAATACTGACGGTATCTGAGGAATAAGCACCGGCTAACTATGTGCCAGCAGCCGCGGTAATACATGGGGTGCAAGGTTTATTCGGAATGATTGGGCGTAAAGCGTTCGTAGGTGGTTTCACGAAGTCCACTGTCAAAGATCAGGGCTTAACCTTGGGCAGGCAGTGGAAACTCGGAAACTTGAGTCAGGTGGGGGCTGAAGGAATCAACAGCGTAACAGTGAAATGTGTAGATATTGTTGAGAACACCGATGGAGAAATCATTCAGCTGGGCCATGACTGACACTGAGGGACGACAGCTAGGGGAGCAAAAAGGATTAGATACCCTTGTAGTCCTAGCCGTAAACGATGGAGACTAAGTGCTGTCAAAAAACAGTGCTGTAGCTAACGCGTTAAGTCTCCCGCCTGGGGAGTATGCTGGCAACAGTGAAACTCAAAGGAATTGACGGGGGCCAGCACAAGAGGTGGATTATGTGGTTTAATTTGATGCTACGCGGAGAACCTTACCAGGGATTGAACTGCCAAGAAAGATCCAGAGATGGGTCTGTGCCCGCAAGGGAACTTGGACAGAGGTGGTGCACGGCTGTCGTCAGCTCGTGATGCGAATTGTCAGGTTAAGTCCTTGAACGAGCGTAACCCTTGTTTTCAGTTGCCCGAAAGGGAACTCTGGAAAAACTGCCGATGTAAATCGGAGGAAGGAGAGGATGACGTCAAGTCAGCATGCCCCTTATATCCTGGGCTACACACGTAATACAATGGTCGAGACAGCGAGACGCTACCCCGTAAGGGCACGCTAATCTCTCAAACTCGGCCTCAATTCGAATTGTGTTCTGCAACTCGAACACATGAAGCCGGAATCTCTAGTAATCGCCAATCAGCTATGTGGCGGTGAATACGTTCCCTGGCCTTGTACACACCGCCCGTCAAATGGAGGGAGTGAGCTTCGCTCGAAGCCGTTCAGACTAACCCACAAGGATGTCAACGTCTACAGCGCGGCTTGTGACTTCTATTAAGTCGTAACAAGGTATCCGTACTGGAAGGTGCGGATGGAAAACCTCCTTCAATAGAAAATTGGAAGGCGGCTTACGCTTTCCAATTCGAGAACAATCTTAAAGTATATTCATACCAATCTCAAGGTATGAAGGCTACACCTTACCCTTATAAGGGTAAGGTGTAGCCTTCATACCTTGAGATTGGTACATGTACGTACGTTTAAAAATGAAGCAATGAAATCCTTATAATTATAAAGCAGTGTATGAATCCTTATAATTATAAAGACAGAATTTGAGACTAGTAGCTCAGTTGGTTAGAGCACACCGCTGATAACGGTGAGGTCGCTGGTTCAAATCCAGTCTAGTCTACCCTCTAGAAAGATCAAAACGATTGACTAGAATGAAGGTACACAAGTTCAAATGTTGTTTGTTGTCTGTTGTCTAAGATTCAGATGAGACACATTCCTTATAAAGTTATAAGCTTGCGCTCTTTGGACTTTGAAAAGAATGAGTGCTGCTTATTCTTTTTTTAGGAGCGCAGCGGAATTCCAAATTCAATGGTATGTGTACCACTGTATATAGGGGGGTTAGCTCAGTTGGTAGAGCGTTGCTTTTGCACGGCAAATGTCATGGGTTCGAATCCCATATTCTCCAACTTTTGCCATTCGTTCTCATTGTATTTGTGATTTGTATGAATGTATTATGATTGTGGGTTAATGATGAAAAATTGGAGCTTCTCTCCGAAACGTAACAAAACATGATAAAGGTATGAATTTATCGATATCCAAAAATCCAATGAACTAAAGCGGACGGCGGAGACCTAGGCACTCAGGGCCGAAGAAGGGCGTAGTAACCGACGAAACGCTCCGGGGAGCTGGAAACGAGCTTTGATCCGGAGATTCCCGAATAGGGCAACCTTATAGACTTCTTTTTTCAATTCATATAAAAGAAGAGGGAACCCGGTGAACTGAAACATCTCAGTAGCCGGAGGAAAAGAAAGCAAACGCGATTCCCTTAGTAGCGGCGAGCGAAACGGGAACAGCCTAAACCAATTAGTTGGTACTCGATAGAGTCCTAAAATTGGTGTCGTGGGAGGACGAACACATCCATACCTACGTACATTATATTGTATGAATAGATGGATGTGCTTTAATGTATATATTAAGACGAAGCAGCTGAATCCTGCACCATAGATGGTGAAAGTCCAGTAGCCTTAAAACACATATACATACACTAAGATTGTAATCAATGTCTAATCCCGAGTAGCATGGGACACGTGGAATCCCGTGTGAATCAGCGAGGACCACCTCGTAAGGCTAAATACTCTTGAGTGACCGATAGCGTAAAGTACCGTGAGGGAATGGGTAACAGAACCCCTGCAGGGGAGTGAAAAAGAACATGAAACCGTCCGCTGACAAGCAGTGGGAGGAAAACAATTTCTGACCGCGTGCCTGTTGAAGAATGAGCCGGCGACTTATAGGAAGTGGCGTGGTTAAGGAATGACATCCGGAGCCAGAGCGAAAGCGAGTCTGAATAGGGCGTTTGTCACTTCTTATGGACCCGAACCCAGGTGATCTAACCGTGACCAGGATGAAGCTTGGGTAAAACCAAGTGGAAGGCCGGACCGACCGATGTTGAAAAATCGGCGGATGAGTTGCGGTTAGTAGGAGAAATTCCAATCGAACTTGGAGCTAGCTGGATCTCCCCGAAATGTGTTGAGGCACAGCGGTAACGATGGGCTGCCTTTGGGTAAAGCGACTGTTTTGGTGCGGGCTGCGAAAGCGGTACCAAGTCATGGCAAACTCAGAATCAAAGGTAAGGCTTTCCGTGAACCAGTGAGAATGTCGGAGATAAGTTTGACATTCAAGAGGGAAACAGCCCAGATCACCAGCTAAGGCCCCTGAATGGCCGCTAAGTGGAAAAGGATGTGGGGATGCTCAAACAACCAGGAGGTTTGCTTAGAAGCAGCAACCCTTGAAAGAGTGCGTAACAGCTCACTGGTACAAGCGTTCTTGCGCCGATAATGACCGGGACTAAGCGGCCTGCCGAAGCTGTGAGATAGAGTTAATCTATCGGTAGGGGAGCGTTCCGTTATCGGGTGAAGCCATGACGGAAGTCATTGTGGACGAAACGGAAGTGAGAATGTCGGCTTGAGTAACGAAAACATTGGTGAGAATCCAATGCCCCGAAAACCTAAGGGTTCCTTCACTAGGCTCGTCCATGAAGGGTTAGTCAGGTCCTAAGATTAGGCCGAAGGGCGTCGTCGATGGAAATCAGGTTAATATTCCTGAACTGATTGAAGTTTAAGGATCCCGAGGGACGAAGAAGGCTAAGCTGGAACTGTTAATGGATTGCAGTGGAAACGTCCAAGGTTATGAGAAATAGAATGAAAACTATTTTGAGCTGAGGCGTGATCCCGTTAGGAATCGAATCTTTGATTGGATTCCTCGCCAGCGATGTCACACTTCCAAGAAAAGCTCGTTCGATTCATACTTCAACACCTGTACCAGAAACCGACACAGGTAGGTGGGTAGAGAATACCTAGGGGCGCGAGAGAACTCTCTCTAAGGAACTCGGCAAACTGGCCCCGTAACTTCGGAAGAAGGGGTGCCCCTGCGAAGGGGTCGCAGTGACCAGGCTCTGGCGGCTGTTTACCAAAAACACAGGTATCCGCAAAGTCGTAAGACAATATATGGGTGCCGACACCTGCCCAGTGCCGGAAGGTGAAGGAAGTTGGTTAGGGGTTTCCTGAAGCTAACGACCGAAGCCCCGGTGAACGGCGGTTGTAACTATGACAATCCTAAGGTAGCGAAATTCCTTGCCAGGTAAGTTCTGGCCTGCACGAAAGGTGTAACGATCTGAGCGCTGTCTCGGAGAGAGACTCGGTGAAATAGACTTGTCCGTGAAGATGCGGACTACCTACACCAGGACAGAAAGACCCTATGAAGCTTGACTGTATCCTGGAATGGGGTTCGGGCTCTTCTTGCGCAGCCTAGGTGGGAGGCGATGAGGGCTTCCTTTCGGGGAAGTCGTAGCCATCATTGAGAGACCACTCTGGGAGAGCTAGAATCCTAATGGCGATCCTTGAATCAGGACGCTTGAAAGTTTCAGGTGGGCAGTTTTTCTGGGGCGGAAATCTCCCAAAAGGTAACGGAGATGTGCAAAGGTTCCCTCAGTCTGGACGGAAATCAGACAATGAGTGCAAAGGCATAAGGGAGCTTGACTGCAAGACCTACAAGTCGAGCAGGCTGGAAACAGGGCCTTAGTGATCCGACGGTTCCGCGTGGAAGGGCCGTCGCTCAACGGATAAAAGTTACTCTAGGGATGAGTTATGTTGTCCCGCTTCGTGGTAACACGAAGGCAACAAACTGGGTGAATTGCAAGGACAGCTAAGGCTAGGAGGGTGAGACACACCAACGGCGGAGAACATTAAAAATGGAGGACGCAGTAATCTTAAGCTATGCTAACTTGCAGCGAAGCTCGTAGAAAACACATGTGATTTGTTTAAAATCACAAAAGTAAACGAGAACGTTCAACGACTAGAGAGTGCGGATGTGTTTACCAATAATCTCTCCACGAGTGCCCGGCAACTTTTTTACTATTTTTCAAATACAAACAAATGACTTATACGTAAAAGCGAAAGTTGATGACATAGTCTGACCTCAAGGGAAACTTTGAGAAACAAAAGATAAAGAGCTTTTGTGATAACATAGTGAACAGGCTGATCTTCCCCAAGAGTTCACATCGACGGGAAGGTTTGGCACCTCGATGTCGGCTCATCGCAGCTCAGGGCGGTAGTACGTCCTAAGAGTAAGACTGTTCGTCTTTTAAAGCGGTACGTGAGCTGGGTTCAGAACGTAGACTTACTGCGTTCGTTTGTAGTAATACAAACGGTAGTATTGGCTTATATCGGTGAAGCCTTCCTATAGCTCGAACTGGCTATTGATGGTAATGCCGAGGGAAGACTTGTTAATTTCGGTTCATAAACAATTGGCGACGGTTTGGACGCTAAGTATCCATTCCATTATACTAAAGACTTATGAAAACATTATCTGTAGAACAAGCTAGCTATTTCGCTGGGTTTATTGATGCTGATGGTAGCATCATAGCTCAAATTGTTCGAAGAAAGGATTATGTTTTCAAATTTCAGATAAGAGTTTCTGTCACATGCATTCAAAAAATGAGTCAAATTCATCACTTGAAAGAATTCCAAAATGAAATAGGAAAAGGCACGGTCCGAGATCGTGGTGATGGTATTGGTGAATACGCGGTTGTAGGTCACAAAAACGTATCTGCTTTTCTTAAACAGATTACGCCTTATCTTCGAAACAAGAAAAAGCAAGCCAATTTAGTTCTTCGCATTTGTGAACAATTAGACCTAACAAAAACGGATCCCAAAAGGTTTCTTGAGCTTTGTGACTTAGTAGACCGTGTTAGTGAATTAAATTATTCAAGCGGTCGCATAAATACTGCACAACAAGTCAGAGAGGTTTTTATTGATTTAGGTTTAATCGAGAAATAAATTCGTCCCCGTAGAGACTTCGAAATGAAAAGCGCAGGCCATTATCATTTCGAGATATTCTTTTTGGTCAAAAGGAATATAATACGCCAACTCCTACTTTGGTAGGATGAAGACATAGTCCATGCCCTTATGAAAGTTTGGGATCACATGCGTAAGACAGTTCGGTCCATATCCGGTGTAGGCGCTAGAGTATTGAGAGGATCCTTCTATAGTACGAGAGGACCTATGAAGGACGCACCTATGGTATACCAGTTCTCGGTCCCCCGGGAAACGCTGGGTAGCTACGTGCGGAGTGGATAACTGCTGATAGCGTCTAAGTAGGAAGCCCACCTCAAGATGAGTACTCTTCCGAGTAGATAGTTTATCGAAAGGTATGAGGTCACGGCTAGACAAGCCGATAATAGGTGTTAGGTGAAAGACCAGTAATGGTTTCAGCCGAGACATACTAACGACCCAATCATTTGGATTTGGATTTGCTTTTTTAAAAGCTTATTAATTAGTGACTGTTTCACCGAAGCTAAGCTTCGCTGCAACTCTGGTGCTCAACGCTCGGTTGGAACCACACCAACCCATCCCGAACTTGGTGGTGAAATAACCGAGGGGAAAAAAGGCCCTGCAAGGGATACTTTGTGGAACCTTTTTCCTAGCGCCAGGGTGAACCGTATTCCCACGTACAATGTAATCATACTTTAAGACAATCTCAAATAGTACTATTTGAGATTGTCTTAAAGTATGATTACCGATCTTAAGGAAAGGACGCAGTCGTCTTCCTTCGTACATTTAACTATTTTAAAATATGAATACGCCTTCTCATTGAGAACGATAGTTGCTTCCTTTTAAAGGTATGTATTCTGTGTACTGGTTTTTTGAAAATAGATACAATGGTATATGTACCAAATCTCTTTATGGAATTGGAAAGAATTGGGTTGATTCCTCGATCGATGATTCGAATTATGGATCGGTTTTATCAACAATTATCAGGCAGCACCGGTGATCCATTGGTGAAACAATTTCGTTTTTCAAAATATTTATTATTAACTACTTTAAAATCCCTATGGATTTTAATATTAGTTCCACTTTTTATCAATTTTCTAAGTAAAAATTACTTATTTCGACCTTTGACAGAATATTTTTGGAATCAAAAACAAGCAGAAATTTTTCTAAATTTCGAGTTACAAGAGCGAGCTTTTGAAGAAATTCGTGATTTTGAAGAAAAAATGTATTTTGAATCTTTAGTTCAACCTTTAGCTTTGGGCGAAGAGAATCAAAGTAGTGAAGTTCATAGTGTCGTGTCGGGGTATGCGTCGCTTCCTCAAGAGAGTTCTTTAATAGCAGAGCAGAATTTCGAACAAAAAATGACTGAATTAGCCAAACACTATAATCAACAAAGTATTGAAGCTATTACTAATTTGTTAGCAGATTTAATGGGCTTAGCAACTCTTGGTTTTTTATTTGTTAATATGAAAATGTCGATTGTTAATACGACAGCTTTCCTATTTGAATCCTTCTTTAGTTTAAATGATAGTAAAAAATCGTTTTTAATGCTTTTGTTTACAGATTTACTTGTAGGTTTCCATTCTCCACGCGGATGGGAAGTAATTTTTCAATTCATATTTGCTCATTTTGGCTTACCTGAAAATGAAAATGTTATTTTTTTATTGGTAGGTACTTTTCCAGTATTATTAGATGTATTGTTTAAATATTGGATTTTCCGCCATTTAAATAGACATTCTCCGGCGACAGTTGCTACTTATCAATCTATGGTAGAATAGTATAGTAACGGATTTAGCTTCGCCGAATAAGCCTAACCTATCGGATAGATTATATTTATAGTCCATACACATACCTTAAAGTATAGATGGACGCAATGAAATGAACGGACGGACCCATCATATTCATACCTTTAAAATGTATGAATCATTGAGAAGGCGTAAGCCGCCTTCCTTTAAAGACAAAATTTGAGGGAGAGACCGTACTCGGGTCGAGTACGGTTTCTTTTTGAATTAAGAGAAAGATAAAATATTGTCTATTGTGTTTTTTAAAATAAGACCAATGGCTCCACAAACAGAAACTAGAGCAGGTGCTGGGTTTAAAGCCGGCGTAAAAGATTATCGATTAACTTATTATACGCCAGACTACATTGTTAAAGATACTGATATTCTAGCAGCTTTCCGTATGACTCCACAACCTGGTGTTCCACCAGAAGAGTGTGGTGCTGCAGTAGCCGCAGAATCTTCAACAGGGACATGGACTACAGTATGGACTGATGGTTTAACTAGTTTAGACCGTTATAAAGGTCGATGCTATGATATCGAGCCTGTACCAGGTGAAGAAAACCAGTATATTGCATATGTAGCATACCCACTAGACTTGTTTGAAGAGGGTTCAGTAACAAACCTATTTACATCTATCGTAGGAAACGTATTCGGATTCAAAGCTTTACGTGCACTACGTTTAGAAGATTTACGTATTCCACCTGCTTATGCTAAAACTTTCCAAGGTCCACCACACGGTATTCAAGTTGAGCGTGATAAACTGAACAAATATGGACGTGGTTTACTAGGTTGTACTATTAAACCTAAATTAGGTCTTTCTGCTAAAAACTATGGTCGTGCTGTTTACGAATGTTTACGTGGCGGTCTAGACTTTACTAAAGACGATGAAAACGTTACTTCACAACCATTCATGCGTTGGAGAGACCGTTTCCTATTTGTAGCTGAGGCTATCTATAAAGCTCAATCAGAAACAGGTGAAATTAAAGGGCATTATTTAAATGCAACAGCTGGAACTGCTGAAGAAGTGCTTAAACGTGCACAATGTGCAAAAGAACTAGGTGTACCTATTATTATGCATGACTACTTAACTGGAGGTTTCACAGTTAACACTAGCCTTGCAAATTTCTGTCGTGATAACGGACTTCTTCTACACATTCACCGTGCTATGCACGCAGTTATTGACCGTCAACGTAATCACGGAATCCACTTCCGCGTGCTAGCGAAAGCACTACGTATGTCTGGTGGTGACCACTTACACTCTGGTACTGTAGTAGGTAAATTAGAAGGTGAACGTGAAGTAACTTTAGGTTTTGTTGACCTAATGCGTGACGATTATGTTGAAAAAGATCGTAGCCGTGGTATCTACTTTTCACAAGATTGGGCTTCATTACCAGGTGTTATGCCAGTTGCTTCAGGTGGTATTCACGTATGGCACATGCCTGCTCTTGTTGAAATTTTCGGTGATGATGCTTGTCTACAATTCGGTGGTGGTACATTAGGTCACCCATGGGGTAACGCTCCAGGTGCTGCTGCTAACCGTGTAGCTTTAGAAGCTTGTACTCAAGCTCGTAACGAAGGTAGAGACTTAGCGAGAGAAGGTGGTGATGTTATCCGTGCAGCGTGCAAATGGTCTCCAGAACTTGCTGCAGCTTGTGAAGTTTGGAAAGAAATTAAATTTGAGTTTGAAACTATTGACAAGCTTTAATTATCTTCAAACTGATTCATATTTATATTCATACATTTTAAATGTATGAATATGATTATGGATTCATACGTTGTACACATCTATTGAATTGATATTGCCCGCTGTGCTTCATCTGCGCAGCGGGCAAATTCACATGAACACGTACAATGTACACGTACAAGATAATCATACCTATCTTCAAGTATTATTGGGAGGCATCAATGAACTTGCCACTCTAGAATGACAAGCTGACATATCAAGCTCGATCACTAGCATCTGTGTGTTGTTAGAAGTTAGTCCTTTCACAATTTCAATGAGTAGGGATTTATTCATTCCATGGAATGAATTACCCTTTGAAGTTAAACGAGGAGCGAGTGGTGTACGATGATATTCCATTGGGACAAGGCTATTGAAAGTTCTTTTCGTGCGGAAATATCCCAAATTACCCTTCTTTCCGGGTTTATCAAACTTCGTTCCTTTTAGACTTTCGAAGTTTGTTATGGCTAACTCCCTTTGCTCTTCAAGGCTAATGACCTGTGCGAAGTCTTCGAAAACAAGAGATCCGATCATCGTCAATGATTCTACCATCTTCTCCCCTTGTATTGAAAAGGTGTTCGATCTTTTCGTATTATAAGCGAGCGATGTACTTCGTAACTGACAGATTGTCGAATGCTCCTTGAGCCATCTTGTTGTTAAGACGGACTGTAAGTTTCTTATATTATTATTATTATTATTATTCATATTTATGAATCATTATACTTTTATTTATTTATTTTATTATTCATTTCACTCATAGGGACAAAAAAATGTCCCGTAAATATCATATTATGTAAATATGTTATGATATGTTATAAAAAATATCATATTTACATTCTTAATTGGGTGATAACTTATGAGGATGAAGGGGGTGAATACCATAAGGTTTCAATTTCTGACAGTTCTTGCTGTTTTTTTATATATTTTTCTGTTAATTCGGTACCAAGTGTGAGTTCAAGTGGAGGTGGAATTTTCTTGAAAAGTCTATTATAAAAATCCGAACACAACATAACAATTTCTTTATGAACATCTTCGATATTGATAGAATTATTATACACAAATAAAAAACCATCATGCAAGTTTAAAATAATATGCATATCCAAATCTTTCTCGATACTTATTTGTATGAATGCGTCCATAGCAGCAACAATCGTTAGGAATTCGACACATTGTAACAAAGTACTCGCTAATTTATAGTTTGCTTTGAAAATCACACGCATTTCATCGCCAGGGGATGAGGTCTGACGTTTATCAACACATTCATCTTGTAACGGGGTTTGAACGCAACCGTCCAACTTGTTACAAAACTTCAAAAAAATGTTCACCTCGTTAATAATTGGGTGTTTACATAATATTTGACTGATTTCTTGTTCATGCTCTTGTAATTGCTTCTTAATAAGGAGATTACGGATCTTATCTCCAACACGTTTTGAATCCGAAACGTTCCCTCCATTTAAAGCCCCATAAAAAAGGATTTTTAAAAAGGGTTTAAGAATGAGGTCTCTTTGGCCAATTCGATCTTTAAAATTCGCCCAATCTGGAGACAAACGTTCAGCTTCTTTCCATATATCCGGACTATTTTTCAGAAGACTGGATAAAATGGGCATTTCTTTACGCATTAAAATGGCAACGGCGTAGGAGTGGGGATCCTAAACTGTATACAACACAGGTCAATAGCTTAAAGGACAAAGCATAACGTTCCTAACGTTACGACTAGGGGTTCAAGTCCCCTTTGACCTGTTGAAACGTCCAAAAAACAGGTCATTAACCGATGACCGTATTTTATTTATGAATTAACAAATTTATTAATTCATTACGGTCACTTTTTTTTATTACGGTCACTTTTTTTTATTACGGTCGCTTTTTTTCATTACGGTCACTTTTTCTTAACTCCGCAAAAAATCTGCGGAGTTAAAAAAGTGCCCGTAATGAGGACTTTTCGTTTTAAACCGAGCTCAAAGAAAATCTAACTCCGCGAAAAATAGAACTCTGAAAAAAATCTGCGGAGTTAGAAAAAAGTGACCGTAATGAATTTATTAATTAATTTCTTTCCTTTTTAAACAGAAAAGTAAGATCAAAATTGAACTTCTAACTCCGCAAAAAATCTGCGGAGTTAGAAAAAAGTGACCGTAATGAATTTAAGTGACCGTAATGAATTAAATTATTTATTTGATCTTTGTTTTGTGTATCAATAAATCAATCATTATTTCTTGATTTCTTTATTTTATCTTTGTTTTTTGTATCAATAAAGAAATCATTATTGATTTATTTATTTATTGATTGATTGATTTATTTGGAAATATTTTAGATTTTGTTGACGCACTATGGTACGTCAACAAGATCCGACAGCACGTAAAATGTGACCTTTTCAAACCGATACGATCAACCCGCAAAAATCACAAAATAATAATAATAATAATTTGGTTATAAAGAATAGTGAGTGTGATCTTAGTGATGCACTCGATCCTATAAGTGCCATTAAGGGATATATACAACAACCTGTCTTTAAAAACTTTGTTAAGGTATTGACAGAAGAAGATGAAATGAAAATCATGGCTTTGCGTAGTCTTATACAACGAGTTGTGATGTCACCTTGTGAAGGTCGGAATTATCAACAATGTTTTTGGTTATGGGGTAGCCCAGGTACATCAAAATCAACATGGGCTGAAATAGCAAAAATGTTTGCACAAGGATCTGTTATGGAATTGAGTAAAAATCAAAATCAATTCACTGCTCAATCATTAAAGAATAAGAAACTTTTATTAATTTCTGATGTTGAAAGAATACCAAAAGACATGATTGAGTCATTACGTACTATACTTGGAAGAGATCAATTATATTATGAAGTGAAACACGAAAATGTCTATGAATTTATTGAACCGTTCTGTCAAGTTTTAATTATATCAAATAAATCACCAGATCAATTTCCTTTGATCTGGGAAAGAAGTGAATTACGTGAGAAAATAACACCACTGAAGTTTTCATACCCAATTCCTCAAAAACTAATGATATCGAATTTAAAAGATAATTTAGATAAGTTAGCTATAGCATTCTTTCTTTGGGCAATGTTTACACCAAGATTTTTCTTAGCTCAACAAACAAGAGGGAGACTTTGAAAATCTTACATGGAAAGAACTGCAAGTAGTAGTAAAACAAATTTACACTATTTCATTGAAGAAGTTTTATGTGTTCATGATGATCGTTCAAAAGATTTGCTAATAACTAAGGATGAATTACGTAATCGTTTTGAAGAGTGGGCTGTAAAAAACGGTATTCTCAATGAAATATCAGATAAGACAAAGTTCTTATTATATTTACCTCGAAACATTATGAATATTTTAGCATCAGAATATAAAATCATTACAGAAGAAAAAAGACCAATGATAAATAAGACAAGAATTCTTGCAATTTCAGGTATAACATTCCGCCCAGATCCTTTCGAAGGGTCTGGTTTCAAGTCAATTGAATTACCAAAGGAAGAATCTTTTGATTTTGGAGATTTAGATCCATTACATGAAGTTAGTGAAATGGAAGTACAGTCTCTTCAACTCGAAGATTTCGATAGTATACAAAGACAAATATTAAATGAAAGAAAGAAAGAATCTTAATGAAAATCATATTTTCATTAAGATTCTTCTTCTTATTAATAACTCCTTTTTGTCTGGCACTACTGCCATCAAGGTATTTTAAATGACACTCCTCTGACAAAAATAAATAAATAAAAGACATACACCGGTACCTCCTGACAAGGGTGGTACCCCCTGACAGGGGTGGTACCCCCTGACACCTCTGACACCCCCTGACAGGGGTGGTACCTCGTGTCATAGATGACAAGTTTAAATGGGTAGGATCACCCAAACTAGTAGGCTGTATTGATGTTTGATCAATATTTTGTATAAAGTCTACTTATGTGTTTTTCATTAATTAATCAAAGTGTTAATCAAAGTATAAACAAAGAAGATATTGAATGGGTGTCAAATCATATATGAAATGTTATCAAAGTCTCATTTGATAGATAGCATTGAACATATGATGTCTCTTCATTTATCTCCTGAATAATAATAATGAGTACACATACTTAAATTATTTATAAGGTTTAATGAAACAAATATAAAGTACAAATATAAGGATATAATAGAATATATAACGAATAATATGTATAAATCTATTGATTTTAAATCAGAATCGACAAAGGATTGGATGAATGAACATTCATCCATCTGTCAATTACCAACTCAACCAATTGCGTATCATCCAAAAAGGTTGAATTTATTCTCAATACAAGGTGAAAAAATGGTTGAGTCATTAACTAGGATAGGTCCTCTTATCTCAAAAGACTTTTCAAAACTCATAAGTGTTGATGAACAAAGAGAAATAGCAACAGAAACCTTTGAGAGTTTGAAAGGTACGAAATTTGATAAGCCAGGAAAAAAGGGTAATTTAGGTTATTTTCGTACAAAAAGAACCTTTAATAGTCTTGTTCCAATGGAATACAAAAGAACACCACTTGCCCCTCGTTTAACTTCAAAGGGGAATTCCTTTCATGGTATGAACAAAGCATTATTAATTAAAATTGTACAGAAACTCACTGAAAAGAACCAGCAGATGCTGGTTCTTGAACTTGATATGTCGGCTTGTCATTCAAGGGTTGCTAGTTCATTATTACCACCTAACAGCGAGCTTAACAAAGCCCTAACAAAAAGCAATTTTTGGGAACTACAAGTAAAGAATTTCTTACCTTTATATGTCAACGAGGGAATAGAAATGAATTTTAAAATGTTAAAAAGAATATTAAAGGTATTCTTGTATACAAGTTTAAATGGCGGTAATCCTGCGAGTGAAGAGCGGTTAACAGATAATTTAACAGGTAACGCAATGGATCTTTTACCGAAAAGCCATCTCACACAATCAAAAATATTCAGGATAACAAAAAGGATAGCGGAAGATTTTAAATTAGTAATTGAGGTGAAAGATTTAAATAAACAGTGTTATACGATGGGGTTAAACAAAGGATATACCTTTACTGTCGATCGCTTTCACCCCTACGTTAATGATCAAGTGTATAAAGGTATATCACGTGTTTTACAAGGCTTTGAAGTTTGTTTATTAAGTATTTTAACATTAAATGTGATGCAGAGAGGGTTCATTCCTCTTTCTCTAGACCATGACGGTTTAATGGCCTTTATATTATTAGAAGAAAAAGAAAAAGACGACAAAGAATCTATGAGTAAAAGAATCAAGGAACTTGAGCTTCAGTTATCTGAAAGTATGAGTGAGTGGTCTAACTATCTTATCAAAGCACCATTACCAATAGAAACGAAGAGACATTGGTTCAGGGGAGGAGTTGTGGAATATTAAAAGTAAGAACATTGATTTGACATTATACACTATACTCCATTTTATCACCCCCTTTGTCAGGGGGTGTCAGGGGTGTCAGGGGGTACCACCCCCTTTTCGAAATTACCACCCCTGTGCCAGGGGGGTGCCAATTGAAGTTACTGATCTTTGAACTAAGTGCCAGGGTTGCCACCCCTTTTTCATCTTTTATAATCGTCATCAAGTATTCTTTTTATTATTTAATTTAGAAGAAATTAATCTTCTTTCATTATGAATAAAATAAATAAAAATATAAATTCGATTACGTCCACTTTTTTCAATCCGAGAAATAAAAAAATCGAATTTCTATATTTTTTTATTTGATTTTTAATCATCGGTTCTCTTCCGCTAGAAACCCCCGTAAATAATAGCTTTTATAATGGACGTCATATGGATTCATACATTGTACACATACAATAGAATGAATAAGAAAAATAAATAAAAATAATTTCAACGTAAAGGCTAACGCCTTTACGTTGAAATTAATCAATTTTTGAGTAATTTAAATCTTTAACTAATGTATAGATATTAAGCAAGATCTAGAGGGAAGTTGTGAGCGTTTCTTTCGTGCATAACTTCCATACCTAGGTTAGCTCTGTTGATTACGTCAGCCCAAGTGTTAATAACACGTCCTTGGCTGTCGATAACTGATTGGTTGAAGTTGACAAAGTTGTTCCTTTCTTTCAAAAGGCTTTGGACTATTTCATCAGCTCTTTAAAAAAAATGGTTTGATGATCATTCAAAATGATGCGTCCATTTTCAAGAGCTGCTGGGCGCTAATGAGCTATTATTGTTGGGACTCAAGCTCTAGTCTCTGAACGTTCCAAGGGCACAAAGCCCACCCTTGGCTTCGCTGCGAGTTACCATATATATCTTTTTTATATACTTAGGCTTCTCGACAATTCAC